>Ga0247611_10005771_pt1 | contig 16152 bp, 12 predicted proteins | sample 177DNAGHGhighgp2_FD_192422 | JGI IMG/M metagenome (GOLD analysis project Ga0247611, IMG submission 192422) | Sheep rumen microbial communities from Palmerston North, Manawatu-Wanganui, New Zealand - 1770 DNA GHGhigh gp2 | ecosystem: Host-associated > Mammals > Digestive system > Stomach > Rumen... | reverse complement strand
CCTGATGAGCGCAGCGTCTTTAAAAGAGAGGTATTTTTCTTTTGAATTTGCCTTTACGTAGTAATAGTAAGATTTATCATTCTGGTGCTTGATATTTAACCTTCCTGCCGGTAATAATTTCAGTTTTCGCTCTACTGACTCTATTGTTTTTTCTATTAAATCGTATCGATCCACTAGTGTTAGTCTGACTGATTTAGCCATAGCCAACTTCCTCCGACTTCAATTTTCGATAATTATAAATTCCCCAATATGTCAAAGATATAGATTCAGAGCAAGTTGAGACTGGTTTTAGAAAGATTGAGACTAGTCTCAATTCTCTAATGAGGTCTCGTCACTATCTCAAATCCCAAATTTTTAAGCAAAAAAGACAGAAATCTGCGATTTTCTGTCTTTTTTCGCATTTTTTAAGGCATTTGAGATAGAAGCAGCTCCGAGAGCCCCAAATACATGAACAGACTCACCCTGAGAGCCTTAAATACACATGTCAGCCCGCCTATAGTGATACAAGCCCTTCCCTAGTGGTACAATTATTCGAAAAACGGGCAAGGGTATCTCAAATGTCACTGATCGACATGCTCTTCGAGAAGAGCAGCTGGGAACGGTTCTATGAATACAAGGCGGGGCTTAGGTGTTCTAAGCGCTTCAAGAAAGAGCTGCGCGATTATATCGACAGCAGATCTTACATGGCATATGAGCAGCAGATCAGGACGCTTACAGGCCTCCCCCTCCCTGCCAAAGCCGTCATCAGCAAGATGAGCACACAGAAGAAACGCACGGTCTACAAGTACCCCTATGACTTCAACATGATCTTAAAGCTCCTGACTTATCTGACGCTTCGAAAATACGATCACATCTACACCAATACCCTTTATTCATTCCGTCCGGGCGTGTGCGCGAAAGATGCGATCATGGCGCTCTGCCGCTCGAAGGACATCACCAGGAAATATTCTTACAAGATCGACGTGAGCGATTATTTCAATTCGATCCCTGTTGACAGGATTTGTGATGCGCTCGACAGCACGATCACCGATGATGAGCAGCTCCTCTCCTTCATGAAGGCGCTGCTTAAGGAAGAGAGAGTCAGATCGGGCGAGGATATGATCACAGAACAGAAAGGCATCATGGCCGGCACGCCGATCGCATCGTTCTATGCAAATCTCTACCTGAAAGACCTCGATGAGTATTTCAGCGGCCGGGGAATCACATATGCGAGATATTCGGATGACATCATCGTTTTCGCAGACAGCGAAGAGGAATTAAAAACATACAAGCAAACGATCCTTGACCACCTGAAGAGCAAGGGCCTTAAGGTCAATCCTGATAAGGAAGTCACTGCATCACCTGAAGAAGGATTTACTTTCCTGGGTATAGAGGTCAAAAACGGCGAGATCGACATCGCGCCCGCGTCAGTCGTCAAACTGAAGCAGAAGATGCGCAGGAAGGCCAGAGCCCTTGACCGCTGGCATCACAGAAAAGGCATCGAAGGCACAAAGGCCGCGGCGGCTTTTATCCGCATTTTTAATCACAAACTTCTCGAAGTAAATGACGACTCCGACCTCACGTGGAGCCTGTGGTTCTTCCCTGTCATCACGACTACGAAAAGCCTTCACGAGATCGATCTTTACGCGCAGGAATTACTCAGATTTCTCATAAGCGGAAAGCACACCAAGGCACGCTTCAACGTAAGATACGAAGACCTGAAAGCGCTGGGTTACAGAAGCCTTGTAAACGAGTACTATCAGCCGTAACCGGCAGCTGATCTAACGAATACTGCAACCTGCTGATCTAAAGAAAGAATTCAGAGATAGCCGTGGTCGACATGTCTCCATGCGCCACCACTTTGTCTTGTCAGTATCCAATACCAGTCTTCGTAAGTACTGTTCTCATTCAGCGAACTGTCACGGGGAAGTTTGCCGGTGTTAAAACAAGATCTGAGAACAAGTGTTGAGACGCCTCTTTCCTCTGTTTCGACAGAACTGATTTCGTCTCCGGCATAATAGATGATCGTGAGCTCACAGCCGTCAAAATCGTTAATGAAATCACGTTTAATGATTTCTATGCACTCTTCGATTTCCAGCGGAAAATACATATCAGATTCGACATTAACCGTTTCCGTGCGCGAGACATCTCCTGCGGGTATGCTGTGTTCCCTGACAACCGGAATGAGACCAACAACAAATCCGGTTATCAGCAGGAATGCGAATGCGGCAGCAACTATTAATCCTATCTTCCTGTTGCGTTTGCGTCTGGCCATTTCGCGCGCCAGTTGTTCATTGATTATCGCAAGCTGCGCTGAGATCTTCTCGAGCTCTGAGGCCTGTTCAGGAGCTCCTGAGGGCTTTCCGAGAAGTTCACTTACCGGGACTTCCAATACCTCCGACAATTTCTCCAGCATGTCGGCATCAGGTACGGAATAGCCTTTTTCCCATTTCGAAACAGTTTGTCTGACGATATTCAAAGCCTGCGCAAGGGTCTCCTGCGTGTAGCCCTTCTTTTTTCTTAAGTTCTTTATGTTGTCGCTAAGCATATTGCAAAACCTCCATTGCTTATGCCACGGTTATAGCTTTCGAAAACTCCAAACACAAGCAACGCAAATTAACATTTGGTTTTAATGATTCTAACACAAGCGAAAATAAAGAAGCCGCCCAATAAGGACGGCTCCTTCAACAAACTCAATCTATTCCCTATTATTCGAAAACTATTCAGCTACCAGCATGTTGTATGCTTCGATCTTCTTGATCCTTCTTGTCTGCAGGAGAGCAAGGAAGAAAGATACGATTGTAAATCCTGCACCGATAGCGATCACACCGGGCACCGGGATCGCGAAGTCGCACTTCATAAGGCCGAACGAATGCATGAACAATGAGATATAAGGATTTGCCACATTGTACGACACGATCGAAAAGACGATTGCTGACGCGATTACCGCGGGCATGAAGCTTAATGCTGTCTGAAGCATAAGGCTTCCTGAAGTGTAGCCCAAGGCCTTGTAGATTCCGTAGTCCCTGCGCTTGTGATATACGAGCGACTTGATGAGGAGATAAAGGATCAGGGCGATAACCACAACAGAGATAGAGCACATAATAATGAGCATCATGATGGATATGCCCTGGAATGTTGTCATGGCGCCTCCGATCATCTTGAAGAAATTCATGGTGCTGATGATGTGGCTGCCGTACTTATCTTCACACTCTTCAAGGATGCGGTTTACTTCATCGATATTCTTATCAACGTCGTCAGACTCATTCGTGAGATCAAACCAGTACCATCCGGGAATGCTGTCGATATCCATGATGTGGTCTGCTGCCTTGTAAGAGAATATCGCTTCGCGGCCGCCGTTATTTGTGGTCTGGATATATCCGGTGATGAGATAATCAAATGAGTTGTCACCATAATCGATCTTTATCTCATCGCCTATATCAAAGCCGTATGCCTTTGCAAAAGATCCGCTCACTGCGATCTCGTTATCGTACTCGGGAAGTCTTCCCTTGTAGCAGAGATTGGTGTTCTTGAACTTTGAAAGATCCTTAACGATATAGCAGAAAAAGCTCTCCTCATCGTTATAGTAAACATTCATGTTGATGATCTCTCTGATGTTCTTTGTGTCAGATCTCTTTTCGAGGTATTCAAGGACTTCATCCTTGGTCTCATAATCAGATGCAACTACACCTGCGCAGATCTCTGTGGCAAGGATATCGAGCTTCGGGTGACGGCTGAAGTTCTCATGAAGAAGAAGTGAGATCACACAGCAGAATACCATGAATCCGAGCACGAAGAATGTGATGACATTCTGCTTCATGTTGCCGAAGAAAGTCTTCATTGCAAGGCTTGCATTAAGGCTTAACGAGGTCTTATCAAGAGCTACATGATTCTTCTTGAAATTGTGTGATTCAACGCCTTCCCTGAGAGCTACGATCGGCTGGATCTTTGAGACCTTGTTGGCACAGATGACTGTAACGACAAGTGTGAAAAGGACAACAAATACTACAGGTATAAGTGTTGCCAAAAGATTGAACGTAACGCTGTATGGAACACCCATCTGTCCGATGACGATCGATGCGAAAACCGGCATGACAAGGTATGCGATAACGATACCGACGATGCTTGCCAAAGCAGCGATAACAAGGAACCAGATAACGAGTGAAGACTTGATATCTTTTCCTGTATAACCTATTGCCTTAAGAGCGCCTAAGGTCTTCATGTTCTCTTTAATGTAATTGCTGATGCTGTTAGCGAGCATCATTGCAACAGCTGCGATAATGAGTGATGTTGCGACCAGGAAAGATACCGCAATAATGAGACCGATAAAAGTCCTGTTGCTGATAACTGATTCAATGTCGTAGCCTTCTGTGACTGCAACGGGATTGACCTTGAGAATGTCATTAAATGCCTTGATCCTGAACGCACCGTTCTTCACGCCATCCTTAAGATCATAGATGACATTGATATTCTCATATTCCTCATGAGTTTCATCCCAGAGCGTCTTATAACCGGCGTCATCAACAACCAGTGAAAACGAAGCGGTATTGTTGCATCCGCCGTAAACGACATTTGTAAATCCTCTTACTTTGTAGCTGTATCTTCTTCCTGAGTTCTCGAACTCAAAAGTGTCACCGGTCTTAAAACCTCCTGAAGTATAAAACTGGTAAGGAAGATAGATGTAGTCTCCGGTGATGGACGTATCCTCTGTGATCACTTCGAATGTATTCATCGGTCTTGTGAAAGCCGAAGGATCACTGATATCGAGATTGATCACAACTTCGCCGTTGCCGAATGTTACCGGGTGATTGGAAAACAGAAGGTTATGATACGTGTAATGGCGTTCTGTATCGTCCTTTACGAGTTCTGTGATCTTCTCATCAGTTAATCCCTCAAGGTTCCCGGAAATGCTTAAGTATCCGTCTCCGCCGTTAAGTTTTTTTGCTTCCCTGTTTGCTGAAGGATAGCAGTCCAAAAAGATCAGAAGTGATATACCGATAAGGCATGTCGCGATCATCATCAGAAGGAACAATCCTACTGACGTACCTCTGTTTTTCCTGAGGTTCGATTTGGTAAGTAATGATGTCTTGTTCATGATTACCACCCCATCGTAGCGAGGAAGTCATTTAACTTCTGATGACGATCTTTGTCACCTGTCACATACTTGCCGAGGTTGCACTCGCCGGCGATCTCGCCGTCCTTTACATAAAGGATGCGGTTGCCTCTTCTTGCACTTGAGATATCGTGTGTGACCATTACGATCGACTGGCCCTTCTCATTGAACTTGGTGAGTGTATCAAGAACTGCCTTACCCGTCTGTGAATTCAAAGCTCCTGTTGGCTCGTCAGCGAAAACAAGCTTCGGATCGTTGATCAAGGCTCTTGCGATACCGACTCTCTGAGCCTCACCGCCTGAGATCTGTGTGGGGAATTTATTCCAAAGAGTCTCTTCGATGCTGACTGCCTTTAAAAGTTCTCCTGCCTTGTCAGCAAGAGTGTTCTTATCTTTATATACGAGAAGTCCTGCTGCCATGATGTTGTCCAGAACACTCATTGAATCAACGAGATACACCTGCTGGAAAACGAATCCGCAATGACTTCTTCTGAAGATCGCGAGCTCATCCGTATTCATCTTGGTAATCTCTGTTCCGTCGAACTTAACTGAGCCTAATGTCGGCTTATCCATACCGGATAATGAATAAAGAAGTGTGGACTTGCCGGCACCGGATGCGCCCATGATGATCGTGAAATCACCTTCATAGATCTCAAGATCTATATTCTTAAGAACATGCTGCTGAATGCCGCCGTTTGAAAATGTCTTGCAAAGTTTCTTAGTTTCAATAATGTTTTTCATGTCTTTCGACCTCCTTATAGCACAAAGGATATTCTTTTAACCCTTAAATGCCTTTAAGGAACTCTTAAATAGTTCTTAAATCGATTTCGAAAACAAAAAGCCTTCACCAAAGTATTGTACCACGGGAAGGCTTTCAGGATTTTGATTATTGATCTGTCTAACGCTCGTCAAGAACCTTCTGACATCTGTCACTGATTATCTTGATCGTCTCGTCTATGCCTTTCTTATCAGCATAATAAGGCTGCAGTTCTTCGATTATGACCTTATATACTTGCGTGTCATATGCTGCGACACATTCAGCTTTTTCGAGCATATGGACATATCTCTCGATATCGGATTCATCTAAAACTCTGCTTATGTGTCGTTCTTTCAAAGTGATGTTTGCCTCTTTTAAAGCTGTCTGAGCATATTCATTAAAAGCAACTCGATTTATCGGATTCTCATTTTTTAGTGCCTTCTGAGCCTCATAACATAAAGCAGCCTTTACAAACTCCCATGACACATTCAAGTCAGATGAACATGCAGTTACGGCTATTGTGTTGAAATTCGTTATCATCGGTCCACGACCGTCAAAAGAAGGTGCACCATATATATCATTAGACGGATCAAAACAGGGTTGATCGACCAAATCAAAATATGCATCACCAAGCACAACCCATTGAGCGCCATTTACCTCAGTTTCATTTGAATATTGATTCTCAGGAATGTTATTCTTTGAATACTCAATCAGAGATCGGAACTCGGCACTGTCAACCTTTACTTTCTTTTCTGAGATGAATTGATCATGCATTGAGCAGAAAAGGAAATAAAAATAGTCTTGTCTGTCATTTCCCAGACTGATAGGATCAATACCGTTGCACGTTTCTTTTACGAATCTGCTATATTCATCAAAAGTAAAACCATTTTTCCCATAAGCTACGTTTTCTTTGTCGGTCATTATTCCCAACACATTCATCGTTAACGGAATCTGATACAATTGACCATTTGCAGCAAATGCTTCAAAAGCGTTTTCAAAATAGTCCGCTTTATTTAGACCATTCTTGCCATCTATGTAAGGATACAGATTTACAAGAAAATCCTGTGTATCCAACTGAGTAGAATCACCTAGACCGATAATAATATCCGGGCCGTTACCATTGCGGATATCAACGGCTAATTGATCCGTGATAAGGTTAACCGTATCGGCTAGTGTTGCCTCTGCCTGGTAATACTCGGGGAGGCTAAAAAATGCACAGTCATATCTGGTTGAAATATAAGCAAAATAATCCTTGCTATTTCTGTTGAATTCTTGCTGGGTTTCTCCCATCAATGTATTAATACCCCAGATAGGAGCAATTTCAAGAACCTTTTTGCCTGCATAAGGATTCTTGTCGGTTTTCTCAAGTATTGTCAGTTTGCATCTACCTGGAGTCTCATTACGCGAACTTCTTAAATCTTTAAACACTGCCCTCTTATTGTCAGCATATTGAAAATTCCCGCAAGAAAGATAATACATATTACAATCAGAATAGTTGAAATCCAAAACCACTGATTCTGTATTATCTTCCAAGGTATACTGCTTTATATCATGTCCGTCATTTTTAAGTATTTTTCCATCAAGACACACTTGTGCGCCATATTGATAGGTTTTCAGAACATCATTTGATTTAATTATTTCTTCTTTTCCTGTTTTCAAATCAACCTTAAAAAATTGATCAGTACTGCTTACGTACACAAGACTATCATTCCATATATTTGCACTGCCTGGAGCACCATTGCTGTTCGGTAAAACATCCCAGATAACTTTTCCGGTATTATCTATTCTAGCTATATCTGTTTTTACCAAACTGCCATCAAGCCAGTCATAAATGAGAACATAACTATCTTTAAATTCGAAAAGCTGGTAAGGTTGAAAGCCGTTTTTAAGATTCTTAAATGAAATATCAAACTGTTTATTCCAGCATAGAGTCTCATTATCAACACTATAAATGGCAGCGATTGAGTTTTGCTTATCAGACAAAAGGATATTCATTCCAAGCTCTGAGTTTCCAATACAGCAATCAGAATAAACTCGTCCACTCTCAAAATTAAGTAAGTCCGTCTGTTGTTTTAAGTCACCATTATAGTCGTATATATTAATATATTGTGCATCTGAAGACTTAGAACTTGCATCTGCTTTTTCAGCACTAACATATACAGCAATGTATTCATCGTTATAGCATTCCGGAGATACATAAGAATACAAGTATTCTTTTCTGTTCATATATTCATCGGCCAAAACAAGATTATGACCTTCATAATAGGATGCTGTTTCCGGAACAGTATCCGGTGTTTTAGAATTATTCGGTTTTACTTTGCCGCACGAATTCAATAACACTACACATGCTAATGATATGATAACTGCTTTTATTTTCATGTTTTTATCAGTTCACACTCTCACAGTAACCAATGACCCCACCACTTTGTTCTCCGTGGATTATACTGCCTTTCGCTGCAATCGAGCTATCAGAACTATAATGCCTTTTAATATAAGCTACTGTTTTACGATCATAAACTGAAACGCTATCACTCTTTATAGAAACATTTAACCCACATTTATGACTTGTAGATACTAAATAAACTTTATAGCGTGATGCATAACCATTAATCTTATATGTGCGATTAAGAATGCTTCCCACACTGGTACCTGTATAGTACAGATCGTATTTCACCTTTGAAGCTACTGCAAGTGATGTGAGCGAAATAGCCGAAAGAACACAAACCGCTAATGAACATGCAACTATAGTCTTTATCTTTTTCATTTTTTTCTCCTTATTTGATTAGTTTTTTCGCAATCTTATAATTCACTCTTTTATCGCTCATCCAAAACCTTTTGGCACCTGTCACTGATTATCTTGATCGTCTCATCGATGCTTTTCTTATCAGCATAATACGGTTGCAATTCTTCAATCATAACCGTGTACACCTGAGTGTCAAAAGATGCAACACATTCGGCCTTTTCGAGCATATGAACATATCTCTCGATATCAGATTCGTCCAAAACTCGGCTTTCTTGTCTTTCCTTTAGTGTTATGATTGCCTCTTTCAAAGCCGTATTGGCATATTCAATAAAAGCAGCACGGTTGATAGGGTTATTGTCTATATAACTTTTTTGAACATCATAACCTATTGAAGTCTTAACGAATTCCCAAGAGACATTCAGATCGGATGAACATGTAGTAATAGCAACAGTATTAAAGCATTCCAGCATTGGTCCGCGTCCGTCTGTCGAAGGAGCACCATATATGTCAGATGATGAATTTAAATATGGCCTTTCCACCAGATCACAATAAATATCCGTAAGCACGATCCATCTTGCACCATTTGGTTCAGTTCCTTTAGGGTAACGTTCTTCTGAAATGTTGTTCTTTGAATACTCAATCAATGAACGGAATGACTCATTATCAACATTCATCTTTCCATTATTGATAAACTGTTCCTTCATTGAACAAAACAAGTAATAGAAGTAATTCTGCCTGTCATTTCCAATGCTTAATGGATCTATTCCATTACATACTTCTTTTACGAAATCGTTAAACTCATCAAATGTAAAACCTTTTTTCCCGTCAGCCACGTTTGATCTATCTGTTACTATTCCTCGCACATTTATACTTAACGGAATCTGATATAATTTCCCATTTGCAGCAAATGCTTCAAATGCATTTTCAAAATAGTCAGCTTTATTAATTCCATTCTTACCATCTATATACGGGTATAGATTTACAAGGAAATCCTGTGAATCCAGTTGAGTGGAATCTCCAAGACCGATAATGATATCCGGGCCGTTACCATTACGGATATCAACGGCTAATTGGTCCGTGATGAGATTAACTGTATCAGCCAGTGTTTCTCCTTGCTGCTGATACTCAGGAAGACTAAAGTACGTACTGTCATATCTTGTGGAAATATATGCATAGTAATTCTTGTTGTTTTTATTAAATACTTGCTGTGTCTCACCTATGGTTTCATCTATACCCCAGACTGGCGCGATCTCAAGGATCTTTTTACCGGAATGAGGATTTTTGTCTGCCTTTTCAAGAATCGTCAGTTTACATCTTCCCTCTGCCTCATTGCCATAACTATAGAAATCCCTCGTCACTATCCGCTTGTCGTCAATATGTACCAATCCCTGACTGATAATACTCATATTACAATCAGTAAAATTGAGATCTGCCAGTACTGTTTCAGTATGATCATTTAAATTGTATTGTCTTATCTCTTGTCCGAATGCATCTGTGATTTTACCGTCAGGAAGAATAAACACATTGTTGATGAATGTTTTAAGAGCATCATTCTTTTGAATCTGCTGTTCCTTCCCCGTTTTTAAATCCACCTTGTAAAAATCGCATGTTTCATCAGCATACAAAAGACTGTCATTCCAAAGTTCAGCTCTGTTAAGATAGTTTTTAGTGCCCGCCTTTATATCCCATATCACTTTTCCTGTCAGATCCAGTTTAGCTATTTTCGACCTATAATTACTTCCATCAAGAAAGTTATATGTCACTATATATCCATCATTAACTTCAAATAAGTCGTGAGGAACAAATCCGGCATTTAGCTCCTTCAGTGGAAGATTAAACTGCTTTTGCCAACTCATTGACGCATAATCGACTTTATAAAGAGTCAGATTATTTGATTTCTGATCAGCAATAAGGATATTCATTCCGTCTTTTGCTTTGCCTATACAAAGCTCCGATACGGCCTTTATGTCTTCCAATGAATACAGATCCTTCTGATTTATTAAGTTTCCATCGTAATCATATAGATTTATGTATTGCTCAGGTAAGGCATTACTATCGGAGGATATTTTGTCAGCGAAAAGTGCTACAACGATATAGTCATCATCATACAACCAAGGCCTTATGGTCGCATGACTATATTCTTTTTCATTCTTGTATTCATCAGCCAAAACCAGATTGTGTCCTTCATAGTAAGCTACTGTATCAGGAACAGTTTCCGGTGTTTTAGAGTTATTCATATTAACTCTGCCGCATGCGCTCAACAACAGGACGCATGTCATTAGTAACATAAGTGCTTTTGTTTTCATTAAGTTATCCCCGTAAATAATCATGGCATATAGCACAGATTATTAAATTTCATTAGGTAAGCAGTATTGCCTCAAAAGCATCTGCTTGCAATTGAGGCAACCTGCCTATAATTCTTTCTTTTGTATTTGATATTCCTTCAGGAAATCAATCGCTGATTATGCTTTCCAGAAAGATGCCTGTACACCGCCGGATCTGCCGTTAACATACTTGATTGAACCTGATACAGTCGTATCACCATCATCCTTATAATTTCTGCCAAAATTCTGTGTTCCGGAAGTCTGGTCAATTGTGAGAGTTTTCTTTCCTCCGGGCATAGTAAATCTAATTGCAGTACCGTTGCTCGAAGTAGAACAATTTGCTTTATAAGTCTTACTTGTACCATCAATGGTATATGTACGATTCAGAACGCTGCCAACATTGGTGCCAGTATAATACAAACTGAAATTAACCTTAGTTGCTGCGACTGATGTGAGTGAAATAGCAGAAAGAACACCAACTGCTAATGCACATGTTACTAAAATCTTAATCTTTTTCATTTTTAGTTTCTCCTCTTTGTTTTTAAGATTTTGTTTTTTGACATTCCTATTTTCCCGTCTGTCCACATTGCTGATGGATGTCAGAGCAAATAAAGTCTGTCATCTTACCGCGGTGTCCTGATGGTACAAAAAAGGGTATTTGAGCGCAATAGATTTTCGCAAACTGAGGGATAAAGTAAAAAATCCAGGGATAAAGTAAAATTTTAGGGGTTGAAAATCAAATTTTATTGCGTTTTAGAGCGCAAACAGGCCTTCCCGCGAAGCTGCGGAAAAATATCTCTTAGCATTCTTTAGAGTAATTTTTATGCGATCCTGATATAGACCGACACTTCAAAACCCTTATCAAGATTCTTAAGACCCAGCTGGCCGTCCATCTTTTCCATGAAGTAGTCAGTAAGGTAAAGGCCTAAGCCTGCGCCGTCCTTGTCACTGGCGTTGCTGCCTCTTCTGAACTTTTCCTTAAGAAGCGGAAGCTCTTCTTCCTTGACACCCGGACCTTCGTCAGAGACTCTTATGACAAGATAATCACCTGAGATCTCTGCATTCACAAGCATTGCAGTATCAGCGTATTTATAAGAGTTCATGAAGATGTTATCGAAAACCTGCTGGAGCCTTAACTTGTCGAAATAGACATTGCATTCAGGTATCGTAAAAGCTCCTGCGCGGTGAAGATAATCAGCGTTCCTGATAAGCCCGGAAATAACGTCAGACGGCTGCATTCCGGGATTGACATCGATCTCTGTAATGTCATGAACGCTTGATGTGAAGAGGTTATCTACAAGCGACTTTATCTGGTCAGTCTTTGCGTCGATAACACCGAACATCTCCCTGGTGCGTTCTTCTTTTGTGATCGCCATTCCGATCTCCGAAGTTGACTTGATCGATGCTACGGGAGTCTTGATGTCGTGAGATAATTTTGCGACCATTTCCTTCTTGTCGTCACTTGCTTTTTTCTCGGCAAGACGCGCCTTCTTGAGTTCGGAACGCATAAGATCGAAGCTCTCCGTGAACGCACCGAATACATGCCCCTTATCCATCTTCAAAGGCAGATCGAGATTACCTTCCGCAACTCTTGCAGCGAAGTCGCTGAGCTTTGCAAAAGGCGTGATCATGGAACGCTTAAGATAGATATACCAGGAGATGATTATCACGAGCTGGAGAACGCCGATGATGATAAAAACGATGATGATATTCTGCTTGAATTCGGCCAACTGGACTCCGATATTGTAATCGAAGATCACCTTGCCTTTTACCTCTCCGTCTACTGTAAGATCGATTATGAGACCGCGCGTTTTTATCGCTTCATTGATCGATTCGGAAAGGCCTTCCCTTGTCTTATAGATCATCTTTCCGTCATTATCGATGATCACATAATCAAGCTGCTTATTGTATTTGGAAGTGTCACCGTAATTCTCTGAAATGGAATATATGCACTCGTTAACTTTAACCGGATCTGTCTTTATGTCCTTGATCTTGGAAAGCATAAAATAACACGCCAATGCTTCGGCGATAAAGGTTACGACAAGCAGGATGATAAACGGCGCTTTCTTCATCTTATTCGGGTGCTACGAACTTATAGCCTTCCTTCCATACAGTCACGATATACTTAGGGTCCTGCGGATCTTTCTCGATCGCTTCACGGATCTTTCTTACGTGAACATTAAGTGTTCCGTCAGTCGTAAATCTGTCGTTCCAGACATTATCGAAGATCTCGTTCTTCGTGACGAGCCTGTTCTTGTTTGCGATAAGGTATTCTAAGAGCTTCCACTCGATCGAAGTGATCTTCTTTTCGACGCCGCCGACAAAAACACTCTTGTTCACGGTATCAAGTCTTAAGTATCCGTCGTCAAAACCTTCCTTCTTCGGATTATCATTATCCGAATTTGCAAAGCGCTTTAAGACGACCTTTACCTTGGCGAGCAGAACGCCCAGAGAATAAGGCTTCTCGATATAATCGTCGCCTCCGATATTAAGAGCGATTATCTTGTCGTCATCGGTGTTTCTGGCAGAGATAAAAAGGATCGGAATGTTAAGCGTCTGCCTTATCTTCTTGCAGAGCTCAAAGCCGCTCCCGTCAGAAAGATTGATATCAAGGAGCACGAGACTTACATCGTTCCCGCGCATAAATTCTTCTGCTTCAGCGCTGGAGAAGACTGCGTAAGTCTTAACGTCGAACATGTTGAAATACTCACAAGTGTTATTTGCAAGTTCCTTCTCGTCATCTATGATCAGGCAATCGTATTTCATAAAAGCTCCCTTAAAAGTCTATTTCTTCCATGCCGCCTGCAGTATCACGGTAAAGCCTTATCTCGCTCCTGTCCGCACCGAATTCCTTAAGATCGATCGCTACAAATATCTCTCCGTTCTTATCCTTGAAATAGTACGCATTTCCGGAAGGCGATCCGTCGTGTCCGGGGAACTTCTCATCCACTTCCTCATAAGACAGGAACTGACCGATATAAGAATAAATCGAATCCAGGAAAACTGCTTCTGCATCGTAGTTCTCATGAACATAATCAATAATATCAAATTCGCTCGATGCGGAATACTCATCGTGTTCTGAATCGTAATAACCTATATAGACGTTCCCTTCAGCATATATGACATATTCAGACGGCATCTTTTGCTTGACATCGGACTTCTTCAGTTCATCTGCAAATCTCCGGACCGCTTCTTCGGCTTTATTGCTGCTCTCACGGTCAGCAAAGGTTATGGTTATCATGCCGTAATCAAGTTCATATGTAAAACAGTATTCATCTGCCAGATCTGCAAGGTCGCTCCCTGCCTGTTCCAAAAGATATTCACAGTACTTCTCTTCGAAGTCGGAAGTCGTCTGCTCTATTCTGCCGAAAGAACTGCCGTCAACATAAACGTCCGTCATTTTCGATGTAACCGTATATTCGATCCCGGTGGCCTTATCTTTCATAGTCACGGTCACTATCGCATCCTTGCCAAGATTACTGTGAGAGCCTACCAGATCAGCGTCACCGTATGTGCTCCTGGCATAATTCATCAGTTCCCGCCTGTTCTTCGGAGCGCACGAGCAAAGCGTCAAAAGAGAGGCCGCCGTCAGCAGAAAGACTGTAATCTTCTTAAAAAACTTTTCTTTTACCGGCACGTGAACTCCTTATTCCGTATATTATTCTTCCCCGGATCACATGGAGATCCTGAAGACTTTCTTATACTCATCTCCCAAGTGATAGCGCTTGATCTCAGGCATCTGGACGAGCCTTAGGTTGAAGCCATGCATCTCGCATATCTTGACGGACAGAGGAAGTCCCAATCCCGTTCCGGCTCCCGACGCTCTTGATTCGTCACCTGTTACGAACGGCTCGAAAATATGCTCTGCAAGTTCTTCCGGTATCTCATCACCCGTGTCTGCAACAAAGACTCTTACGTCTTCGGCTGTCGTATAATTCTCGCACTTGAGCGTCACGCCTATCTTCGTTCCCTTAGGGTTATGACGTATCGCATTGGTGATGAGATTTGTTATGACGCGTGAGAGCTGAACGCTGTCAGCCTCGATAAACAAAGGCTTCTCAGGCACATTGATATCGATCTCACAACCTGCCGATTCCACATCGGTGTAGCAGAAAGCACAGCATGAACGTACGAGCTCGCATATGTCGATCTTGCTCTTCTTGATCACAAAGCCTTCGCTGTCGAGCTTAACGTAATCGAGCAGCAGAGCAATGACCTCATTGGTCCTGTTGGTCTTGTTCATTATCGCCTCTAAGTATTCCTGCTTCTTATCTTCAGGAACGATGCCGTCATTTAAGGCCTTTGCATAGCCGTAAACCGTTGTCATCGGAGTCTTTAAGTCGTGAACGATATTGGAGATCATGAGATAGCGGCGCTCTTCCTCCCTGCGGTGCTCTGTCTCCTTCTCGCGCTCGATCCTCCGGAGCTCACGGGCCACAGAAACAGCGAATATTATTCCTCCGATTATATAAGGAGTAAGAAGGATTATCGCGACCAGAAAGAATGAACCTATCAAAGAGAGCAATGACATCGGACTATTGCTTAAAGCATGGAGCGTCTCCGTTACTTCCTGGTCTGATGCGCCGACGAACCCGCGGCTTTGGAGAACCTTCTCCAGATATTCATTAACAGCAACAGGCGATGCATTGAGCATCGGGAATATGCGGTTTACGATCCATGTCGCGACCAGAACGAACACGATCATGAACAGACCTTCCGCACCGTCGACCTTAATTATATTGTTGTATTTCGTGATCGTAACGAGTGCGGGGATCAGATAAGTGTTCGTAAGAGCGACTACGAACAGCTCAACCACACTTACGATGATGAGGACAAAGAAAAACCTGCTGAGCAAAAAGCCTTTGAGCTCTTTTCCGCTGCTTATGTTCTTTTTCGCCATCAAATACCCCTTTGTAACAATGTTACACTGCCAGTTTTTACAGTAATATCAGGCGTCAAGCCTGTATCCCAAGCCGCGAAGCGTCTTGATGTAACGGGACGGATCTTCGTCGAGTTTGGTCCTTAATTTGCTTATAGCAACCATTATATTATTATCGGCTACGAAATAGTCCTCTCCCCATGCATATTCATAGATCTGCTGCTTGGTGAAGACCTTGCCGGGATGCTTCATAAGAAGCTCCATTATCTTATATTCGACGGAAGTAAGCTCCATTGCCTTGCCTGCCTTTAAGAGAAGGCATTTCTCCGTATCGAGCTCCAGGTCGCCGATCATAATC
>Ga0247611_10005770_pt1 | contig 16153 bp, 2 predicted proteins | sample 177DNAGHGhighgp2_FD_192422 | JGI IMG/M metagenome (GOLD analysis project Ga0247611, IMG submission 192422) | Sheep rumen microbial communities from Palmerston North, Manawatu-Wanganui, New Zealand - 1770 DNA GHGhigh gp2 | ecosystem: Host-associated > Mammals > Digestive system > Stomach > Rumen ... | reverse complement strand
GATTGGGTATTGGGGATTGGGGATTGGGGATTGGGGATTGGGGATTGGGCCCAATCCCCAATCCCCAATCCCCAATCCCCAATCCCCAATCCCCATCCACATTATTAAAAAAATAACAAATATTTAATATTTTACTTCAAAAAAATTTAAATATTTAATTAAACTTTGTTAAATAATTAATAAATGATAGTAAATATTTAACAGTGACTTAAAATTCAATTTTATTTAATGAATTTTGAACCCCATATTTCTCGTGTTTTTGGAGCAGCGCATTCAGCAGCTTCAATGACTAATTCTTCAAAATTTTCAGAAATGGTTGAATATTTAGCTTCATTAAAATAAAAAATCTTATAAAAACCTTTAAAACTTTTATAATATTGCTCACATACATCAAAAGATCTTTTTGCACTTTCTTCGATTGAAAAGCCAATAATTTTTAATCCTTTTTGTGCACATAATGAAAGCATTTTTGGTAATTTTCCAGCTTCTTCTTCATGATTTTCTTCTCCAAAGAATTCTTTGGTATGAGCACCAGAATCAGCGATATGAATAATTAATTTTGTTCCATCTTTCCAATTTATCGATTTTATTGCTTTTTCGTATGCCCCGACCCAATCTTCTGGTTCATCACCTCCTCCATCTGCTTTAATATTCCTGAAATTATTTTTAAGTTCCAAAATATCATTTGTTAAATCAAATACCTCATGAATATCTTCTTTAGAATCAATAGGATCTCGATAAAATATTCCCCCGAAATAAAATTCTAAATGAGGAAATTTTAATTTAAGTTCTTCAGAAATATTTAGACATCTATCAGCTGCTGCATCAATCCATGATTCCATAGAGCCTGTAGCATCAATCATATAAATTATATCATATTCTTTTGTTATAACTTTTTTCACGAATCCATTGAATTTTTCTTTATAATCAATATCTTGTTCGAAAGGCTGTAAAGAGAAATTTTCCATCCAATTTTCTCCGTCTCTTTCCAAATGCTTATGATATAAAGATGTTAATCCAACAATATTCTGAATATATTTCCCTGTTCCTTCAGTGTCGAGTTCTGTAAAAAGTTTACTAAATCCACCATCAACAACTATATTTCCTTCATTTCTATCAAGAGGAGAAATATAAAATAAAATTGTAATACATCCTTTATCATCATAGGCAAAAGGAATAAATGGTAGAACTTCTTCAGGTTTTTTTAAAGGAGCATTAGTTTCAATATTTTGTGCATATGAAACAGTTGTTCCTATTGCTATTTTTGAAAGGCCATGACCTAAAGCAGGAACTGAGTATTTACCTTCTTTTAATTTATTTCCTAAATTACCTAATTTAAAATATCTTTGATTATTAAATCTTTGAACTGGATTTTTATTTATATCTCCAGCTACCATTAATGTCGCACCATTATTATTTCCACCAAATTTAAAATTATTTTTAATTTCTTCTGGAAATTCATTATAAGCACTATTCATAAATAAATTAAATTCAAAACATAATGGTTCATTATCGCACCACCAAACCAAAGAACCTCCTTTTTTCCAATATTTAATAATGCAATTAATGAATTGCCCTACTAGATTAGCATTTCCCTTATCTGGTAAGACACCTCTACCATTACCACATATTATCCAAGTTGCATAATATTTTCCTGTTTTCATTTCTTGTATTCCTTGTTCATAATTAACAACTACTTTAATATCTTTTTTTTCAATTCCATAATATTCTATTATATCAGCCAAACAATTTTTCTTTTTATTAAATCTTTTAGTTAAATATTTATAATCAACTTCATCTCTTTCTAATTTTGAAGATATTGATTTACTCCAAAAACAACAAATTAATATTTTAAAGTTTTTAAAAAATCCTTTTATAAACATTGAAGTTTTTTCACAATTTTCAGGATTTGCAATAGATAAATCTTTATATAAGGGATCTATATTCATTATTTCTTTCAAAGATTCAATATGAACTTCAACTCCATTTAAAAAGTTATATAAATTTTTATTTTTACAATGATTTAAATTATATTTACTTATTGTATTTATGCATTTTTCCATATCTGTAATTAAATTAATTCTTCTGTTGTCATTTTCAAATTTAAGATTAAATTCTGAAGAATAAATTTTTTCATTTTTCAACATTGAAGATAAAGCCTGACTGAAATATTTAATATCAGGTGACCAAAGACATTTTGAAAATATATCTGGTAGACCTTCTGGATATAATCCAATCCCAATACCAAATAAATTTATTTGAGAATTTTCACAAAATGAGCATAAATTTTTTAATTGATTTTTATAATTTTCATTGAAAATTCCATCAGTGAGAACAAAGCAAAAGAATTTTTTTGAAGTTTGTTGAATTTTAATTTGAAGGGCAGCATATATTGCATCATATAATTTACAAGAAATTTCATTTGATTCATAAGTTTTTTTATCAGATATTTGTGAAATTATTAATGGCCAAATGAATGATTTATTATTTAAAATATTACTATCTTGACCCGAACAAATAACTAGAGGTTCTTTATTTGTTGCTATTATTAGATCAAAAAATGGTATTTTTGAAGAATAAATTATATTAAACAAAGATTTTATAACACTAAAAGAATAACAAAAAGAATCCTTATTAAAACAACTTATTGAAGAATCGATTATTATTGTAACTCGATAATCTTTTTTTAATCTATCTTTCTTTTCTAACCAAATTTTGTCATCTTGTCCATTGGTTATGAAAAAATTTAATAATCCTGAAAAATTTAATTTTGTTCCTTTATTTGATGGAGCATATAAAGTTGGCCTATTTGGTGGAAACATGTCATCTATTAATTTTTGATTATAAATTGGTAAATTTTTATCAAATTCTTTTAAAAATGATTCACAATTACAATTTTTTTCGGGTGCTTTTATACCATAGCAGTTGATTATATTACTTTGATTCAAAATTATATTTTGAATAGGTTTTTCTCTTTCATTAATTTGAACAAATACTTTTTCTTCTTGAGAAAAATATAAATTAATATCTTTATATTCAGAAGTTAATTTTTCATTAAAATAATCAAAGAATTCACAATAATCTGTATTTAAAACTTCTTTTATTTCTTTTTTATCATCTACAAATGAACTCAAAAATTTTTGGTATTTATTTAAATCAAAATATGTTGCATTAATTACTTCTGAATTGAATTCTATTATAGGAAATTCAGTTTCTTTTTCAAATTTTTCCCAAATAATTTTAATTTCTTTTAAATTAGGAATATTTGAATTATTAAAGAAGAAACAAAATTTTATTTTTTTTTCTAAATATTTTTTCCAGCTAGAACCGAGCCTTAATGAATAATCAATTCCATTAGAAATTATTATAGCCATTCTGTTTTCTTTTGGAAAATCCATATTTCTTTCAATATAGTAACATACATCGAATATTCTTGAGAAAAATCTTTCAACAATTATACAATCATATAATCTTTGTATAATATTGATAGAAAAAGGTTCATAAAAATTTTTAACTATATATTGGAATTTGTAATCAGAAAAAATAATAAGGGAAAAGGGAATTTCCAGATAAAAGAAGCATTTACTTAATGAAATTGTCAATATTAAATTTATTAGCTTCTCTCTGATATTGATATTTCTACAACAATCAAATGCAATAATAAAGCTTGTATTTGTATAGTTATTCAAAGATAATATCGTTGATTTCATAAATTGAAGAGTTAATAAAATAGATATTCTTTCTAAAGTTTTTATGTCATTATCGTAACCAAATTCATTATTAAATAATTTTTTAAATCTTTGGTTATTATAATCATTTGATTCTTTTGATAAATTTTCTGGATCAATTTCATCTACTTTTGAATCTAACATTCTCTGTATTGCATTTTTTAGTCCATTTTTATCAGTTTTTAAATATTCTAATTGTTTAACAGTCAAATTTTTATTTATATTAATTTTTGAATCAAACTCATAATTTATAGGAGAATACTCTGGCTTTGGAATTTCTTTTTGAATTAATTCTTTTTCATTTCTTATTTCAAACATATGGTTATGATTTCCTTTAGAATAATCATGCCTTTTTAATTTTTCTGGAATTGTTATATTATTTTGAATTTTATTATTAATTTTTGAAGGTTGAAATGATTTTGCTCTATTCGATATTTGATTGTTATTTTTTACAATTTGTTCATTTTTTATTTTTATATCTTCTACTTTATTTTTTTCAATAATATGATTATCTTTATAATTTTCAACTTCTTTATATATTATTTCTTTTTCATCATCTGAAGATTTATCTATATTTGATTCTATAGATAATAAATTTTCATTAAGTTCATCATTCCATGTTGTTTTATCTCTTAAATGTAATTCATATATATTTGGTGTTTGACTTGGTATGAAATTATTTTTTTCTAGAGCTTCTTCTTTGTTTTTTTTAATTCTTGTAGGAAATTGAATTCCAGATTGAGATAAAATTTTATAAGTATCTTCAAAAGATTTCATATAATAAGTGATATTTCTTGAAATTATGCAAAATTGATAATTTTTAGAATTTTGATAGATTTCATATACAAAATTCAATAATTTTTCCATTTTATCTAATGGATAATCATCAAGTTTAATTAAATAAGGTAAAGTCTGTAAATCTTCTGTTAGTTTTTGATAAAAAGAAATATAATCATTTATTGTATTCAAATCTTCTATTTTTAATTGATCTATATTATTTTTAGACTCTATACCAATTAAACTATTTTCATTTAGCATTTCATTTTGTGTAAAAATTGCAGTATCATAATCTTTATCATATTCTTCAACTCCATATAAATAATTTTCATTTGCGCTAGAAAAGCAGATAATTTTATATACTTCTTTTACATTATTATATTTTACTTGTTCTGCTTTTCTTTTCTCAGTAATGATATTTTTATATTCTATTATTTTATTGTTTATATCTTCTGGAGTATATCTAGAATTTGTGGATAATGATTTGTTTTTAATAAAATTAAATATTATATGTTCATTATTAATAAATAATTTAAGTTTTAAAGGTAAATAATCATATAAATCATTTATATCTTTTAAATCTAAATTATATGGAGATTTTATTTTCAATTTATAATCTTTTGACTTAAATTCTCTATTTTTTTTTTTTGAAATATAAATTAAAGCTTCTTTTTGATCTAATAAATTTATTTCTATACTTGGATTAGTATCTTTTTTATTCCAAATTATATAATTGTCCTCTTTCATAGGATGATATTCATCATAAATATTTGTAAAAATTAATATGTATTCTAATTTAAAAATTACTGCCTCAATTTCAATTTTGATTTTCAAATCCTCTGTAATATAAAAATAAATTAAAAAGTGTAAATAATTATGATTTTTTTTATAACTATCAACTCTGATTTCTAAAGATTGGTTTTTTTTTATATAATTTAAAGAAGGTTTTTTAGCAGTATTTTTTTTTAAATTTTTAACATAATAAGAAGCTTTAAAAATATCATATTCTTCAAATTGTGGAATATCAAATTTTATATTAATAATTTCATCTTCAAAAACAGAACCTATATTTAATTTCAATATGTCTTTTTGTATGAAAAATTTACCTTTTGAAGAAGAAATATATACATTCAAAGGAAGAAGTTGAATATAAAATAAACATTCAATTATACATTTTTTTTTTGATTCTCCTTCCAAATTTAGTACTATATTAAACAAAATAATATCCTCTGTTGGTTCTTCTACAGTTTTTTCAGGAACAATAAAACTTATTTGAATTGGCTTTAATGCTTCAACAAATGAAATTACATCAAGACAATCAAAATATTCACTTTCTTCTGGTTTTTCTAATTTTACATTTATATTTTTATCTATAAATGAAAATATCTGGAAAATATATTTTTGACTTTTATAAAACTCTGGTATAATAGGTCCTATATATTTTATATATCTTCCAGAATGAAAATGAATACACTCATCCTTTGATAAAGAAACAAAGTAATCAACATTTTTATCATTTATATCTATAATAATATCATTGGATTTAATTTTAATCTCAGAATTTTTAGGTAAATTAAATTTATTTAGTTCTTTTGGCGACTGATATTTAGATTTTGATTTTTCATATTCTTCATAATCTTTAAGAAATTCATCCAAACATGATTTTGACGATGTTTTAAATTCATTAAATTTGTTAATCATATCATTAATTTTTGAAGTATCACCTCCTCCATCTTCAAATTGCGACTTAACAAAATTAAATGTTATTTCAAACTTTTTTCTTAATTTTTGTATATTTTCATTTATATCTATATAATAAATTTTATTATTTATATCTATATTTTGAGTCACCTTTATGTATAAATCTAATAATTCAGAAATTGATTTAAAAGTTTCATCATTTTCTGGATATTCACCTTGAAATTCGAAATTATCTTCAGGTTTATTTGAATTAATAAATACTAATATTGGCTCTTTTTTATTTTTATTTTTTTCTAGTTCAATTTGTGTATTTTTTTTTAATCTCTCTATTTCATCATCTTTCTTTTGAGCAGATAATTGTTTTATGCTTACTTTTCTAAATATTAAATTGTCATTATCAATTAATTCTCCATTTATTATTATATTTGGATCCTTTTCATTAACTTCTAATTTATAATAAAAATAATATTTTTCTTTTGATTTAATATTGACATCATTTATCAGCAACTTTTTATCTCCCATTTGAATTAAATCTTTTTTTTCAATATTAATATCTTTAATTTCTAGCATTCCAACATTTATTTCTTCATTTTCTTCAAAAATATCATATTTTTTTAAATCATTATAATAATCCATTAAAATCTTAGATCTTCTGTTAAATTCATTAATTTCACTATTAAAGCTTTTAAGATTATTAAAAAATGTTATATATTCAGAAGTTTTAGCTTTAAAATCGTTAATCATATTATCTTTTATATTTATTAATAATTGTTTATAATCATTTTGAATTTCAGTTTTTCTCTTTCTTATTGCTTCTTCTATTGTAGTCATAAAATTATTATAAAATTTTGAAGCTATTTCATCTTTATTTAAATCTATAAGAAGCTTAAAACATTCTTGTGATTTAATTTCAAAATTATTTGCCAATTCTTGTCTTTTTTTTATTATAATTTCTTCAATATTATTTCTTGGTTTAATAAGTTGATTAAATTTTCCATTATTATCAAGTTTATCATTAAATAACTCCTCAATTTTTCCTTCTACAGTATTTGTAAATATAAAATTAATAATTTCTTGCTCCAATAATTCCTTTATTACATCAATTTCATTTCCATTAAAAATACAAAAATTAAATAAATAACTCCTAACTTCATTCATTATAGAATCAGTTCTTCTTTTAAAAAAATCTGTAGTAAATAAACCAATCCAATTAATATCTTTGGGAAAATTTCTTTTTAAATAATTTTTGATGAGAGAATTCAATTTTTCCTTAATAAATTTAGATATTGTATTTTTATCTTCTTTATAATCATCACATTTTATTATATTTTTATGAGAAAAAATCCTTAATAATAAGAAATAAAGAGGAAACTTATTAGGTTTTTTATATTGAGAATCGGCGAAATATTTGATATAATCCTCTTCTAATCTTTTATTTTTTATAAACAAAAAGCATAATGATGGATATTTTAAACTTTTTTCATTTTTAGTTAAATACCAATCTTTGTCTTCTAAAAAGAAAAAATCATCATATATAAGTTTTGTGGTTCCATTTTTTTCAATTTCATCAATTACTTCAATTATCTCTTTTATTTTATTTAAATATTTTTTATTTTGATCTGATTTTTCTTTGATTACTATTTCATCAATATCTGAAATTTCCCAATTTCCTTCTTTTTTTTCATGATATATTTCAAATTTTTCTAAAAAGATTTCTATTAAAATTTTTAAACATTCAGAAAAAGATTCAATCCTTTGATCTAAATATTTTCCCAAATCTTTTAAATAATTTGTGCAATCTATCTGGATAATCTCTTTAAAAAAAAATCCTTTTTCTTCATCTTTAGAAATAATATTTTTTATAACGAATAAACCTAAAATATCTTTAGGAGTAAATTCTGGTATTTCAATTTCAAATTTAGGTTCATATTTAAATGAATTTATCTTTGTTCCCCAATGAAGATCTTTTTGATCAAAAGTATTTCTTTTGCTCAAATCATTCAAATATTTAATAATATTATTTTTATTCAATAATTTAACTCCATTCTTTATCAATAAAAAAGATTTATATTGACTTTCAAATTCATCTATTTCATCTTTAATTTTTTTATCTCCAGAACTCAAAATTAAATTAAAAAAGTCAATAACAATAGTTTCGAATATTTTTTCATCTTTTAAAATATGATAAATTTCCTTTATATATTTAATTTTATCTTTATTGTTTCTTATTTTTTCCAGATATTTTTTAATTTGTGAATATTGAATTAATGATTCTATTGTTTTTAAATTTTTATTCAAGTCTGAAATATTATACTCTAAGAAATCAGTGGCATATTGAAAATGAAAATATTCATCTTCATCATTTGTAGTTGTTTTGCCTTTTAATAAATCCATAAATTGCAAAAAATTCATTTTAATATTTTTGAATTTATTTATATCTATTGTATATTCATTTAACATTTTTTCAAGAGAATCAATATATATTTTATAATATTTTGCTTCTTCTTCTGAAATTCCATTTTTTTTATTGTTTAACAATTGTTTATATTTTTCCAGCTCTTTATTAATTATATTCCTAGAATCATCATTCCCTTTTACTTTAATAACTTGATTTTTTAATTTATTATATTTCTCAAGCCATGAATCAAAAATTAAATCAATGTCGCTTTTATTATATATTTCATTATTTTTTTCAGAAATAAAATTCAATTTTATTTTTCCTATCTTTTCTTCAATATTTTCATATTTAATTTTCTCTTGAATAATAGTATTTATCAATAGATCAGAATAATTATCATTATTTATAGCAAATAAAGAAAATTGATCCTTTAGAATTTTATTTAATTCTTGAATCAAAGGTATTATATTTTCTCCCAATACTTCTCCTTTTGCAATATGCTTTGAAATATAAATTGAATCTTTGGATAATTTTTGGGTTTCCATTTTTTCATCTATTAAATTTGGAAAGATGAAACAAGCTTTAATAAAATCTTCAATAGAATTTGATTTTAATAAATTTTTTAAAAAATCTTCTTTAATTTTAATTGAATCGAAATTTTCTATTGGTTTTAAATAATTATTTTCATACAATTTTTTTAAAATTTCAAATTGATATTGAAGCATTAATAAATCTTTTTCTTTCAAATCTTTAGCTCCAATTTTTTTGCTGATGATTTTGTCCTTTATATTTTTATTATTGATAAAACCTTTTAATATATTACAAATAATTTCAAAAACAAATTTCCAATGAGTAATATATTGATTTGGAAATTGAAAAGAATTATAATTTTCGATTAAATTTAATAAGTTTTGTATATCAGTAAATTCAATTGTTAAACAAAGATTTATTAAGCCATCAATCAAATTATTATTAATATTATTTTCTAATTCTATCATAAAAGCAGGATATTTTTTTAAAAATGATTCTTCTTTTTTTGTTAAATAGTCAATTATTTCTTTATTTGGCTGAGATAAATATATATTCAAAAATAAATTTTTGATTTCATTTTTATTCTGAAAGCAGTTACAATAACAATCATTTATTGCTCTAATAATTTGTTCTTTGAATTGTGTGCTTTCAACATTAATATATTTGATAAAAGATAATAAAGTTCTTCCACAAAAATTTTTTTTCCCGTTTAAGTTATTTTTATCATTTTCGGAAAGTTCTTTACTTTTAAAATGTATAGATGCTATTTTTGTAGCTAATTCATTGTGAACTTTTTCAAAATATATATTTTTCCTTATTAAATTGGATAAAATAAGACTAGTATTGTTTATATCATTATCAATAGGAAACAAAGTATATACTAAACATTTGTTTAAAAATCCAGGACTTAATCTTTTATTCATTTCAACAGAATAAGGATTATAAGTTATAAATAGTCTAAAATTTTTATGTATTTGTTTTTCGATTAAATTATTATCATAATTTTCTTTCAATATATAATTATAATCCCCTCCTTTTTCAAAAAGATTCAATGATTTATTTTCAATATCACATAAACTTATTAATTTTTGAAACAATTCTGGTTGAGCTAATTCTATTCCATTCAATAAAACCCATTTTCCTTCTTTCATTGCTGAAATAAATATTGACTCTTTATCTACTAAAAAAGTAGTTAAATTTCTTTCATCTTTCATCATTCTAATTATAGGTTTTAAAGAGGAAATATACTTATGCTCTAATTTTTCAAATTCTGATAGGATATTATCAAATTGTTTAGGAGTCCATTCTTCTGGTGATTCAATTTTAAAATTATTATCAGCTAAAATATTTTTTAATTCTTTTATTGTATTAGATATTTTTTTTAATTGTTTTTGTATTTTTATAATATTTTTATTATCTATCTTTGATGAAGGAACTAATTGTCCAGTAAATAAAGACAAATTACTTTCACTAGATAAATCTATTATTTCAATTTTTTTCTTACAAAGTTTTGCAAAACATTTTATTAAATGAGTTTTTCCTGAGCATACTGGACCTTGTATAATACAAGTATAATTAGAATTAACTCCAAAAAGGAGAAACATCATTCCTAATTTTTGATAATCATTTAAATCATTAAAATCTTGTTCTATCGCTTTTTTAAAATTTTCGTCAAAATTATCATCTTGAGAAAATTCATATATTGGACCTTCTAAATCCATTTCTTTTAATCTTGGAAATATCGAAAAATTTGTAAGTTTTTCATTAAATTTTAATCTTATATCATAATTTAAATTTATATAAGATAATTTACTTTCTAACTCAAATATCTGCTTTTTATTAGATAACGATGATATAAATATTAATTTTTTAATAATATCATTCTTATCATTTTCTTTAGATATACAAGATATTTGATTTTCTAAATTATCATATTTCTTTAAATCATTAATAGAATATAATTTATTTTCTTGAATATTTGACATATAATTTTTTGATATAATAAAATCATTGATTATATTTTTCACTTCTTCATTATCAAATGATTCTTTGTTTTTAGAAATCTACAAAATATTTCTTTATAATCATCTTCTGTTGGAATATTAAATTTAAATATCAATGAATTATTTAATATTTGAGGAGGGAAAAAATTCTGAAAAGAATAATTATGTTTAGAAGGATCATATGCTAGTATGAGATTAAATGGCTTTTTTTTACCCTTTATGCCATAAGGCAATAATATTGTTGGTTCATTACTATCAAAGAGTTGAATTAAAGCTTCCAAGATCGATTGAGAAGCTTCCTCAATATTTTCTAATAATATTATAGAATTCGTCTCATCATACCCCTTTTCATCTGTTTCCATAACTGTTTTATAAAATTCTGTTTCTTCTAAAACAAATAGCTCTTTATGATTTGGTTTAATAATTTCTTTCCCAAAAAGGTCATCAATAGTAGTAGATTCTGTTATTTGATATTTTATTAATTTATAATTAAGTTCATTTGAAATATATTCAATTGCCGAATTTTTCCCAGTTCCTGTCTCTCCTTCAATTATAAGTGGAAAATGTATTGACAAAGATAAATGAATTGCATCAAGTAAATCTTTAAATGATTGATGAAAATAAATTTCACCCATTTCATTTCCATAATTATGATTAAGATTGTCATAGTCATAATTATCATTGAAATATTCATCATTATCATTATTTTTATTTTGAATTAAAAGTGATAACCCTGTTCCTTTTGAATAAATTCTATCACCTTTTTTTAGTAAGGGCTTTTCATCATTTCCGTCTCTTGAAAAATAAAATTCAAAGTTTACAAATTTATTATTTTTAAAACTAAAAAATGCATCTTGCTCTTTAAAAGCTTCTTTAAGTAATTTAATAAAATTATCAACTTCATTTTCATTTAAAAAAGATATAATTGAATAATAAATAGCTAATATCATATTTCTTTCTGCTTTATTATTTTCTTCATTATTTAATTTTTTAAATAGATTTAAAATTTTATTTATGATTGCAAATGATATTTCTTCCTTTTTTTCTTTTTCAAAATTTTTAATAAAAATTTCATTAAAATTAACAGGGCAATTAGGGCATATTTTTTTAATTAGTAAAGTTTTTTCATCTTTTGTATATTTAGAAGTTGATATCAAAGTAAATCTAGACCTTGAAGCTTCAGAAAAATTATTAATATTATCATTTGAAGAAATCCCAATTATTCTAAAATTTTCAGATATGCCTTTTATTTCTTTATTCTTATCTGTAAAAGTATTATATAAGTCTTCATTTAAAATTATTTTAGGATTATAATTAAGTAAATCATTGAATCTTTCTAAAACATTTGGCAAAAGAGAATCTACTCCTTTAAGAATAATATATTTTTGATTGAATAAATCTTGTAAAATCCTTCCTGCTTGAAAATATGAAGTAAAGTTTCCAAATCTATATTTTTCATCTCCCTTCAGATTTTTCAGATCAAGCAGATTTTTTTTCAATTGACTTAAAATATTGTTTAATGTTTTATTTTCATAATTCTTACCATCTATATTAATATAATATTCCATATTATTAATTATATCTTCAAAATTATCATTTTGATTAGAAAGATTAATTGAATTTTTTGGAATTCTTGCACTTCTCATATTTTTAATATCATTTTTCTCTTTGATTTGTAAATATTTTTCTAATTGTTTTTCTAAATGTTTATATTCTTTCATTTGACCGCAAATTGATAAAATTTCTTTTAAATAATATTTTTTCGCATTTAAATTATCTCTAATATGAGTAGAACCAAGAAGTTGTGAAAGAGAAGTTTCTGGATATAAATTAATGACGTTATCATTTTTACTGATAATTTTAGATAAAAATGTCTTATAACCTGAAGGACCGCATATTAATAGGGGTTCTCTTACATCAGAAAAATTTGCAAAAAATAAAGATTCATAAAAAGAATTAAATTCTTTATCTGGTAATTCAGTTTCTGGAATAAATCTTTTTCCATATTCCCCTTTCATTATATATATCTGTTTTTTATCCTCAATTTGAATTTCAACTTTTTCAGCTTTTGATTTGGCCATGTTTCTCAACTCATTTATTTCTTTTTCTTCTAATATGAATGGGTTTTTCATTAATGGTATTATTTCTTCAAAAACACTCAAAATTTTATTTTTAGGTACACCACCAAGAATATAAATTAAAATTTGATGTATTTCTTTTATATTTTTATAATCATTTGGATTAATCATTTGTTGATTTATCCTCCTAAAAATTTTTCTAATATCTCTCATTGACCAAGAACCAATTTCAGGAATATACTTTTCATTTAATGAAATCATTAACTTTGATAATTTTTCGGCCAAATTTCTATTTTTTTCAGAATTATCTCCAATTTCCTTTTCAATAATTTTTTCTGATAAATGAGTTATATCTAAATAAGTAGGTTGTGGATATTCAAAAATTTTTATTTTTTTCTTTATTGAATTAGGTAGCATTTTCCTTCCTTTTGTTCTAGAATCATTTTGGCAAATAATAATAAAGCTGTTTTTATGATAGTTAATTGTTTGATTAATTCCTGGAATTAATACTTTTGATGATTGAAAATTAACTTCAAGTATATTAACAAAACTTTGAATTACAGATTCTTCAGCCAAATTAAATTCATCAGCAATGAAAATTAATCCTTCTTCAATTGCACTATATAAAGGACCTTTTTTAATTGTTGTATTTCCTCCTTCAAAAGCAAATGTTCCATAAAGATTTTCCATGGAAGATTCGCTATTAAATGCAAAAAGTATATCCTTTATTTCTTTTTCTTTATCTCCTCTAAATATTTTAGAAAATGTTCTTGCAAAGTGAGTTTTACCTAATCCTGTTTTACCTATTAAACATACATTTATTTTGCAAATCATACTGACATAAATATTATAAATTAAATTTTTAATATTTTGAGATTCTATATAAAAAGTTTCTTCTTCAAATTTTTTTTCTTTATATGCTTTCAATTTAGGTTCAAGATTATTGATTATTTCCAAGGGTATATTTATATCATCAAAATTTCCTAAAAGGGTTTTTATATAATTAATATTCTCATTTGGTGTTATATTAGGAAACTCCTTTGATAAATAAAGACAACATTTTACCAAACGAGAAATTTCAGACATAGACATATTTAAATTTAAATTATATAATTTATCAACTAATCCACTTATTAAATTTTTATCTAAATTAATATTTAAATTTTCTTGGTCCATTAATATTTTTACCAATTGTTCAAATTTGTCTTTCTTATTTTTCTCATCATTCTCATCTTTCTTATCTTTCTCATCTTTCTTAAATTCTTCTATTTGGTCATCTATCATTATTACTGTAAGCCTATTAGAAAATGCATCAGAAAGAGTATCTAGTTTTTCAATTGGGCAAGTGCAATAAAATCTAAAATTTTTATTGATTAAAATTTTATTCAGATTTGGATTTTCGGTAATTTGGAAGGTATTATCAGAATCTCTTTCTTTTTCATCTAAAAGACAATTTATTCTTTCAAGTATTTTAGGTTCAACCAAATCTATATTCAAAAATAATCCTGAATATCCATTTATTATTGCCTCAGTAAGAGGTCCATTTTCCCATTTTATTATATTATTTTCTGATTTTTTAGAAGATGTTGGAATAAATCTACCTATTAAATCACCTATAGTTGTTTCTTCAGTAAAAACAAAAGTAAAATCTTTATTTTTGTATCTTGAATATCTATTTGATATTAATTTTGCAATTGAAGTAATTCCTACCCCTTCTCTTCCTGTGAAAAGAATATGCTTTCCATTTTCGAAAGCTATTTTTGCATATTTATCAGCTTGTTTAAAAGATTCAGTTGGAAAAAAATTGCTATATATTTTTTCAGGAAATTTATAATCTGATTCTATTTTTGGAATTTTTTGGTTATTTAAAAGATTATTATAAAATTTATCTCTTTCTTTTTTTTCATATCGCATACCATAAAAACACATTAAGGCATCAATGACAGGAACTGAGTCTCTTTTTCTTGAAATAGCCTTTATAACAGAATTAATATCTCTTACAGTGAAACATTTATGAGATTTATTTTCTATTTCTGATTTAATTAAACTTGAATGAATATCAGCTATTGCATTAATTACTTCTTCATTTTGGTAATTATTCTTTTTAGCTATTTTTTTTGCAATTTCCTTAATTTCTTTATCAGTTAAAGCAGGAAAATTTATTATATTAAATAATTGTAGAAGCTTTTCTGGTATATCTTCTCTTTTACATATATAAGAAATATCATTGGGATTTTGTGTTGCAACTAATCTAAAGTTTTTATGCATTTTAAAAATATTTGAGCCATCTTTATTTTCATCTTGTTCTAGAATTAGCATTTCTGAATCTAAGGCATTTGCAATAAAATTTAAAACACCTTGATTTGCTAAATTAATCTCATCTAAAAGCAGAATTTTTCCATTTATAAATGCATCAGCAAAATGCCCTTTTTTAAATTTGAGTCCACTAAATGAATTAATATCTGAAAGTGTTCTCCCTTTTAAATCTTCTTCATTAGTTTCTCCACTCATATTAAATTGTATTAAATCTAAACCTTTTATTATGCAATAAATTTGAACTGTTTTCGTTTTTGAACTCCCGGTAGGACCCTCTAAAAGAACATGATTACCAGAAATTAAATTACTTTCAAGTTGATAAAGTCTGGAAATAGCTTCATCAGTTGGAATAAAATATCCTATTTCTTTTGATTTTTTACAGTCTTTCGACGCTTCATCAAATAGTTTCCTTAATTTTTCTTCATTTTCATTAGTAGACAAATCTTTTATTTCAGGTAATTTTTCCATTTTTATTTTTATTAATAAAATTATAAATTAGTTTATTATACTTATTAAATATTAAAAATATTAAAACATTATTTTTGGGATAATTATGGGGATTGGGGATTGGGGATTGGGGATTGGGGATTGGGCCCAATCCCCAATCCCCAATCCCCAATC
>Ga0247611_10005769_pt1 | contig 16155 bp, 13 predicted proteins | sample 177DNAGHGhighgp2_FD_192422 | JGI IMG/M metagenome (GOLD analysis project Ga0247611, IMG submission 192422) | Sheep rumen microbial communities from Palmerston North, Manawatu-Wanganui, New Zealand - 1770 DNA GHGhigh gp2 | ecosystem: Host-associated > Mammals > Digestive system > Stomach > Rumen... | reverse complement strand
CACTATATTATTACATCTCCTCATCCTTCACCATTTTCAGCTAGATATGGATTCTTTGGAAGCAAACCATTTTCTAAAACTAATAATTTCCTAAAAGAGCATAATATTAAAGAAGTTGATTGGAATCTATCAAAATAATTTGACAACTACCATATTTTTATGATATATATTAAAGCACACCAAGTTTTGTTCTTTGAAAATTAGATAGTGAACCATATGAAAGACCAAGGATAGCAACTCGGTATGGAAGGCATGCTCGTTCTTCTTACTTGAAGGAGAGGTTCTTCAAGGGCTGGAGTGTAGAATACTAGTAATAGTATTCTTGAGACTTACTAAGTAAGGAAAGAGATCCTGTGGTTCGATATAAAGGTGTATAAGGTACAGACCTAATCGCAGTAACAATAAACTTCCTGAAAGATAACAGGAGAATAATCTGGAGTTGATTAGTTTGGCAACTAAACAACAAAAGAAATGCCAAATAAGCTGTTTCGTGGTTGAATCCTAGTGATAGGATATAAGATTAGAATCTGGTTAAAGTAGCACAAATCCACGACGATAGGAGGTTCAACTCCTCCTATATCGTATAAGGGTATAGTAAAATGATTAAACCTAAGCGTGTGAAATTTGAGAGTGCAAGTCTCTTGTAGTAACTAAAGGCAAATAAAGATAAGAGGTCGCTCCTCTTTGAGGGTATTTGCTGGCTAGTGACCGAAAACAAAAAATACATTTTTATTTCGAATTAATGTGAGAAACATCTTTATCTAATTTTCAAAGAACAAAACAAAAACTCTTCATTCGAAGAGTTTTTTTATAACTTAAAATCATCAAATATTTCATCTTGCATATTTTTTCCATCAAAGAAAGGCTTTATCTTTAATCCGTGCATTCGCGCAACAATATTTGATGGAAATTTTCTTATCAAATCATTTAATTCACTTGTATATTTGTTGTAATAAGATTTAGCAGCTTGTAGCTTTTCATCTTCCTTTTTTGTATCAGATAATATTTTTTTAAACTCTTTGTTATCATCCAAAGAAGAATAATCTGATTTTAATTGATTTAAAATATTAGTATATTCCTTTAACTTTCTGTCTAAATCAAAATTGCTTATATTTTCTTTTTTTATTTTTTCTATATCTCTAAAAAAACCTTTTTCCTCTTTGAGCTCTTTCTTAGAAAAAGTATCGGCATTCAATAATATATCATACTTATTTCTTAGAGCTTCGTCAATTAAACACTCTGCTTGATCTATTTTAGTTTTACTATGCTGTAGAATATTATATTGATATATATATAATATTGCTAAAGCCCCTAATATAATAACAATAAATAGTATTGCGTATAGTATTTCCATCTAATCACCCAATTCTAGTATAATTATAGCACACTTATAGTTTTACAAAAAAACTAATTTATATTAAAATGTAAATATGGTGATTAGATGAAAATAGAAATAGTAAAAGTTGGCGAATTAGAAACTAATTGTTATCTCTTAGATATAGATGGAGAAGTAGTAATAATTGATCCAGGAGATGATTTTTACAAGATTAAAAAAACTATAAACAATAGAAAAGTAGTAGGATTATTAATTACTCATTTCCATTTTGATCATATCGGAGCTTTAGAAGAAATTTTAGGATATTATAATTTAGAAATAAATAAAGTTAATAATCCAAAATTTGTTTATAAAACTATAGATACTCCAGGTCATACAATGGACTCTATAACTTTTTATTTTGAAAAAGAAGGAATAATGTTTGATGGAGACTTTATTTTTAATAGATCAATCGGTAGAACCGATCTTGGTGGTAGTGATAAACTAATGCAAGAAAGTTTAGAAAAAATATCTAAGTATCCTGATGATATTATTTTATACCCCGGTCATGGACCAAAAACTATTCTAGGTGAAGAAAAAAAATATTTTAAATATTATTATTGAAAGGTTGAAAAAAATGATAAAAACAATTAAGGAAATAAAAGCTAAAGAATTTATACCTCGCTTTTTAATAAGCACCATTAGCATCTTTATTATGGCGCTGAATTATAATTTGTTCTTTTTAAGGAACGGAATCGTATCAGGAGGAGTAAGTGGTATCGCCACTATTATTAACGGAGTAATAGGGATAGAACCAGGATACATAATCTTAGTATTTAATATAATAATGATATTTGCTAGCTACTTTTTACTAGGTCCTAAAACGACAGGTCGTACAATACTTGGTTCATTAATGTATCCGTTATTTGTTGCTTTAACTGGTCCGTTAGCAGTAAAATTACATGCGTATACAACGTTTAGTGAATTAATAATAGTTGTTCTTGTTAGTGGTTTTATTTATGGCTTCTTTAATGGAATAATATACAAAATGGATTATTCTACAGGTGGAATGGATACATTAATTCAAGTAATAAATAAATACTTCAAAATATCAACTGGAGCAGCGTCTTTAATTGTAAATATAATAATTATTATTTCAAGTATCTTCATGTTTGGCTTAGAAAAAGCAATATATGGTATTATAATAATAATTATGAATACAACCTTAATCAATAAAATACAACTAGGTATTTCTAATACAAAAATGTTCTTTATAACAACACATAAAACATCAGAAATAATAAAGTTCTTAGAAAAAACAAATTCGGGATATACATTTATGAAAACAGAAGGAGGACACTCTAGTAATACAAATGATATGATTATGTGTGTTGTTCCAACAACCTCATATTATATGTTTAGAAAAACAATAATGAACATTGATCCAAGTGCTTTTATAGTTATTAATGACTGTTATGAAGTATATGGTGGACAACTAAAAGAAAGATTCCCATTTATTTAATGGGATTTTTTTGATATAATATAAGATACTAAGGTGGTGTAAAATGAAATTCATTGAAATAAAGCATTGTTACAAACTTTACAAAGATGGTAATGCAGCTATTTCCGACTTGTCTTTATTTGTTGATAAAGGTGAGTTTGTATTTATTACCGGTGAAACAGCTTGCGGTAAATCAACTTTAGTAAAGATGTTATATAGAGAAGAAAAACCTTCAAAAGGAACGGTAATAGTTGGTGGCATTAATGTTGCCAAAGTTCCTAATAGCAAAGTTTATAAACTAAGAAGAAAACTAGGTATAGTATTCCAAGATTTTAAACTATTACCTAAATTAACCGTTTATGAAAATGTTGCATATCCATTAGCAATGGCTGGAGTGTCAAACTCTACAATAAGGAAAAAAGTTAGATCAGCTCTTGAAAGAGTTGGACTAAAAGGAAAAGAAAAAAGTTTCCCTAAGAAATTATCCGGTGGAGAACAACAAAGAGTGTGTATTGCTAGAGCAATAGTTAACGAACCTAAATTGTTAATATGTGATGAACCAACTGGAAATTTAGATCCTAAGACATCTAAAGAAATTGTAAAGGTTATAAATAAAATAAATAAAGAGATGAAAACAACAGTAGTTATGGTTACTCACGATAAAGAAATTGTTAATTCTATGCGTAAAAGAGTTATAACACTTTCTAATGGTGTGATAGTAGATGATACACAGAAAGGAAGTTATGTAGCCGATGAAATTGATTAGAATATTTTTTAGAAACTTAGCAAATGCATTTAAAAGTATTTTTCGTAACATATCACTAAGTTCAGCTTCGTTACTATGTACTACTATTACTTTATTTATAGTAGCAGTAGGCGTAATAGTAACAGAAAACATTAATGATTTTACTAGAAACCTAACTAAGTCACTATCTATAGTTGCTTTCGTTGACTCTGGATCAAGCAATGAAGAAATTGAAAGAATAAAAAATGAAATATCTTCAATAGAAAATGTAAAAACTGATGAAATCATATATAAAGATAGAAAAACAGTAAAAGAGGAAACTCTAGAAAAAGCTGAAAAAGGCTCAACAATTTATACAATAGTAAGTACTTGGGAAGATGATAACAACCCATTACAACCAGAATTTATTATTTATGTTAAAGACGCAAAAAAACTAGAAAAGACAGCTGATGACATATCAAATATAGACAAAGTAAAAAGTGTTAAATATGCTAAAGAAGTAAATAAACAAATGACTCCTGTAATAGATATAATACAAAAAATATCTATAATAATAATCATAGGTTTAATAGTAGTAACAGTCTTTTTAATAGGAAATACAATCAAATTAACAATCTATGCAAGGAGTGAAGAAATAGAAATAATGAGATTGGTTGGAATTAGTAATACTGTAATTCGTTTGCCTTTTGTTATAGAAGGAACAATATTAGGTTTACTAGGATCTATTATTCCAATAGCTGTAACTATATGGGGCTATACAATTTGCTACGATAAATTAGGTGGAATATTATTTTCTCCTATTATAAAAATGATAGAACCTATGCCATTTACCCTATATACATCTCTAATCCTATTAGCAATTGGTGGTGTAGTCGGAATGGCAGGCAGTTACATGGCTGTTAGGAGGTATTTAAAAGTTTAATGAGAAATAAAAAACTTAGAATATTCTTAATTATTTGGTTAATGGCTTTTACAATATTACCAATTAATATTACTAGAGCAGCCAATAAAACTTTAGGAGATTATAAAAAAGAAGTGGCTGAACTAGAAGCTAAAGCTAACAGAAACAAAAGACTATCTCAAGAAGCACAAAATAATATTAATATCAAAAGACAAGCAATAGTATCAGCCAATAATACAATAGAATTAAATGAAAGAAAAGTTGAAGAATCAAAAATAAAAGTTACTGAAAGTGAAGAAGGAATAAAAGTAAAAACAGAAGAATTAAAAGACACTATCAATAATTTTCAATATGCTGGGACCTCTTCGGAATCAGTATATTTAGACTTTATATTTGATTCTGAATCGATTTCTGATATGATAGAACGTGAAGCAATTATTGAAAGAATAGCATCCTACACAGATGAGCAATTAAAGGGATTAGAAAAACTAATAAACGATAATAAACAGCTTCAAGTTCAATTAGCAGAAGATAATGTAAATCTAGAAAATTCAATAGAAGCAAACGAAAAAGAGGTTGATAAGTTAGAAGCTTATGTATCTTCTTTAGCATCAATTGGTATGGATTATGATGAAGAGTTAAAAGCTTTGAAAAATCAAGTTACATTATATGAAAAAGCGGGATGTAAAAATGATGATTCAATAGACGATTGTTACTTTAATAGAGGTGGATATTCTTCATCATTCTCTAGACCTCTTAATTCTGGTAAAGTTACTCAAGCTTGGGGACATAATGGTCACGCTGGAATGGATTTGGGCGGTAATGTTCCAGGTACTCCTGTTTATGCCCCAGCAAATGGAACAGTAGCGCATACAGCTTATCATCAAAGTTGTGGTGGAAATATAGTTTATATTCATCACCAAGTAGGAGGTAAAGCATATACATCAGAATTTGGTCATTTAAGAAGCTATACAGTTTCTCCAGGCCAAAAAGTTACTAAAGGCCAAGTTATTGGTTATGTTGGAGGCGACTCCTCTACATGGTATTATGATAAATGTACATCAGGTACTCATTTACACTATTCAATAGCATATGGTTATTACTTAGGTGCGGGTGTTAATGGATATAAAAGTTGGTCAACGTTTAGAAGCAATACTAGAGCCACTTCTGATTCCTCTATAACAGGAATAAAAAATACTTATGGAACCAGATGGTCTTCAAGATAAAAAGGAACATTGTTCCTTTTTTCATTTACTAAAATGTGATATTATTATTTAAGCGAAAGAGACAATAATAAATAGTATATAGATGACTGGGGTGAATAAAATGAGTTTTACTACTAATATGAAAGAAGAAATAACTAGAAAAGATATTAACCAAATAGAATCTTTAAACGAATTATCCTCTTTTGTTAGATTTGCCGGTCAAATAAAAAAAGATAAAATAACACTTACAATGGAAAATGCTGCTGTTGCAAGAAGAATATATAAAGATATAAAAAACAACTTTGGTATATATATAAAAATTATAATAAGAATCCAAAAAAGATTCAGAGTTAAACAAATATATATACTTGAATTTAGTGAAAAAATAGAAACAATTTTAGAAGCTCTAAATATCAAACATAATGGGAAAGTAATTTTACCTAGTGAAGAATTACTAGATACCGATGAAGAAAAAATATCTTACTTAAGAGGAGCTTTCTTAGCAACAGGTAGCGTAAACGACCCAACTACAGGAGGGTATCACTTAGAATTTTCATCAAGCTTAAAAAAAGAATGTATTTATATATCTAATCTATTAAAAGATTTTAATATAATATCAAAAGTAATAAAAAGAAATAATAAATACATGACATATGTTAAAACAGCAGAAATGATAAGTGATATTATTAAAATGTTTGGAGCTACCAATTCTTTATTTTATTATGAAGATGTTAGAATATATAGAGATCATAAAAATATGGTTAACAGATTAAATAATTGTGAAATATCCAACCAAGAAAAAGTGTTAAAAACCGGATTAAAACAATTAGATGATATTAACTATTTAAAGAAATATGATTTGTTAGGTTTATTAGACGAAAGTACTAGAGAAGCCATAAGATATAGAGAATACTATCCAGAGAGTTCCTTAACAGAACTTGCGGATATCATTTCTAAAGAAACTGGTCATACCATTGGTAAATCTGGAGTGAACCATTACTTTATTAAAGTAAAAAAACTAGTAGAAAAGCATAAAAATAGTAATAAGAATTAACTTATTACTATTTTTAATTTTACTAATACAACTTCTTCTGTACTATCAAGTTGTTCCAACTCTTCTTGCTTTTTTGTTTTCTAATTTTGCCGCTTTATTTCCAATAACTATTATAATTACCTTGTTCTTTATATACTCCATCCATTAGAACAACATATCTATATATACTATTATGAACTAAATCACTTCTTTTAACAGTAGTTGCTACAACGCCTTTAGTTGTATTTAAAGATTCGGCTATATAATAGTTATTTTCATCCCAACCAATTAATATTGCTGCATGACCATCTAAACCTATTAAATCACCAGCTTTAACTCTACCAGACGCCATCAATTCATCACTTAAATAAACGATTTCACCCAGATCCGTAACATCTTTATGATTTGGCTCGATACCGGCACCAACATCTCCAACATCAAAACCACCGTTTAATAATGCCCAAGTAACAAATCCTGAACAATCTAATCCATTAGGATATAATTCGCCTGTAACATATACACCACCCCAATCGGTATAGTTTTGTAATTTACATCCCCACATAACTGGACCGACAAAACTAGCTGTTATTTCTTTTGTTTTTCTAGGACTTAAATATAAACCTCTATGATAATATCTACCTTCACCATCTACATGCTTATATGGTTCATAGTTTTCTAAACGTCCATTTTCATAGAAATATGGAACTTCATAAGTACTTTCTAGAGTTAAAAATCTAGCAGCAGCCAAAACTCCAGCTCTTGTTCCATAACCAGCTCTATTAACTCGATCAAACAATATATCATCTAATAAATTAGCCTCTTCGTCATTTAACATATTACAAGTAAAGTAATCTCTTTTAGCTGCTGGATCCATCTCTTTAATTAACCGAGTTACAACAACATTTACTTCTTTTTTAGCTTCCTTTTTATTCTGAATAATTATAGTAGTCTTACCATTAGACTTACCAGTTATTAACCCATTACCATCAACAATTGCAACATCATTATTCCCAGAATTAAAACTAATATTTTTATCATTTAAATTACTAGTATCAACAATCAATTGTTGACTTTGCCCAATATATAAATAGACATTATCTACATCAGTCTTAATAGTTTTCAAAACTATTTCTTTTTTCTTATCTTTTTTAAAGCCATCCTTAGTACTATCATAATTATTATAGCTATCCTTTACATATACATCATAATCTTTATCATCAGCTATAATACTACAATAACCATTACTGGCTTTTTCCCATACGCTATTATCCTCATCTAAAGCTAAATTCTTTTCAACTAATAAACACCATGTTTCTTTATTGATTTTTAGAGGATTATTATTTATTTCTATATTAAATATTTTCTTATTCTCAAACCTTACACTATCTCTTTTATCAACATTGGTAATGCTAGGACCTACAAAAAAATTAAAATAAACAAGAATAGAAATAATACTAACTAAAAAGATAGCAATTAAAGTAATAAATAGTATTTCCTTTTTATTCAATCTTTTCATAATAATACCCCTTAATAACTAGGAGGTATTATACCATTAAAACTTATTATTGTCCAAATTAAGTAAAAAAGAATATTTATTAAATAAATCTTTCTTTTTCATTGTACTAAAAAGACACAATGTTTACAAAAAATAATGTCTAAATAATTAATATATCTCTTTTTCACTTTTAAATACCTATTCAAAAAAATAAAAATATAGTATAATAACTATTAGAATAAGAGGGATATGCCATGTCAATGATAAACATAACTTTTTCAGATAATACTTCATTAGAGGTGGAAAAGGGCCTAACACTATATGAAATTAGTAAACTCTATCCACATCAAGATAATAATATAGTAGGTGCTGAAATTAACAACGAAGTTGTACCAATGGATACAATTATTGATAAAGATACTACTATAAATTTTATTGATAAAAATAGTATTAATGGATATAGAATTAATAAAGTTGGTTTATGTTTTGTTTTAGAAGTTGCTTTAAAAGAGGCTTTTGATAAGAAATATGAAGTTGAATTTAATCATTCTATTGGAAATGGCTTGCATATGTCTATTGAAGGTAAAGAAATATTTACATTAAATGATGCTAAGAAATTAAAAAAAGAAATGAATTTAATAATAAGTAATGATGAAAGAATATATAACTTAAATGTAGAAAAGAAAGAAGCTATTAATTACTATAGTAAGGTTAATGCTATAGAAAAAGCAGAAAATATTCATAATATAACAAACAATATAGTTACAGCTTATAAACTAAGAAACTATATAAACTATTTCTATTCTGAAATGCCATATAGCACTGGCTGTTTATCAAAATATGATTTGGTATTCTTAGGAGAAAATCAACTAGTACTATTATTTCCTAATCCTAATACAAAATATAAAATACCAGAGTATATACATTATAAGAATGTTATAAAATGTTTTGAAGCTAGTCAAAAATGGATTAGAGCTTTAGGTATTCCATATGTATCTGATTTAAATAGAAGAGTATCTAATTGTAAAATAGAAGAATTAGTAAAAATAACAGAAATAGATTTCAATAATAAAATATCAGAAATGGTAGATGACTTTATAAAAAGTAAAGCTCGATTTATGATGTTTGCTGGGCCATCATCTAGTGGAAAAACAACAACTACTAAAAAAGTTGCTTTGCAGTTAAGAAGTAAAGGATATGACACTTTAGTTTTAGCAGTTGATGATTTCTTTAAAGAAAGATTAGAGTCTCCAAAAGATGAAAATGGCAATTATGATTTTGAATGTTTAGAAGCGTTAGACTTAAAACTGTTAAATAATACTTTAAATGATTTACTAGCTGGTAAAGAAACAAAATTACCAACATTCAACTTTGTTACAGGATGTAAAGAATTTAATGATCCGCCAATAAAAATTGATGAAAAAACAATTATTCTAATGGAAGGATTACATTGTTTAAATGATGATATGGTTCCTGATGTTGATCCATCTACAAAATATAAAGTATATTTAAGTCCTTTTATTCCTCTTAATATAGATAAACATAACTATATATCTACAGTAGATTTAAGATTATTAAGAAGAATAGTAAGAGATAATAGGACAAGAGCAAGAGATGTTGGAAAAACAATAGAAGAATGGAATAGTGTAAGAAGCGGAGAAAAGAAGTATATATATCCGTTTATTAATAATATAGATTATATATTAAATACATCTTTAGTATATGAAGTAGGAGTATTAAAAGTATTTGTAGAACCACTATTATATTCGGTTAAATCAGATTCTCCTTCATATAACGAAGCAAGAAGATTAATTGGAAATTTAAAAATATTCTTTCCAATTCCATCAGACTATGTAAATGAAGATTCGATACTAAGAGAATTTATAGGAAAAAGTGCTTTTAATAGCATATAGAAAAGAGGATAAAAAGTGATAAAAGTTGCAATTAACGGTTTTGGCCGTATAGGAAGATTAGCATTTAGAGAAATAATAACTGGTAATGATTTTGATATAGTAGCTATTAACGATTTAACAAATGCAGAAGATTTAGCATATTTATTAAAATACGATACAAATCATCGCTCATTTCATGAAGATAAAATATCTTTTGAAGGTGATGAAATTGTTATAAACAACAGAAAAAGAGTAAGAGTATTTAGCGAAAAGGACCCTGAAAACTTGCCATGGAAAGATTTAAAAATTGATGTGGTGTTAGAATGTACAGGAGCCTTTACGGACAAAGAAGGTGCAGAGAAACACATTAAAGCTGGAGCTAAAAAAGTTATTATATCAGCACCTGGAAAAGGAGATATGAAAACTATAGTATATAACGTTAATGATTCTATACTAGATGGAACAGAAACAATAATATCAGCAGCTTCTTGTACAACCAATTGTCTTGCACCAGTATTAAAAGTAATAGAAGATAATTTTGGTATTAAAAAAGGCTTTATGACTACGGTTCATGCTTATACAAATGATCAAGCTACACTAGATATTCCACATAAAAAAGGAATAAAATCTCGTCGAGGACGTGCATGCGCTGCCAATATAATTCCTACATCAACCGGAGCAGCATCTGCTATCGGTAAGGTTATACCAACTCTTGATGGAAAACTAGATGGAAATGCTTTGAGAGTACCTGTACCAGATGGTTCTGTAGTAGATGTAACATTAGAACTAAATAAGAAAACTTCTGTTGAAGAAATAAATGAGTTATTTGAGAAAAATCAAAATGATACTTTAAAAATAACTATGGACCCTGTGGTTTCAAGTGATGTTATTGGCAAGAAAATAGGAGCTTTAGTAGATGGATTATCTACTCAAGTATTAGATACTGAAGAAGGCCAATTAGTTAAAGTATTGGCTTGGTATGATAACGAAATGGGATATACTTCTCAAATGATGCGTACAGCAAAAAAGCTAATGGAAAAATAAAATGGTTTTAAAAACCATTTTTTTTAATTGACATCTAATCATCCCTCATAATACAATAACTATAAACTTTTAAAAAAGGATGTGTTTGTTGATGGATTGGAAGAAATTTCGAGATATAGCAGAAGATAGAGGACAAAAAGAAACATATTTTGAAATGTTTTTTATGCATTATCTTTATTACAGTATAGTAGAATGTCACAGTCGCAAAGTTAGCATAAGAGATGTAAGCCGCTTCTTTCATAATCTTTATTTTAATTTGGCAGAAAAAGAAGAAATGGATTTAATTTATTATGAATATAAAAGAAATGCTGTATGTTCTAGTAATTATTTAAAAGATAATGATGCGGAAATAATACAAATGGCCGAAAAGCTTCGGAAAAATAGCTTATATGAAAAAATGTTTCATTTAATAGACGGATATATTGTTATAGATGATGGTTTTTCTTATTCACATAATGGTGCTAAAAAATGGGGGAGAAATTGGAGCACCAGTGATTTAAACATTGCCTTCTATTACAGCGAAGATGAACTCTATAAGTGGGATGAACCAAAATGGATGGCCATAAAAAAATTTATAGGAAAATTGGGGACTGGTTATGATCAATCTCTAATAGAATATTTATGCAAATGGCATCTTAATAACCCTAATTTTTGCCAAAATTCTCTTATAACTCCTGAAACAGAAGAAATTAAACTAACCTCTAAGAACCTCGAATTAGGTGAGTTTATAGCAGCAAAATTTATTTATCGTTGTTTTAAAGATTGGCATAGAAGGAATGAAGATGAACTTGCCTATCGTGTTAGAACACCAAAGATACTTATTAAAGGTGTTGATTACTATCCATGTGCCATAAAAAAGATAACTGACAATTATCGAATTCAAATGATAAAAAAATATCCGGAACTGGCAAGGCGCTTTGCGTTCCTTATCCAAACCGCTAAAAATGATCAAATAGTTTTTGATTCAGCTTATAAGCCCGTAAAATATGACCGATTACTAGATCGTGACCCAGATGCTGATGAAGCATTTAGATTGGGAAGAAAAAAGTATATTCTAGATGTAGTCGGAACCTATTACCAAGATTTTCTAGTTAAGAAAGACCAAAATGGAGTGGTTTGGTTTAAAGACTCCGTAAGTTATAGCATGACAAACCTAGAAAAATTATCTCCAGAAGAAAGGAAAAGTGCATTTCCTGAAAAAGGCTATTTGGAGGAAGAATTATTAAGAATGAAAAAAGAGCGTGCAGAAGCGTTAGAAAAACAAGTTGCTGCCTCAAAATATATGAAAGCATGGGCCAACTTTAAGGAAGAAAAAACGGTGAGAAAAATGATCTATGAAACAGATATTAGACAACCTTTTGCAGAACGTAATTGGTATGTAGAAAGTCAAAAAACAGAATACTTTGAAAAGATGCTTATGCATTATCTTTATTATAATATTACAGAAGGATTTAGTAGAAAAATAAATATTATAGAGATTAACTGCTTTTTCCAAAGATTATATTATTATCTATCAAAACTAGAAGAAATAAATACACAAGACGCTTATTTCGTAAATTACGCTTATTGTCCAGAAGGCCCTGGTGGATTAAAAGATACTAAAGAAAAAATAGCCAAAATGCAAAAAAATCCAAAATACAAGGGTATGTTTAATTTGTCTGGAGACATGTTGATAATAGAAGATGCTTTTTCTTATAGTCCAAAATATGAAAGAATATCAAATCACTCATCACTTATAAATTGGTTAGAAACACTTTTGTATCTTACTAAAAAAGATTTGGAAAGTGAAATCTGGCTCGGTGAAGAAAAAGATGAAAAAACAGAAAAAAAGAGAAAATTTATTAATAATTTTAAATTTGTAGGATGGGATCAAACAATAATAGAACATATTTGCAAAAAATCATTGTCTACCTATAATACTCCTAGAATTAGTGCTGCTAGTGAAGGAATTGAAATAACTGAAGAAAATCTAGAATATGGAAAAATGCTGGCTGCTAGAATTATTCCTAAACATGATTTTGAAAATGTAAAAGACCAATATTTAGCGATGGCTCAAAATTTTGCCTTCCTAATTCAAACTTGTAAATCAGGTGATACCATATTTGATGGAACATTTGATGAAGGTGCTAGCGATTATAAACCTATAAAAAAAGAAGCAGATATGATTTTTAGAAGAGATTATATACATAAAAACACTTGTTGGATTGTTAGTGATATGGGAATTTCTTACTATCTTCCTATCCAAACAACTCTTGTTGTAAAAAAAGATTTCAAAGGTAATATTTTTGTAACAGATAAAGATATCAAAAGAAAAGGTAAAGGGTGGATTAATATTAGTGAAATATCTCCAAAAGACTATGATACTTACTTTGATAGTAAAAAATATCTAGATTATTTAATACAACTAGAAAAAGGATCTAGTTTAAAACTGACAAAACAATAACATATAATTAGATGAATAAGAAATTAGTTGTTACAACTAATTTCTTATTTTTGTGTAAAGAAAATGCTATACTGATTGTTAAAGAATTGATATTATTCTATAATTATTATAGGTGATAACTATGAAAAAAAGAATACAAGATATGGATGTCAGAAATAAAACAGTATTGTTAAGATGCGATTTCAACGTCCCAGTTTCTAATGGAGCAATTATTGATGATAGTAAAATTGTAGAATCATTAGAAACAATAGAATATTTAATAAAGAATAATGCTAAAATTGTTATATTATCTCATTTTGGCAAAGTAAAAAAAGAAGAAGATAAAGAAAAATACTTTAGAGCCAGTGGCTAAACATTTGCAAACATTAATAGCTACTAAAGTAATGTTCTCAAGACAAACAAGAAGTACTCAATTAAAACTATTAGTAGAAAAAATGAATCCTGGGGAAATACTAGTATTAGAAAATACTCGATTTGAAGATGTTCCAGATAAATTGGAAAGCGGAAATGATCCACAATTAGCGATGTATTGGGCTGGCCTTGCAGATATATTCTGTTTGGATGCTTTTGGTTCTTCACATAGAAAGCATGCTTCTACTTTTGGTGTGGCTAAATATATACCTAGCTGCATAGGATTCTTAGTACAAAAAGAAGTTATTAATTTGGATAAATATGTATTAAATGCTGAAAAACCTTTTACTATTTTAATGGGAGGTGCCAAGGTAGAAGATAAAGTAGGTTTAATTGAAGCACTATTACCTAAGTGTGATCATTTACTACTTACAGGAGGCATAGCTAATTCTTGCTTGTATACTCTTGGTTATATGGTCGGCCAGTCGCTTAAAACAGAAGATGAGAATGTGTTAGAAAAGCTAAAATCTTTGCTAGTAGAGTACCAAGAAAAAATAATGTTGCCATTAGATGTAATTGTAGGAAGTTCATATGATAATAATCTAGTTAAACATATTAAAGTAGATGAAGTGTTAGCAGAACAATCAATTATGGATATTGGTATGGATACTGTTAGAGCTTATGCGGATGTTTTAAATAAATCAGCTACAATTTTTGTAAATGGCACAGCAGGAAAATATGAAGAAAAACAATTCGCTACAGGAACAAGAGAATTGTTAGGAGAAATAGCTAATAATAAGGCTATAAAAATTGTTGGAGGAGGCGATGGAGTTAGTGCGGTAAAACATTTCCATTTAGAAGAAAAGTTCACTTATTTATCAACAGGTGGAGGAGCAACTTTAGAATACATAATTAATGGTGGTTTACCGGCGATAGATAATATAGAAGAACAATAATTTTTCCCTTCTCAATCTCTAACGAAGGGAAAGTTAGAGATGAACATATTATTAATTGCCAAAAATGAATACAAGGATTTATTAAAAGAATATAAAATTACAAAGTGTGATGATTACACTAAAATAAAAGAATATATGCACCAAGAATTTGATGCTATTATCATAGATAGTAATATAGATTATAATGTATTAAGCATACTATATGAATATGATAATCCATTTAATCTATCTAAGACTATAATATTAGATAATAATTATGCGTGCTATAACATGTTAAATGAAGATTATCAATTATATGCGATACTTAATAAAAGTCACATTAAATATATAGATTACTATTTGGAAAGAATAAAAGAAAGAAATGTTCTTTACAACTATAATAAAGCTAATTTATATGATGAAATTGCTCAAATGCTAAAACGTTTAGGAATATCTCCTGATAAAGATGGATTTCATTACCTAAGAAAAGCCATATATGAAATATTTAACGATTCAAATTTGAAAAATAATTATGCTAAAATATATGATATGTTAGAAAACACATTTTCGACTAACAAAAAGGATATAGAAAGAAGCATAAGATATTCTATTTCTGTAGGTTTTAGAAAAACCGACTATGAATATTCAGAACGACTATTTTCAAATATATTATCTTATGAACAAACTCAACCTAAGAATAGTGAGTTTATTGCGATTGTAGTAGAAGAGTTACAAAAAATTCATCATAAAACCCGTTATTAAAAGGAATTACTAATAGATTCCTTTTTTATATTTTAAAAAGATACTATTTATGCTATGATTAAAATAATAGGAGGTTCATAAATGAATAACGAAAATAAGACAACTAATCCTTTTAAAGAAGCGGAAAACGAATTTAATCCCCTTGATAATAACTCTGATAATATGCAAGATGAATCTTCTTCAAATGACTATGATAATAGAGAAGAAAACAATAATCCTTATGGCAATAATCTCGATAGTTATGAGAATAACACAACATCCTTTTTTAATCAAAACATAGACGAAGAAGATTATCAATCAAATGAAACAAACTATTCTAATCAAAATACATATATTAATAATAATTTTTATAATGATGAGGATTACCAAGATAATAATTACGAAAACATGTATCAAAATGACAATGTATCTTCCAATGCAAATCCTTTGTTAAAAAAGCTACCAATTGTTTTATTGATATTAGTTTTGATTATTGCTTTGGTTTTGCTATTAAAAAGTTTAATTAGTAATCCTGAAATAACAAATCCTAACAT
>Ga0247611_10005768_pt1 | contig 16156 bp, 15 predicted proteins | sample 177DNAGHGhighgp2_FD_192422 | JGI IMG/M metagenome (GOLD analysis project Ga0247611, IMG submission 192422) | Sheep rumen microbial communities from Palmerston North, Manawatu-Wanganui, New Zealand - 1770 DNA GHGhigh gp2 | ecosystem: Host-associated > Mammals > Digestive system > Stomach > Rumen... | reverse complement strand
GGAGTTTTCCGGAGAGGAAAGACTGCAGCATATTGGTAATGCTGCCTTTCCCAATGTCTCCGGGCCCGATAATCCCCGAAGGAAATACCACACTGGCATCCAGCCCGCGATTAACTGCTTCAAAGACAAGCTTTGTTGCGATCGCTTTGCTTTTGGCATAATCCCCATGAACAAGCCCCGGCGAAAAAACAGCTTCCTCTGTGATCTCTGTTCCCTTCGGCTTTTCGGGGATCGCATGGACCGAACTGACATACACCAGTTTACCAACATCCTTTTTTTCGCAGTGCCGCAATACGTTATTTGTGCCGCCCACATTCACTTCATAGATCTTTTCACCAGGATGCGAAGCCACCGAAACAATACCGGCGCAGTGGATCACACAGGTTTCGCTATCCGCACTGGAGAAAAAACGATCCAGTGATGCGTCGTCGCATATATCGCCGTAAACAACAGAAATCGACTGCGGGAGTTCTCTTTCCAGCGGGTCGTTTTCCATAATCAAAGCACATATTTGAGTATCCTTCTTTTGGAGCTCCGCAATTAAAGCTCGTCCAAGAAAACCGCTGGCACCCGTCACAAGAAATTTTTGAAACATCGTTTGCCCTCCAAGTAAAAAAGACAAGTGTTGATTATCTTTTACATTTTCAGTATAATAAAAAATGAAAAAAGCAACAATCAGCAGTGTTTCGAAGATCGAAAGAAAAGCAACACAGGATGAGCCTGTGTTGAGAATAACAGTAAACTTTTTGTGTACGGGGTTAGATTTATGAGAAAAAATGACGCCAGAGTGAGATACACGCAACGCGTATTGAAGGAAACGTTTTTGTCCTTGCTGCGAGAAAAGCCGATCAATAAAATCACCGTCAAGGAAGTCTGCGAATTGGCAGGACTGAACCGGGCGACATTTTATGCGCATTACAGCGATTGCTTTGCGCTGATGGACACGATTGAACAGGAGTTATTAGATGCCTTTGCGCAATCCCTTTGTTTGATCGAAGGATTTGATGTAAGCGCGCTGATCTCGGCGATCTACACGATGGTCGAACTGCATGAGGACGCATGCCGTATTCTGATTTTCAACGGCGCCAGTCCTTCCATTCTTGGACGAATGATTGATCTCGCTAAAGATGCCAGCATTTCATCATGGAAGCGGCAACTTCATCACGCTTCCGATGCGGAATTGGAAATGCTTTATATCCATCTTTCAAACGGTCTGATGAATGTTGTTCTTGGTGGATATGATAAGTTCAGCCGTGAGGATGTTATTTCCTTTGTCAACCGTATTGTAAAGAGTAGTCTGTCGCTATTTCAGTAATTCTTCCATACGCTCGCCCCTATAAAGCTACATAAAAGAATAGACAAAGACAGGCTGAAATATAATCAACCTGTCTTTGTCCTTATGACCATTCGAGAGTCATTTGCACTGGTACGAGTGTTGATAACGGACTTGAAAAAATGGTAGGCAGCCGCATACACATTCCTCATTCTATTTATAATGTTGTACATCAATGCAACATACTTGCAACTCAGCCAAAAACATAATATAATTTAAATGATACAATGAATCGATTTTGATATAATAACGACTTATGAAGGTGTGGATAAATGGCAATTGTGTTTTCTGAAAATCCTGAAAAAGATCTTTGGCGCGAACTGCTTCAATTTTCTTATGATGCGAATATTTCACGTTATGTGAAGAAAAAAGGCTTGACTATAGATCAAGAAGCAATCAATTGTATTACAGGTTCATTTGTTCAAGCTTACGAGTATTATAGGTCTGCTCAAGATGCTAATACTCAAATCGCTCCACTTCTTTTGTATTATGGTTCAACAAATCTCCTGTATGGGATGGCAAATCTTCTGAGTGGAAGTAAAAACACAATCGATAACCATGGAATGAAGATCTTTGTTCCAGAGGGGAAGACCTTCATTGCAGATATAGGCATACGATTCTTAAGTCCAAAAACCGGAGGGATTCATGTTTTTTCTCGGGCACTCGGATATACAAATGATTTAACGGGTTTCGGAGATTGGAAACTTAAAGAATTCTTGGATTCGATTGCGGAAATCAACAGTGATTATACCCAATGTTATGAATTGCAGGCTGGTCGTATTGCGATGCTTGATGTATTTAATACACCAGATGGTAAAGTGGAAAAAATCTATTATACAGAAGAAAACAAAGAAGCGATTTTAAGTCTCTTTTCGGATGTCGATGGATTGACAAAGTCATATCTGAACATTACGACAGCAAACGAATATTGGACAAACAGAGAATACTTCGTCCTTCGCCATAAACTGAACGGAAATGATATAAGTGAATTATCATACTCCGGACAGCCGTTCATTAAAGCTGGACATAGAAAAAACGGGCATTTAGTTACTCTTCCTACGTTGCTTAATATGTACATTTCTCTCTTTGCGCTTGCATCTTTATGTAGATATTATCCTGAACGTTGGAGTCCATTTGTAATAAATGATACGACGGGTGAGAAACTCTTAGTTGAGAAACTACTATTTTTTGCTAGACGAATGATTCCTAATTATGTACTTAATCGTATAATCGATGACAATGTTCAATATTCTCACAATAAGTATTCGGAAAACAGCACGATAAAACTTGTCGGAGAGGACCGGGTACAAGAATTGATTGATCATAAGGTTAAAGAATACTTTGAGAAACAGCAATTAACACAAACAGTTCATAGGTAAATAATACCCGCATTATATAGAGAGGATAACGATTATGGATTTTAGAAATGAATTGTTTGCGCTCTGTAAAACACTACAAAAAACAGAAACAGCGCAGAGTATCGCTGAACTGATATTTAATCTATCTGTTTCATCAGCTTCAAATAATGCTGGCGAGATGATAAAAAATTCACATGGTGATTTTGCCCAAATAGCAAAACACTTTAACAACGGATTCCATGGGTACTTGTTTTTAGATGAGAATATCGAATCAATTATCAGACCGAATATATTAAGAGTTGAACATCTGACAGCTGATGAACGTTTTTTACTGGAAAAAGGTCATAAAACTCTATCCAGATTTGTTGGGTTGTGTTTATCTGATATAGCTGAAAAATCGGCTGTCCTTGCAGAGTCAATGAACCCATATTCATATTATAAATCAATAAAGGTATCGGAAGAAGCAGCATCTTTTATTTCTGACGAAGATTTCCGTGCAGCTGTTTCCGCATTTAAAAATGGCAAGATATATAAAGCATTAGTATCAAGCGATATTACCGCTTTTATAAATACAATTAAGCAAACGAATATGTTTATCCTCATAAAGGCAATTGAAAAAGAAACAGATCAATGTCTAGGGGAAGATGTTTCAAAAGAGATTAAAGACTTTACGCAAAGAATGAATATGAAGGCTTATACCGTTAATGACGCGTTATTTGCATTTTCATTACTGATATTTGCTCTTAAGGACTCTCTGAAAATAGCATGCCAAATGCTATATAGAGCGATATGTGGGACGCCTTTGTTTGTTCTTAATAATGATAACATAATATCAATTGAGAAAAGCGTTGATTCTATAGTTTGCCAATATTATAAAATACATTCACAAGCTATGCCTTGTGGCCTTTCTGGAAATGATATGGGAAGCATACTTCTTATGGACTGTGATCCACAATATGGTCCGCATATTCACGAATTTGGAATGCTTGTTGCTCAAACGATCAATCTTGCTGGCGAATTTGGCCAAAGTGCTAAGTATTCTTTTGTTACTGTGGATGAAGAAATGATATACATACATCACTTGACAAATGAAATACTGAGAATTGGACTTCCGATAGTAAAAAAGATGACCTAAGAAACTATTCTTTTACGACGTGTTTTATTTCATTCGCACATTCGTCTTTTGCTTTGGCTTATGCTATGCTGAAAGCAGAAAACCAAGGAGGTGCGAATATGGAAAAGTATGTTGTGGATGAGCAGAACGGGATGGAGTATGAACTCGTCGGGGATTATTACATCGTTGCCGGAGAGGACGAGCCGCCGGTGCGGTCGATCGGAATATGGGGTGCGATGCGCAAGGACTATCTGAAACAGCATCGGCAGAATGCGTATTACGGGTTGCTGTTTTCCGGAAAGCTGGACGACCATCTTGCTGATATTGAGGAGCAGGCGCAGGATATGATGTGGAACCTAACCGAACAGATGAAACGAGCGGAAGGCGTGACCGAAGATCTAAAGCGAAAGAATCAAATGGCATGGGTTGGTGCGATGAACAGTATTCAAGCGCGGGTGCGTGAAATCATAAACAACGAACTGATTTTTAGCTAAACAAAACATAGCCGCCGAGATGTTCTTGGCGGCTATGTATTTATGCCAGATGATCGCTCAGAATTATGATGTATTATAGACACAAGAACCCTTTTATCCGGACACCACTATCATTTTGCTAATGAATGAAGCTAATATCACGAAAGAGCAATATTTTATTGCGCTTGTGCTCTCGCGCTGTTATAATATTATCTATAAACAACATGTGAAGGGATTCATCCATGCAATATAGTTACAATGGTCTGTGGAAACAATTGATTGACCATAATATGACAAAAACAGAAATGCGAAAGCAAGCTGGGATTAGCACGAATATACTCGCTAAAATGGGAAAAGGTGAACCTATCGCTATGGAAAGCCTTGCTAAAATATGTGTCGCTCTAAAGTGCTCTCTATCTGATATTGTCGAATTTTCTGGGAATGAACAGCAGGACACTTTTGAAGCAAAGAAATATGGTATATCAAGTGCCACTGTGTATAATTGGACGAGATTAAAAACGAACGCCGAAAATCGCTTGACAAAACGTGCTAACAAAAGGCAATCAAAGAAGCGTGTCTTGCCATTGGAATATGTTAGTAACAACAAAAGCATTGCATTGGTTCAAAGCATCCTCGATTATATCGACGAAAATAACATAGAGATCCTCCCTGCCATCCTTTCACTAGGCATTGATCTGCTGAAAAAGAATAATATCTATGACAAGCAGCATGTTGCAGATGTATTATGCGAGTATTCGAATGTGATGGTAATTGACGAACTGACAAAAGTCAGTTTGCCAAATGATGAATTTGACGTTTTAGGTCTGATTTATCAATCATATTTGCAGGAGGGGAAAAAGAACATCACTGGTTCATACTATACTCCTCAAAAAATAGCTTTTAACATGACTAGAAATCTTGATTTCTCTAAAGATGAAATTATTCTTGATCCTTGTTGTGGAAGTGGAGCGATTCTATTATGTGTACCAGCAAAAAATCCTGAGCAATTATATGGTATAGATAATGATATAATTGCTGTATTGATTGCAAGAATCAATCTGCTTTTAAAGTATAAGGACTTTGAGTTTATTCCTCAAATCTATTGTTTAGATTATCTACAGTGCTATTCACTAATACAGCCTCATTCGGTTTTTGAAAAGGCATTTGATTATATCGTTACCAATCCACCTTGGGGAGCAATGGAAGATAAAACAGTTAGCAACTATGCTATCACTTCAAATGAAACATTCTCATGCTTCTTTATGAAGGCTTTTGAACAGTTAAAGAAAAACGGTACAATAAGGTTTCTTTTTCCAGAAGCTATTTTAAATGTCAAAGCACATAAAGATATTAGGAAGTTTATTATCGACACCGCGGGGCTTGTTAGAATAACGTCATACGATGATTCGTTCGCTGGAGTAACGACAAAATACGTGGATATCGAATGTGGAAAAGGTGCTAATAAAGATAAATTTGAAGTATGCACTCATGGCCAAGTTAAAACAGTCGACATGAAAACCATATATGAAACTGATAATATGGTTTTTAATCTTCTTTCCGACGATGATATATCTATAGTTCGTATTGTCAAAGACAAAGGACAGTATTCACTTAAAAACAGCACCTGGGCATTAGGTGTTGTTACAGGCGATAATAAAACAAAACTTTCTTCGGTATACCGTGATGGAATGGAAAAAATATATACTGGAAAAGAAATACAACCGTATGTATTACGACCGGCGAAATACTTTATCATGTATAATAGAGATGATTTACAACAAGTTGCAAAAGAAGAAATATATCGTGCGCCAGAGAAACTGGTTTATAAATTCATATCAAACAAATTAGTATTTGCATATGATAATAGCGCGAGTTTGTTTCTTAATAGCGCTAATATTCTTATTCCCCAAATACCATCGATGAGCATTAAGGCGGTGATGGCATTCTTAAATTCATTACTATATCAATTTATATATATAAAACTGTTTGGAGAAGTCAAAGTGTTAAAAGGAAATCTCCTGGAACTTCCATTCCCACAAATCTCTGAAAATGACAACCGTGTCCTAACGGCTATGGTTGATGATATGTTGACAGGTGATGTTAAAGGGCAAGAAAGCATTGATAACTATATTTTTACTATCTATGGCTTAACTGAAGACCAAAAAAAATATGTAAGGAGAAATGTAAATGGAGAAACTGATTAAGGAGCTAAAAGCTCAAATTGCTGCCATGAACAAAGCTAATGGGAGTAAGTATAATCTTAGCGATGATGTTTTAGACAGTTTATATTCTGTTTACCCTTTCAATAAATTTGAGTATGTCATCAGTCATTTGATTGGTACGGATACAATTACCCTGCAACAGTATCTTGATATCCGGAATAGTTATCTGGAACGGAATAAGTATCTATATGTTTTTGAGATTACTGCACCTCGCACTTTTGGCGAAGCATGGGCACAGCGACACCTTAATGAGGTCGTACCGGAATTGCAGCGGCCATCAACATCTTATGATCCTGAATACTCAGGACAATATGATTTCTGGTACAAAGGGATTAGAATAGAAGTCAAAGCGTCAAGAGCAGTACGGCGCAAAAGTGGAGATTCTTTGATCATAAAGGCGCTGTCAAGTGATTCAAAATATGGTTTTGATATGAACTTCCAGCAAATTAAGCCTGCATGCTGTGATGTTTTTGTTTGGATCGCTGTATGGCGTGATGTGATACGATATTGGGTGCTTTCAAGCGAAGAAGTAAGAAACAATCGATATTATTCTTCCGGACAGCATCGTGGAAATGTTGGTGAAGGTCAATTGTGGATTAAGGAAACCAACATTGATGATTTTCGTGAATATGAAGTCGGTGTCCGCGATATTCTATCAAAGATTGTTGAAAAAGGAGAAAACAAGTAACACTTTTGTTTGTTGTTAATTGATTCTTTATACTCACATAAAAATAAACACAGAATACGAACTGCTCCTTCATTAGTGAGCAGTTCTTTATTTCTATCATATTGATGGAAATCCAATGATTTGGAAGCACGGCTATCGTCAAAGAAGCATGTCGCTATACTCCATGCAAAAGTTCACAATCCATTATTGTCAAAGTCCGCTTTATCGGACAGGTAATAGTGTATGATGATGTTAACAAGTATGTTAACAATGGTGGAAGTATCCTTTTCGGCAGGTAAGGAGGTGTGAAAAATGCAGGCAATTAAAATTCGACAGCAGGACGGGACGCTGCGGAAATACAAGAACGCAGAGTTTATTCCGGCGTTTCTGATGATCCCCGAAGTGCTGTTGAACCGTACCAATCAGGAAATGATTACGCTCAAGCGTACGCCGCGAGCGTTGTTTACCGATCCCGAAACCATACGGCGCGTGGAAAGTGACAATTTCCTGCAAGTTGTAATTGATGCGTATGCCTTCCTCGCTTGGCCGTATATGGGCGTTCACGGCAAAATGGAGGATTACTCCGGCTATGATCCGTTCTGGGTGATTGCCCACGCCGTACCGTTATGGATCCTCGAACTGGAGGAGCTGAATTTGCTGCCCCAAACAGGTGACTTCTATCGGCAGACGCTGCGGACGCCGGACGAGCATTTCGGATTCACGCCGGATGCGGATGTCAGTATGTGCATGGAGACGATCGTGCCACAGGCCATGCAGAAGAATGGCTTTGATGAAATGTACAAGTACATCAAGACGCATCGCTGCCACGAGGATTTCGGTTCACGGCAGAGCCATGACAAGACAAATTTCTATGTGCGTTGGTATCATACGGATACAGCTCATCCGACAAAGATTTCCACAGAAGTGCTGCAGATCAAGAACTATACCAAGCCGGATTTCTGCTTTAACACCGACGGTGAACTGGAGGAATCCGTTTGGGATCGCGTCGAAGCGAAAGCGTTCTGGGATACCCTGTCCGAAACGGATCAAAAGATCCTCTGGCTGCGCTGGAACGAGATGAAACAGGAAGACGTGGCAAAAGCCGTCGGGCTCTCTACACACAGCGCCGTCTCAAAGCGGATACAGAGTATTGGAAGGAGATACGAGGAGTTTACCGGGGAGAGGATTGGGTTCAAGGAAAAAGCCGTAAACATTCATTAGTTTACGGCCTATGTAACGAAGCTAAAATCAATTATTGACTTTTGTTTGATAACTAACCTTGTTTTCTAGCGAAAGTAAGCAATATCCTCTTTTTTCAGCTGCCCCTTTTTCTACTAACTTCTCAAAAATTGAATTTGCCTTTTCATACTCAGTACATACTCGGCTGTTAAATGTTTGACCCTGTTGATATGATAAGACAGTTTCTTTAACAGTGTCACAAATTGTTTTCATAAAAAGCTCCTTGTGTGAATGAACACTTTCATATCATATTTTTTGACGTAATCCATCATCAATTCATGATATGCCGTTATTGCTTTGTAGGCATCTTTCTTTTCTTCAAGTTTATCTATCTGCAATTTTAGTCTGCCCAACTCCTCACGACTTATTGGCCGTCCATGCGATTTCCATTCTTTGTTATCGCTTAGATTTTGAGCTATTTCCATAGCTCTTGCTTTCTTTTCCTCTTCTGTAACGGGAACTTGAGAGGTTTTATGAATTGTCCAATTTTTAAACTTATATTTGGGGAGCCATTCAACAAGCAAATCAATTGCTAAATCTCTAGCTTGTTCATATGCACGCAATTCCGCTAAGTCAAAATCCTTCAGTATAATAAATTCTGCGTTAGTAAGCTCGTTGCGCTTGGATTTATCAATCAATTCGTTGATCTTGTCAAGATATCCGAGAGCGGCTACAAATTTTCCATCCTTATTCCTAACTTGTGGATCAATCGGTCCTAAAACACTATAATAATCCATAAAGATGGTATCAGCGCTACAGCACATAACTGTTCCTGCACTGTACGCATAATCTGGAACTACAAAATCAACTTCTTTATAAAAATGTCGGAAGATGTTAACCATTCGTTTTACGGGATTGAGGCTACCCCCCGGAGTGGTAAGAACTACAAATAACACATCATGCTTTTTCCCGTCATGACAGATTTGCTCAATTATCTGCTTAACATTTGCCTCGACGCCATCGAAGATTTCGCCAAAATACACAAATACATCTGCTTGCAAAGTATCTTCTAACTTCTGAAGTGCTTGTTTCATCGCAAGTTTATTTGAATCATTTATGGGAGACGTAATCATTGTGTATCTCCTTTCTTTTTTATCATTATAACAGCATTCTCTTCGAAAGTCTATTCTCTTTTATGAGTGAAAGATCAAAAACTATATATTATTTACCTTCATGGAACATTTCGCCTCCTTCGCCTTGCTTTAATGTAGAAGGACGGAAGATGGGATGGGTTCTGTCCTTTGTAAGCTCCGGCGCGGTGGGATGCGTCGGGGTAAATGAATACTGCGCCCACTTTTGCCATGGGAAGCGAAAGCAGGCAGATCGGAGGTGAATCGAAGAAATCGTATCGCACCGGAAACGGGAAGTGAACTATGGGACAAGAACAGAATAGGACGGAATCTTGAGAGTCGATCGTTTGATCGGCTCTTTTCTTTTACCGTCCGGAAAGGAGAAAAGCAATATGAGCGAATTGAACCTGATCAACCTTGCGGAGGTTGAATCAAAGGAAGTGAAATGGCTGTGGAAGCCGTACCTTCCGTCAGGCAAGATCACGATCCTGCGCGGCAATCCGGGCGAGGGCAAAACCATGCTGGCGCTGTCGATCATTGCGGCGCTGACGACCGGCGCTCCGCTGTTTGGGGAGGACGAACAGCGCGAGCCGGTGTGCTGTATCTACCAGAGTGCCGAGGACGGAATCGCGGATACGATCAAGCCGAGGTTGGAAGCGGCAGGCGCCGATTGCAGCAAAGTGCGGATCATCGACGAATCGAAGTCGTCCCTGTCCTTTACGGATGACCGGATCGAACAGGCGATCGTTCAGACGAACGCGAAGCTGCTGGTGCTCGATCCGCTGCAGGCGTATCTCACTGGCGTGGATATGCACCGGGCAAACGAAGTGCGTCCGGCGTTCCATGCCCTGATGGGCATCGCCGAGCGCACCGGCTGCGCGATCCTGCTGATCGAGCATCTGAATAAGATGAAAGGTCTGAAAGCGATCCAGCGCGGTCTCGGCTCGGTGGACATCACCGGCGCGCCGCGAAGCGTGCTTCTGCTGTCGAAGCCGAAGTCCGACGAGCCGGAGGTGTACCTCGCTGCGGTCAAGAACAACGTCGGCGAGATGGGACAGACGCTGGTGTTCATTGCGGAGGAAGGCAGATTGTTCTTCGAGGGGACAAGCTCCTTGACCGCGGACGAACTCGTCGATCAGAACGACGTTTCGGATGTACGACCGACAAAGGTAAAGGAAGTCGAGCAGATGCTTCGGAATTATTTCTCCAAGCGCGAGTCCATTCCGAGCACAGACGCGGAAGCGTTCTTCAACAGCAAGGGTTACAGTACCAGAACGCTGAAACGCGCGAAGGCGAACCTTGGCGTCGGTTCGGAGCTACGGGATCATGTATGGTACTACACGCGTCCGAAGGATATGTAAGCGTGCCAACCAAGAGTGCCAAATTGAGTGTTTACACAAGTTGGCACTCTTGCCGTGGCGGCAGGAATCGGAAGCTTGTGGAAGCAAGGTTGCCGCTGCCGCCATTCCGCGAATGGCAGAAATGTGCGAAAAGCGCGGTTTGACACCGTTCGTAAGCCCTCCGCAGGAGCACACGACCTACCGTGTAGGTCTAGTGTGTTATACTGCTCGGTTCATACGAAGGATTGGACGGTCGGATGCCCTCCCTTCGGAGCAGTTGCCGCCGCGCAAGGACGGTTCACAGTGCGAACCTCCGCGCGCGGCATGAGCCGAGCAGTATTCTCTTCCCCCGCAGGGTGAGAGTGCCAACCGAACACACAACAAACCTGGCACTCTTAACACATTCCCGCAAAGCAGCGGTCCGGGAACAGAATACAATTCGCCGCTGCAAAAATCAAATCTACAAAGCAGAAAGGAAACCAAATCATATGCTGACAAAGCATTTCAACCAAACCATCGTCGTGCATATCCTTCGGGATATGTTGTTGAACCCCACCTTCCGAAAGGAGGAATCCGTATGCCGTATGCAATCCTGAGATTTCAGAAGGCACAGTCCGGCGGCGTTGCCGGGCGTGACCGTCACAACGAGCGGAAGAAGGAAGAATACAAGAGCAATCCGAATATCGACCGTTCGAAGTCGGAACAAAACTATCACCTGATCGAGCCATCCGGCAAGTACAAGCAATGCTGTATGGATCGTATCCAAGCGGTCGGAGCACGAACACGATCCAACAGCGTGATCATGGTCGAAGCGCTGATCACCACTTCCCCGGAGATCATGGAAAAACTGAACAGCTCCGAGCAGCGGCAGTTCTTTGAAAGGGCTGCCGCTTTCCTGTACGAACGGATCGGGAAGGAAAACGTGATCTCTGCCGTCGTTCACATGGACGAAAAGACGCCGCACATGCACTTCTGCTTTGTGCCGATCACCAAAGACGGTCGGCTGTCCGCAAAGGAAGTACTCGGCAACAAAGCCGCCATGTGCAAGTGGCAGGACGATTTCTACGATCGGATGCACGCCTTCTATCCGGAATTGGAACGCGGCATTCCCGCGTCGATCACCGGACGCAAGCACATTCCGCCGTACCTGTTTCGATCGGCAGAAAACGTCAGCAAATCGTATGACGCCGTGAGCAAAGCGCTGCAGAACGTGAACGTATTCAACGCCGGAAAGAAACGCGACGAAGCGCTGAAAGAGATCGGTCGCTATCTGCCGGACTACTACAAGCTGGTCGAACAGACCAAGAGCATCGACGGGTATGTGACCGAACTGGAACAGAAGATCGCGGAGCAGAATCGTTCCGTCGAAAATGCGAACCGCTATGCCAGCGAACAGCGATCCCGCGTCCGGGCACTGAACGATACGCTTGCCGTCTATGAGATGAAGATCCGGCAATTGCAGGCAGAGCGCGACAAAGCGCAAAAGATCGTAGATGCGCTGCCGCCAGAAATCAAGAAACAACTGAAAGGAGTAAAGCAACATGATTACGAAAGATAAGAAACCGACCGGTCAAACGAATCCGGTCATGATCCCGCTTAACAAACTGCATCCGTTCCCCGATCATCCGTACAAGGTGCTGGATAACGAGGAGATGGATCGGTTGAAGGAAAGCATCTGCGAGCACGGTATCCTGTGTCCGATCCTGGTTCGACCGATCGAGGACACCGACGGCGAATACGAGATCATTTCCGGTCACCGACGCTGCTTTGCGGCAAGGGCGCTCGGACGGGAAACCGTACCGGTGATTGTATGCGATCTCACCCGTGACGAAGCGGCGGTTCTGCTTGTGGACAGCAACCTGCACCGGGAGCATCTGCTGCCGAGTGAAAAGGCATTTGCCTACAAGCTGAAAGCGGACGCCATGTCCCGACAGGGGAAACGAACAGATCTTGCCACTTCGGGACAAGTTGTCCCGAAGTCGGACGACAGCCGTACCACGGCGCAGATCGGAAAGGAGAACGGCGAGAGCTACAAAACGGTACAGCGTTATATCCGGCTGACAAACCTGATCCCGGAGCTGCTTTCCTTGGTGGATTCCGGCAGGATCGCCTTCTCAGTAGGCGTGGAGCTTTCCTACCTCAACGAGGAGCAGCAAACGGATCTCGCCTCAGATGCGGAATTGCTTGATAAAACACCATCCTATTCGCAGGCGGTTCGGATGCACCGAGAGCACTTGCTCGGTGAACTGACGTTCGATCGCATCCGGGAAATCATGGATGAGGATAAGCCGAATCAGAAAGAGCATCTGTCGCTCCCGATGGAGCGGATCTCCAAGTATATCCCTAAAGGTTACACGCCGAAGCAGGCGCAGGAATATGTGGAAAGCGTATTGGAGCAGGCATACAAACGCCGCCGTTCGCGCGAGCAAGAGAGGTAACAAAATGCAGGCAATCGAAATGAAGATGCTCCGCAATATGGAGCGGCAGGATCAGGAATACATTGTGAACGGGGTGCGATACATCGTCGCATCCCGTTTCCTCCCATTCCATCCGAAGAAAGAACAGCCGGTCTTTCTCAAGGATCGGTTCGAACATTATCTGACGAACAATACGACAGAATTGACATTCACAGACGATCGTTCTACGCTGAACGCGGAATGTGTATGTGCGGCTGTCGGAAAGGAGGCATATGCAGCCGAAAAAGAAAAAGGTTGAGGGCATCACCGCCCTCTACTGCCGTCTGTCCAAGGATGACGGACAGGATGCGGAGAGCAATTCAATCTCGAATCAGAAGACGTTTCTTGCGCAGAAAGCGAAGGAATACGGCTTGACTGATATCCGCTACTATGTGGACGACGGTTACACCGGCACAAACTTCAACCGTCCGGGTTTTCAGAAACTATTGGAGGATATTGAATTGGGATATGTCACGACCGTCATGGTCAAGGATCTATCCCGTCTCGGACGCCATTATGTGGAGGTCGGCAATTATACCGATACTTACTTCCCGGAACACGATGTACGCTTCATTGCGGTCAACGATATGGTGGACTCCGACGAAGGCGAAAATGAGCTGGCGCCGTTCCGCAACGTTATGAATGAGATGTACGCGCGGGACATTTCCCGCAAGATTCGCTGTTCGCACCGCTTGCGCGGGAATATGGGTGAGCCGCTGTCGCAGCCGCCCTACGGGTACATGAAATCACCGGAGAACAAGAAACGGTGGATCATTGATCCGGATCCAGCCGAGGTCGTCAAAATGATCTTTCGTTTAACGTTGGAGGGAAACGGTCTTGAAACAGTCGCCCATATTTTGAGTGATCGGCAGATCCCGATCCCAATGGCGTATTGGTTCAGAAAAGGTCTTCCCCGTGGTGGGAAACGGCCACAGAGTGAACCATATCATTGGCGGACGAGCGGCGTCAGCCAGATCCTTCGGAATCAGGAGTATTGCGGGGACGTGATCAATTTCAAGACGTACTCCAAATCGTTCAAGAACAAGAAACGGCTGGAGAATCCGGAGGAGAACTGGGTGATCTTCCGCGATGTTCACGAACCGATCATTGACCGCGAGACTTTTGAACTGGTGCAGCGAAAGCTATCCAAGACGAAGCGACGCAAGCCGAAGCCGGAGAACGGCGAGAAGAACATCTTTTCCGACCTGCTTGTCTGCGCCGATTGCGGGCGAAAGCTGTGGTACCACACGAACACGATCAATCCCGACATTCATTTCTTCGCCTGTTCCAACTACGAGAAAGACTATCGCGGTACGTGCAAAACAAGACATTATCTCCGCGCCGATGCGATCGAGACCATTGTCACCAATGAGCTGAAACGGCTTGCCGCCCTGCTCGAATACGACGAAGAAGCGTTTGTAGCGCTTTTGCAGCAGCAATCCGAAAAGGAACAATCTGCAGAACGTAAGCGGATTGAAGCCGATTTGCAGAAGGCAACCTCCCGAAGCGAGCAGCTTGTGACGCTGTATGAGAAGCTTTACGAGGACAATCTTTCCGGCAAGGTCACGGACGAGTGGTTTGCGCAATTATCGCAGAAATACGATCGGGAACGGTTGGAACTGAAAGCAAAGGCAGCGGAGTATCGCATCCGGCTGAATGAACTGGAACTGCAAAAGAGCAGTACGAAACTGTTTACCGCGGCGACCCGCAAGTTCATGGAAATGGAAACGCTGACAGCGCCGCTACTGTGGGAACTGATCGACCACATCGACGTGTACGAAACGGAAGGTACCGGCAAGAACCGGACACAGCGCATCTGTATCTGTTACCGGTTTGTCGGGTATCTCGAAGTGCCGGTTCCGGACGATGTGCTGCTCGCGCTCGATATGCGCCGCGGCGTTCGCGTGAATTACACCTCAAAAGCGGTATAACACGATCCCTTCCGATTGGTCCGACACTCCTTTTCGGAAGGTAAAAAGAAATCGAGTGGTGATAACTCAAATCCGTTATCACCACTCGACATGGTGCGGCTGATGGGACTTGAACCCATAAGCTTTCGCCGACAGATTTTAAGTCTGTTGTGTATGCCGTTCCACCACAGCCGCGCTACGGGCAGTATTGTACAGGCAAACGGCCCGATTTGTCAATGATCAAAGGCTCAAAAGGGCGCCGATCAGGCCCCCTGCGGCCAGGAACAGGACGGGATGGATCTTCTTCAGCTTCGGCAGGAGCATCAGCACCACCAGCACGCCGTACAGGGCCAGCGAGATCGGGTCCACATGGAAGGGAACGAAGCTCAGGCTCAGGGAGGCCTTGATCACGGACCAGCCCGCCGCCGCCACCAGGCCGGCTGCCGCCGGGCGCAGGGCGCCGAAGGCGTCGTTCACCAGCTTGGAGCTGCGATATTTCTCGAGGCCCCTGGCCACCAGCACGATCACCGCGATCTGAGGCGCGATCAGGGACAGGGTAGCGATCACGCCGCCCAGGAGCGCCCAAGCCTGGCCGTACTGGGACAGTACGCTGTATCCCACGTAAGTGGCTGCGTTCACGCCGATGGGGCCGGGAGTGGACTCCGCCACGGCGATGATGTTGGCCAGTTCCTCCCCGGTAAGCCAGCCGTATTTGGCGATCATATCCTGCAGGAAACGGATGCAGGCCATGCCGCCGCCCACGGCCATGAGTCCGGTTTTCATGAACTCGAAGATGAGCAGAAGGATGGTTTTGATCATGCTTTCTTCCACCTCCCCACCAGGATGCCGAACGCCGCGGCGATAAGCACCAGCCACACGGAATCGAGGCCCACCACCGTCAGCAGCAGAAACGCCACGACGACGATAGCCCAGCTGATCCAATCCTTGGCTGCCTTCTTGATGAGGCGCACGAT
>Ga0247611_10005767_pt1 | contig 16158 bp, 23 predicted proteins | sample 177DNAGHGhighgp2_FD_192422 | JGI IMG/M metagenome (GOLD analysis project Ga0247611, IMG submission 192422) | Sheep rumen microbial communities from Palmerston North, Manawatu-Wanganui, New Zealand - 1770 DNA GHGhigh gp2 | ecosystem: Host-associated > Mammals > Digestive system > Stomach > Rumen... | reverse complement strand
TAACTCCGATTTCATCACGTTTCCAAGCGTATTTTTCATCATATATCTTTTTGATTTCATCATAATTATCTCCAACTATACCTGTTAAGCTTTTGAAATCATACATTTCATAAAAAGCAATAGCATATAATGGTTTATAATCATTTACCATTTTAGAAAAATACTTATTAAAATTATCAAAAGAACTTTCAAAACTATATTCTTTATTTAATTCTAAACCGGCAGGAAGATCTAAAACAGGATAACTTTTAACTTCATTACGTTCATTTATGAAGTTAATGTATATTTGATAATTAGCCCCTATAAGAGACTTTTTAAAATAAAATGATTTTGGTTGCATTAATCAACCCCCCTTTTTTATAATTTATAATATGTTTTTATTACCTTGTGCAATAGAAAATTTTAAATTATTTAATGCTTCTTGATCAAATTCAATAAGCTTAGCTGTAAAATTATATGTAAATTCAGGATACCTTGCTTCTCTTTGGTCAAAATATTCAGCAGCAATATTATCCCTTAAAAAAACTCTTTCTTTTCTTATTTCATAAGGAATATTTAATTGCCAAATTACATTACATTTTTGAATTAATTTTGTAGCAGGTAATAATGCCCAATCAATAATGATAATTTTATTATTTTGACTATTAATAAAGTTCTCAATTTCAGCATCAATAAGTGGATTTATATAGTCATTTAGCCAATCCATTTCTTTTTTATTATTGAAAACAATTTTCCCAAGTTTTTTAGTATCAATGTACGCACTATAATATGCATCTTTATTATAACTAACAATTTCAAAGCCATAGTGAGCACAAAAATCATCTACAACTTCAGGCTTTTTATAAATATTTCTAACAACTTCATCAGCATCTAAATATACATAATTATCATAAGTATCAGTTAATAATTTTGCTAATGTTGTTTTACCAGAGCCTTGTCGCCCAATAATTCCTAAAATTTTATTCATAAATCCTCCTTTTAGTTCGGATATTTAATATTATATCTTACGTTTGTGGTTACAACGCTACAACAATAAAATAATGTTTTCCATTCTTCCATAGAACCTTCAAAATATATAGATGCTCCATTTATATTTCTAAAATTGTTTGGATAAATATTTATAATATTTTTAGGTATATAAATTGCATTAACTTTTAAATCAGAGATAGCATAAGAATTCAAACAAATATCATTATTTAGATGCTTTCTTGGGATAATTAAAATTTCATTAGAAAAAGCGTGTTCGACTTTACTAAGAAAATCTACATTGTTACTACAATAATCCCATTTAAAGCAAGATTTTAATTTTCCATATAAAATAGTATCATTTTTAATTAATCTTGATGTTGTAAATTTATTTTTACAATTTTGATCTAAATACCATTCATTACAATAATATAAATTATCAGAACTTTCATAAACAAAATTTTCAGGAATTGTTCTATTTTCTTTTACAATGATAGAATCAACTATTTTATCATCAATAAAGAAAGATACACTTTTATCTTTTCTTAATTCGTCAGGCTTATCGTAAAGAAAATAAATTATTTTATAGTTATTAATTTCTAGTACTAATTTGTAATTATTGTTTTGAATTGAAGCTGGTATAATTGAAGAAACTTTAAAATTTTCAGTCAATTCTGGTTCTAATTTTGCAGTTTGTAATGATAAATTTACTGTATATTCTATATTTGTTTTTTCTCTAATAATTTTGAAATCCTTTATTTTATATTCTTTTGTTTGATTTGTTAAATTAGTGATTTCAAATTCAATTTCTAAAGAAAAATTGGTTTCTTTTCTACATTTTGGAGCTTTAAATGAAAGTCTTATTTCTTCGTTTTCGTATTTAGAATTCAAAGGAGTTGAAAAATCATCTTTTTCATCGCTAATAAAAAGATTGATTTCTTTATTATCGTTTGTAGATAAATTACTATTTGTAGATAAATTATTATCTGTAGATGAATTGTCACAAGAAGTTAATAAAGTAAAACCAAATAAGAAAGCAAAAAGCAAACAACATCTTTTAAATAATTTCATATTTTTCTCCTTATAACTTGTATTTACCATCTCTTACTAATTCACCTACAGGTATAGGTAAATAATCATAAGAACGCTTTTTGAAAGACATTAAATTTCTTACAAAGCTTGAACTAACGTAGCCATATTTACCAGCTCTTAAATATAATGTATCAATTCCGTTTGTCAATTCATAATTTATTTGAGCTAAGGTTTCTTCTGAATTATAATCAATATTATTTCTTATGCCTCTGATAATATAATCAGCTTTTAATTCCTTAACTTTGTCAGAAGTAAGATTATCATAAATAATAACTTCTACATTATCTAAATGATATTCTTTAACACTTTTCTCAATAGCCTTTTTCATTTCTTCAGTATCAAAATGTCTTTTCTTATCTGGATTGATACCAATTCCAACATAAACTTTATCAAATAAATCACTTGCCTTTTTTACAATTTCTAAATGACCAACTGTAAAAGGATCAAATGAGCCTGGATAAAAACCAATTGTCATATTAACACCTCTTTTATTTTTTATTCATTAACAAATTGAGCTATTGGGGTAAAAACAAATTCTCCATTTTCTAAGCGAATTATAGGAAGTATTAATTCAGTTTCTCCTAAATAACGATATACTAATGGAATGTTTTTTGTGATATAACATTTTCTCCAAATAGCTTTACAATTTTTAAAGCAATTAAATCTGTGATATTCAAAGCCACCAGGATAATTCACATATTCTTGTGGTTCAGTATCTAAAATAATATGATTTGGAGTGATTTGTGAAAATTTTCCATTTTCGTCTTCAATATAATCTCCAATTTGAATGAAATTTTGCATTTCATCAGTAAGATATTTACCATCACTTTTAAAATTTAACATTATAATGTCTCCTCTTTTTCTTAATATATTAGGTGTTTAAAAATAAAAGACTAAGAACTTCTTAGCCTTTATTTGTTTCAATATTCTTTAAGAATGGACTAACAGTATTAACAACTGTTTCAATCCATAAATCAAATAAACGAATTTGACTTGCATATTTATAATATGTGTGTTGAGCAAACTTTATAAGTGGATAAACAAACTCTTCAGTTTCTTTGATATATTCAGCTTTCTTTTCTTTACTGAAAACTGAAAATGTTGATAAATTGTGAGTTCTGTCCGCAAGTTTTACTAAAACAGCTACTGGATCACTTTGAATACCAGCATAATAATTATCATTACTATAATTTGAAGGTTTGCTTAATTTTTTAACAGATGCAGCAATTTCGTCACCAAATTTTGTTGAAATATCTAATAACGAAATTTCAGTATCTTCTACAACATCGTGTAAAATTGCAGTTACTAAAACATTTTCATCTCTAATTCCAGCATCAAATAATAATGATGCAACCTTCATAGGATGTTCAATATAAGGAGTTACTTTATCTTTTCTCATAACACCTTCGTGAGCTTTTTCAGCTAATGAAAGTGCGTCTAATGTTTTATATAAACCAGCTCCTATTAATTCACCTCTAAATAATTCAAATGATGCTTTACTCATAATTCCACCTTCTTTTTTATTAATATGCTAAATTAGGTGTTTTTAGTTTTTTATAAATAAATTCTAGTGTGTTTCTTTAAAAAAACTACTTCTTCTCGTAGTTTTACAATTTCACAAACAAGTTCCTGATAATTTGATGAACATAATTTTATAACCTTTTTTGCAAGCTCATAATCTTCATTTGTAGCTTTTAAAACCTTTGTAATATTAAGCATTCCATAATGTGTTTCATCATTAAGCTTTTTAACCATTTCTGCTTGAGTCATATTTGTTCCTCCTTAGTTTTCTTATTTTTATAGTTTTTATTCACTCTTATCTTTTTTTAACCAAAAATGTTTTTTGTAATCACTTAATGGAAATGTTCCCATATTTGTTTCAATTTTCCATTCCGGTTTACTTAAACCATTAATTTCATTGTTATCATAAATACCTGCCACATAAGCTACGACAATATCTTCATCAGTACAATAAGGACTTGCATAATTTCCACTAAAATCATCATATTCAATATAGATTTCAGTAATATTATGAGTTGCTAATCCCAAAAACACATCTACTGGACAACCTAATTTCTCTTGTAATTCAGTAATGTCATCTAAAGGTTCAGAAAATTTCACTGCGAACATATCAAATATGTCATCTCTTAATTTAATAGCTTCATCTGCATTACCACACATTTCAGTTAATTGATTAATTTTATATACTATTTCATTATAATAATCGCATAAAGTTTTATTGCTTTCCACTTTATTCATATTACTTGCCTCCAAATATAAAAGTTTCTAATTTATTAACAGGAAAAGTTTGGTATGTAGTTCCGTTAGTTTCCCAATTCCAATCAAATAATAACTCTATCATTGCAGGAGTGCCATAACCAAGTATCTTATAAAATGACTTATCTTCTTTGCATCTTAGTTCTATAGAAGACTCATCGTCAAAACCTTCGTTATCACCTAATTGTATAGAATAATGTAAACCATCTCTTACAAAGTTTATTCTATGTATCCAAGAAAAGTAACGTCCTCTACGATAATATGCATTCTTTTTTTCATCCCATACAACATCCGAGTCTAAACCGTATCTTTTTATATGAGTTATTTTTAACATACCAATCACCTATCTCACTATTTTTGTATGTAACACTTCTGGGAAACATAGGCTTTTCTTTAAAACAATATAACACTGCTTTAATTTTCGTTTGATAACACCTCAGTAACCTTATTCATAGGGACATATCTCTTTCCCCACGTTTTATTTTTATTTTCAATACAAACTTCATAACAATCTATGTAATTATCTTTATATACAACATCATATTCATTGCCTGTATAAGATTCATAACAAACAGTTGGATAGATAGTTGAATGAAGTTTTTTCTTACCACAAATAAAACCAGTAAATTCTTTTTCAATAAAATCTCTTACTTTTATTTGTTCTTCCCAATCTACTCCATTACCAAGACTATCATAATAACCACTTTCACTTTCTTTAAAAGGCTTATTATATAATTTGCATAATGCTTTTTGATCTTCTTTATTGTGAGTAATATAATTATTATTTTTCTTTAAAAATCCTTTACAAATAACTTTAGTTCCTAATGAAAGATTATTATTCATTTTTCTTACCTCGCATTATTTCAAATATAACTTGTAATGCTTGTTCTGTTGTATCAAATGATTCAGGACACCAGTAACAAACTTTATGTGAACTACTCGACAATTAAATTATCAAGCATCGATTATATGATGGTAAGCCATCACTCCTCCGGGCCGTTCCAGCCCAATACTGCTACCTATTTCTAGGTTACACAGATACATTTATTATTTTGGGATTCGATAATCCATTTATTGGCATAGTTATATCTATGCCTTTTTCTTTTCTATATATTCTCATAATATTATATGCACCTACTGAATCAGAATTATAAATCATATTATTATCTTTATATAATCCTCTTTTGATTCTTTTAGTTTTATTATAATATTCCTTTGATACATCAGGTGATGTTGGTGAACATCCAGAAGAATATGACTCTTTTTGATATATTAATGATATACCTTTCATTTTTAATTTATATGATAATTTATCATAGAATTGCTTAAATGGTAACGAATGAAGCTTTTGATTATTGATTTTACCCATATCATTATCTTTTCTTATTCCTTTTATATCACCTATTATTACTGTGTTGATTTCATTTTCAACACAGTAATCTACTATTCTTCTAGTTGAAGTATGTAATATATATTCTATTTTTCTTTTTTTAATAATATTAAGTTTTTTTATTCTTTTTGTTGAAACATTATTAATATCTTTAGATATATTTTTAAACTTAGCTTCTAGAGATTGATAATATGATATTTTTTTATTGTAATAATATAATGTGTTTTGATATGAGTTACCTTTGATAATAAAAGAATAACCCTTATTATCATAAGCTGTTATAAGGTTATTAATACCCATATCTATACTTAAATATCTGCCATTATCTTTTTTCATTTCTACATCATCAATTTCATATATGACTTTAAATTCATATTCATTATCAGATATATATTTAATCTCAATTTGCTTAATGTTATTTATTTCCTTATTTAATCTAATAAATAAAAACTTATTTTTAATTTCATAACCTTTTTCTATTAAATGATTTATTAATCCTTTTGGAATCATTAACCTAATTTTATTATCGATTAACTTAAAGGAATTATTTAAATATTTAATATTGTAATGATAATTCTTTTTCTTATAGTTAGGGCCGTGAGGATTTTTAATTCCTTTTGTTTTTAATAATTTGAAATATGATTTAAATCCTTCATCAACTCTTTGTAATACATCTTGAGCTGTTTGAGATGGTAATGATTTAAACCATATATCATTTTTCAATTTCTTTTTTTGCTCATACCAATTAGGCATAGCTTCATAACCAAGCTTTTTATATTCATATCTTTCATATAAACTAACATTATATAATCTAGCACTAGCATATGTTAAATAACCTAGCATTAGTGATTCATATTTATTTGGTTTATAAATGAAGTTGTGAACTAATTTCATATATTATTCTCCTTTCTTGTGATATATCATAAAAAATTCCGTTAAAAATTATTATCTCAGGAATTGAATGGCCGAGGTTTCTCGTTTAATTGTTCTAAATCAGATATATCACAATTATCTAATATTGCATCAACTACTTCTTTAAGGCCATCTGTTTTCATTTTTTATTCTTATCCTTTCATCCATACATAGCATACTAAAAATATTTATTATAATTTGTATTTTTCGTCATTTAAATTGGTTTGATAATAAAGATTGCCTCTTTTCTTTTGTTCAAAAATGAACTTAATAACAGTTTCTTCTACATCATCCCAACCGTAACCGAAATCATCTGGTCTTGTTATATAAAGTTTTCCATTCTTTTTAACAATGTGTAAATCAATTTCAGTTTTTGGAAGTCTAAATTGATAACCAAAAGGAATGATTAATTCTTCTTCTGTATCTTTATCACTACCTCTTATTAAAGAAATATCTTCTAATTTAAGATAACGTGCGTGTTCAGGCTTAGTATTATATAAGCATTTAAGAATTACATCTTCTAATGCCCAGGTTTTAGCTCTTCCTTTAGCATAACGTAGATCTAATGCTGTAAAACAATTTACATCAGTTTTAATTGAACTCATTTTTATCTTTTTCCTTTCAAGTAATTTCTCTTTTTAAACCAATTTCTTAAAGTGATAAAATCACCTGTAATTGCATTTGTATTTATATCATCAGGAGTTGAATAATCATTACTTCTATCACTATTATATAATACTAGTTTGTTGTAATAATAAGACAATTCAAACGAATAATCTTCATTAACTGTTAATTTGAATTTTCTATTTCTACTTTCAAAAGTGATGTTTTCGCTATTTACGGATATATGTTTAAAATTTGTATTATTTTGCAGAAAGTCAAGTCAATAAAAAAGTAATCTTTCTTCTGGTGTCATCATATCTCCAATCGATTTGAATTCTTTAAAAACTTTAACATAATTAGTAAGCATTTTTATTCACCTCTTATTAACTTTCAACCGTTTTTGGTTGTTTTTTTAAATTTCAACCGAATTTCAGTTGAATTTTCATCCCTTTTATAATAATATTTCTTTTATGCCTTCATTAGTAATAATTAATCGAGAAACGTGTGTCCAACCAATACCTTTTGTATATGTGCTTCCGTAAACAGTAATATCAGCTACAGCATTGGCATTTAATGTTTTATCACTTTCAAGCCACTTTTCTAAGCGTTCTTTTGCAATATGAATATTTGAATTAAAAATTGGATCTTCGTAATTTTTATTTTCCCACCAATAACCATTACAAAGGTCACTTATATTATCAGCTTGTTTAATTATTTCATCTTTAAATAAAAGACGTTTATCATCTTCGTCAAACCATTTATGATAGCAATCACCGTCATCTGTCCAATCACCAACATCTATTATTTTACCATTTTTTAACTTAACATATTTTGCAACATAAGGCATTTTATCATCTGCTTTCATTTTTATTTTCTCTATAATTTAACAGGATAACTTAATAGTTCTAATTTTTGTAAAGTACGAATAACTATTGCAACTGGAATTAAAATAGGAACTCCAGATATAGTTTTACTCCAAATAGCTCCATACATATCATCAATTTCTCTATTACCAGTATTCCACACAAAAGATTCTACATTATCAATATGATATTTATGATAATTATCTTGAAAAGGTTTGTCCTTTACCACATAAATAATTGCATCACATAATTCTTTTAAATCATTAGAAGATTTTAAAATTTTTTCTTTCCAAATGGTTCCATCTTCTTCACAATAGCAATACCATATATCATTTTCAATGTAAGAAACAATTGTTCCACTTTCTTCTAAATTTCTTTGTCTTTCAAATTCTTCTTTAGAAACAAAATTTAAATATTTAGTAGTTGTATCAATTACTTCTTTATTAGTTCTTATATATCTTGGATAATCCATAAAAACCTCCTTTTTATATATTCTTTATAATTTGTTTGGGTAATGTTTTTAAAGCAAGAAAATTAATTTCTCTGTTTAAAATTTTTATCATTTCCTCTGGTGATACTGAAATTAATAAAATTTCTTCATATTTATTTTTATCAATTAGTTTATAAATTAACATTGAAGTTGAAGGTGCTCTATAAATTGAAGTATAAGTTTCTGTATCTTCCCATTCATTAGGAATATCATCTACAGTTTCACCTTCAGCCCAAGGGTTCCAAAATGACATCTTTTCTTTGCGACGATAATAAATTAAATTATCAAGCTTATCTAAAATCTTTAAGTCATCAAGATGAATTTTATACTTACCTTCATTGAATTCAACCTTTAATTCACTTTCGGCGGTAATAAAACCATTTAATTTATCAACTTGTTCAGTTAAAGAACGAGGAGTAGCATAGTTATCTCCTAAAATATAACGATATTTTGTTCTATCAAACAAATTATATCTTCTATATAAATTAGGCTTATTTTTCTTACAAAATAACATTACTCTCATAATATTTCCTCCATAAAATTACTAATATATTAGGTGTTTAAAATGAAAAAAGACTAAGCATTTACTTAGTCCTTTAACCTTTAGGCAATCATTATTCTTTCGGCAACTAAAACATACTGACCTGTAGAAGCAAAATCAATTTTACCTTTTACAGCAACAGTTTGATTTATTGAAAGTTTTAAATTCTTAACAGCATCTTGTAAAGCTTGATTAGAAACTTGAATTTCATAAATTCTTGGCTTATTATCAGTATTAGGGAATGTATCCTTAATTACTTCAAGTCTAAGCTTACTTGCATCATCAGTTTTAGAATAATCAATTGTATTTTTGCCGATAATCATAAAATAATTATAATTCATATTACTTTCCTCCTAAAAATTATAATAAACTTTTAAATTCAAATTTTTGATAAAACTTTTTAAGTTCAATCATATTAGGTTCAGCTATAATTAAATCATTTAAAGTAAATGGCAAATCATATTCTGATACCAAAGTTGTCATCTTCTTACATAAAAGCCCCATATCCTTATTAGTTTCAACCTTTACTTTTAATGCACCCTTTAATTCATTTACAGACGCAATTAGATTTTCAATAGAACCATATTCCTTTAATAACTTAATTCCGGTTTTTTCACCAATACCATCAATTCCTGGTAAATTATCTGATTTATCACCCATTAAAGCTTTTAAATCAATAAATTGAGTTGGTGTAATACCATAAACCTCAACAAAGTGATCATAATCATATTTTTCCATTACACCCTTAGGCTTTGAAGCATAAACAGTTACATTATCACTTACTAATTGCAATAAATCCTTATCATTAGAATAAATATCTACTTGATATCCTTCTAAAGAGGCTTTCTTTGCAACAACACTAACAATATCATCTGCTTCAATTTCATCTGCTTCATATTGTTTAATATTAGCAAACTTTAAATACTCCTTAATATAATGAATTTGCATTTTGAATTCTTCTGGTGTTGCAGAACGACCGGCCTTATAACTATCTAACATTTGATGTCTAAAAGTATTTTTACCTGCATCAAAAGCTACTAAAATAGCATCATAAGGTTTTTCAGAAATAATGTTATTTACCATCTTAATAAAACCGTAAATTGCGTTAGTATAGAAGCCATAAGATGTCTTCATTAAATTACCCATTGCAGCAGTTCCATAATATGCTCTAAACATTAAGTTGTTTCCATCAATTAAAATTAAACGTTTCATTCGTTCCTCCATTATTTTTTAATTTTACAACTAATCTTATGTTTTAATTAAAAGGCAAAATAAAAACCAAACCACATCATTAATAAGTTTAAGGCTGCTACTTTTCAGTCCTGACCTGTTTCACTTTTAACAATTGATTTGGTATAAATGATGCTTGCCTAAGCTTAACGTACGAAGGCGGAGAAGCATTCTAGCTAACAACGTGATATATTTTTATTTGGTGAGGAAGACGAGACTTGAACTCGTACGCCTTTTACAGCACTACCGTCTAAAGATAGCGTGTCTACCAGTTTCACCACAACCCCATTTTTTATTTGGTGCATTGCAAGGGATTCGAACCCATATCATCCTGATTAAGAGTCAAGTATTCTACCAATTGAACTACCAATGCATAATTGGTGCACTTGAAGAGAATTGAACTCTCATAACCACGATTAAAAGTCGTGTGCTTTACCATTAAGCTACAAGCGCATTATGGCGTTCCTGACACGATTCGAACGTGCAATTCCGGGTTCGTAGCCCGGTGGTTTATCCATTAGCCTACAGGAACACATTTGGTGCGCCGTGCCGGATTCGAACCGACGGTATATAGGTTAAAAGCCTATTGCCATACCGCTTGGCTAACGACGCATTTATTACTATTTACATTTTGTTTTCGACTACGCTTTTGTTTTCGTTTCATACGTCGTCAACTCCTTTTTATTAAAAATTCTTTATTTTTTACTAAAATTTTATTAGTTTACTTTTTTACTTAATTTTACTTAACCAGTAAGTAAACTTTTTAGGTATGCTAGGCTAGTGTTTTACCACCAGCCTTTTAATTATTTTCTTTTATATTCTGCATACCAACGAATATATAATTGTTTTCTTGTGTATTTTCCAAATAGTGAATATCCATTGATATAACTTTCATCATAATACAATCCATCTGCTTTATTATATCTATAATAAGAAAGATATCTAGCAAAAGACCAAGTACATCCATAATCGCTAATGTCGTATTGTTCAAACAATTTCTTATATAAACCACCATTAACGACTAAATCAAAATCGCTATTAGTTCTTCTTCTAACTTTACGATTTGCAGTATCCTTATTAGTTTTCTTTTGTCCCCAATAAGGATGTTTTTTATAACTTCTACTCATTTTTATCAACTCCTTGGGAGCCTAAGTCCCTAAGAATAAGTTACCTTGCAATAAAACATATTATCACCCTTTCTAACACACATTAGGTGTTTATTCAGAAGCCTTAAAATTATATACTGGTGTAATGATTTTTTCTACATCAATAGTTTCTGAAATTAGATCTAAAATATCACAAGCATTTTTATATGCCATTGGACTTTCATCAATAGTATCAATAGATACAGTTGTAGAATAAATTCCTTTCATAGTTTCTTGGAATTCTTCTAAAGATAAATTGGCTTTAGCTTCACTTCTTGACATTACTCTTCCTGCTCCGTGAGAACAAGATTCGTTCCAATCAGCATTACCTTTTCCAATACCGATAATTGAACCATCTTTCATATTTAATGGAACAATTACTCTTTCACCTTTATGAGCTGAAATAGCTCCTTTTCTAACTACATTTTCATCGTCAATATAGTTATGAACACTTTCAAACGAATTAAATTTATAAACTCCTAAAAATGAAGTAATCTTTTCTACAATTTTTGCACGATTTTCTTTTGCAAATACTTGACAAATTTTCATATCGTGTAAATAATCTTCAGCTAACTTTCCTTCTAAGAAGCATAAATCATCTGGTAAAGAATATTCTGGACATTCTTTATATAATTCTTTGATAGCATCAGAAATTTCAGCTTGTCTACCTTGAGCCTTATATTCTTTTGCAAGTTCTCCTTGTTTTTTCTTTAAAGCATCAACGTGACAATAATGAATAGCTTTCTTTTGATAAAGTGAAGCAACTTGTAGTCCTAAATTTCTAGAGCCTGTATGAACTACAAGATATTTATTATCTTTATCATCTGTGTCAACTTCGATAAAATGATTGCCTCCTCCGAGAGAGCCTAAGGATAATTTTAGTTTATTTACGTTTTTTAATTCATTATAGCAATATAGTTGTGTTAAGTCAAATTCCTTTTGAATTGTAGAATTAACTCTTAAGCCAAATGGAATATTTTCTTTAATATAATTATCAAGGTTTTTATAATTGATATCTATTTTTCCGAGTTCTGCAACTAATACACCGCAACCCTCGTCTACTCCTATGACGTTTGGAATTACTTTATCTTCAAGCTTTGCAGTAAATCCTACAACACAGCCTTTACCAGCGTGAACATCTGGCATAATTCTAATTTTAGAATTTTTAAAGACCTCTGTTTTTGCTAATTCATAGATTTGATTTTGTGCTTTTCCTTCGATTACCGAAGCATAGATTTTTAAATCCATAGTATCACCTCATTTCCTCTTAATTATTTTCTTTTGTAGAATTTAGCCCATTCATTATAGATTTGAGATTTTGTATATGTTTTAACTTCACGTCTTCTGTAACTTCTTAAATTATCATAATATAAGCCATCTTCTTTATTATAATTATAATAAGATTTAATATAATCAGAAAATGGACAGAAAAACCAATAATCACAAATTTCCCAACGCTCATAAAGTTTTTTATAAGCATTTCCTTGAATAGTAAAATCAAAATCTCTTTTCATTCTTGTTCTTACAACACGATTGGCAAGATTTTTATTGTGTTTACTATCACCAGCAAATGAATGTTTTTTATAGCTTCTACTCATAATTGATCATCTCCTTTGGAGCCTTAGCTCGTTAGAAAATAGTCACTGTAAAATAATTAACCATATTTTTATTCTCCTTTACTTATTATTATATATTATATATTTAAAAATATGAAAATTCTTTAATGGTGCATCGAAGGGGATTTGAACCCCCAATCCTCAAAGGGCAACGGATTTTAAGTCCGTCTCGTATACCAGTTCCGACACCGACGCATTTTGGTACTCCCGACGAGATTCGAACTCGCAAGCCATAAGCGTCGCCTTTTAAGGACGATGTGTCTACCCAGATTTCACCACAGGAGCAATTATTAATTTATTTAATTTACATAAGTCATATAAGTCGCATAAGTCTGATAACATAACAATGCTCCTCTCTTTCTTTATTTTTGTAAGTTATTGTAAAAATCAATAAATTGAGATATTTTTTCTTTCATTAATTGTTTACCTTTTATAGATTTTATTTCGTTCCAAGTTATTCTATAAATAGTATATCCCAATGAACTAAGATATTTATCTCTAATTAAATCAGATTTTATACGTTCTTGATAAGTATGTTGTTTACCATCTATTTCTAAATCTAATTTAATATTATTAATTTCGATATAAAAGTCTAAAAAATAATTATTTATTCCATCTTCTTTTCTGACAACAAATTCTCTTAAAAATTTAATATTATTTACATTTAAAATTTTGACAAAGAATTTTTCAGCATAAGAAGAAATGTTTCTTGTTTGCCAACCACAATGTGTTCCATTTGCTTTAGATGTTTCATAACCTTTTTTTCCAGCTTTAATTCTACGTTCTTTTAAAGCAGGAGAAGTTAAGTTGCAAGAATAACAATAGCCAGTTTCGTTTCGTTTGGAAATAATTTTATTGCATTCAATACAATATCTTGGTTCATATTTAGATAAACCTTTAAAAGTTTTTGCAGCTGACTTAGAAATTTTAATTTTAGTTTCTTCGGAATGATTTCTACTGTTAGCACAAGATCTAGAACAAAATTTACCAGAACCATATTTTACAAACATTTCTTTATTACATTTTAGACATTTATACAAATATTCCATATAACTTCTTTCTATTAATTTTAAAATATTTTTATTTTGGTCTAGATGGCAGGATTCGAACCTGCGCTGGACTTCCGTCTCCCTCCTGATCCCAAATCAGGCGTGCTACCAAACTACACCACATCTAGATATATGGTCTTCCTGGAGAGACTTGAACTCTCACATCTTTCGATAACGGCTTCTTAGACCGTCGTGTCTACCAGTTCCACCACAAGAAGATTTTTTTATAATTTTTTTATTTTATTGGTATCTCCTATCAGAATCGAACTGATATGAAAGCCTTATGAGAGCAACGTCTTACCATTAAACGAAAGAGACATTTTTTTCGCAAATATTATATAACTTTTGCGACATTTTTAACACTAAATGACACTAAAGTGATACTAAAATTAATTTTTTGTCACTAAAACTATATAACTTTTGGGACATTTTTTTATTTTTGGTGCCTTTGGACGGGATCGAACCGACAAGCCTGTTACAGCACCAGAGTTTGAGTCTGGCGTGTTTTCCAATTTCACCACAAAGGCATTAAGAAATTACTTAGCTGGGCTTTCACCAGACCTTCAGTTCACCTACTGATGTGCTGTTTTAGAAAATCTATATGTGCACTCTATAAATATTTCCTGTTACACCACTAAGTATTATTAGTTATTTTGGGAGGAGCGAGAAGACTTGAACTTCCACCGACACTCATTGTAGCTTGACTATGTGTCGCCTTTCTTCTTCAACATAGCTACGTCATCTCCGAAGCATAGTGTGTCTACCTATTTCACCACGTCCCTCATTTGGTCAGGGTAATTAGAATCGAACTAATATTCTGAGCTTCCAAAGCCCACATCCTACCATTGAACGACACCCTGAATTATATTATAACTGATATGCTCAACTCTGGGGTGACGTACGGGACTTGAACCCGTAAAAGCTAGGGCCACAACCTAGTGTGTCTACCAATTTCACCAACGCCACAGTTCAACATACCAATTATAAGAAAAGAAAAAGTGGACATTTTAGTCCACTTAAAAATACCTATATAGGATAACTGTAATATCTCCAATACTCCGATTGGAAATCTCTTTGTATTTAAAAAAACAGTTAGTTCCTTAAAATTTATAAAAGTCGTTTCTGAGGACTAAATACATTATTTGATTGTGCTGAAAAAACAAAAGGCAATAATCGCATTTTGTTGGGAAGGTTATGCATATGTTTCTTTAGTGTTAATGTATTCATCTTCATAATCAACTTTGTATCCTTTCAATAAAAATTTTGCTTAGGCTCAACTAATCTGTATTTTCCAAAAAATATTCTTTTATATGAAATAAGTCTGAGCTCTTTTAAAAGCAATTAATATTATGTTTTTTCTTTTCAAAAAAAATAATATTTTGATTTTTTAGTTCGTTTGGGGAACCACACAATATAATTAGGTGTTTAAAATAATAAAAAAATGATAAAATTTTCATATTTTTTATAAAAAATAAAAGAAGTAATCTTTTTTAGACTACTTCTAATATTTTTAAATGTCCATCGGATCACAATCATCGCAATCTGGTTCATCAGAATACCAATGACAAAGAGTACAGCAATATCTTGCTTCCCAACCATCACAAAAATCTCTGTCACTACAACTATCACAAGGATAATCACTATCAACATCATCGAATGATTGGTCTTCTTCGTCATCAAGATATTTATCAATAGGACAAATTTCTTTTTTGCACATATTATTACCTCCTGTAAAAAATAAAATATATTGAGGTAGTAAATAGATACATTTTTATTAGGTGTTTTAAGAAACAATACCTAAGCTTTTATAATCCTTTATATCAGTTTCAAAATCTGATTTTGTATTTGCATAAAAAGAACCATTATATTTCTTTAATACATTTTTCTTTGTAATATACATATAATAATATCTAGTCTTATTATCTGTGCATTCTCCACATAACCATAGCTTTCTTGACATTCCTCGTTCGCTAGAGACATCATA
>Ga0247611_10005766_pt1 | contig 16158 bp, 25 predicted proteins | sample 177DNAGHGhighgp2_FD_192422 | JGI IMG/M metagenome (GOLD analysis project Ga0247611, IMG submission 192422) | Sheep rumen microbial communities from Palmerston North, Manawatu-Wanganui, New Zealand - 1770 DNA GHGhigh gp2 | ecosystem: Host-associated > Mammals > Digestive system > Stomach > Rumen... | reverse complement strand
CAGCAAGGCGGTCAAGGTGGACAGCAAAGCGGAGGATATTCTGATGGAGCTGGTGGTTATACAAGTGGACAAGGTATAGGTCAGCAAGGCCATAATGGACATACTGGTGGAACATATAATGGAAATAATGGACAATATGGAGGACCTGATGGACAATATGGAGGACTTGATGGACAATCTTATGGACCTGATGGACAAGAATATGGACCTGATGAACAAAAATATACTTCAGACGGACAACCTTATGGACCTGATGGACAAGAATATGGACCTGATGGACAACCTTATGGACCTGATGGAAATATTGATAAGAATAGTCCATTAGGTACTGATTTAACAGATAAGTCTGATAGTTATATTGATGCATATGGTGATGAAATTCAAAGACAATTAAATATACAATTAGGCTTAGATAAAAATAATCCAGAATTACCTAAAAATGAATCAGCTGAAAGACAGCAGGCTCGTGAACAAGCTCGTAAAGACTTGGAAGCACAGAAAAAACAATGGGCAGATAATATAGAAAAAGAAATAAATACTGCTAAGAGTGCTGAAGAAATTTCTAAAGAGTTAGAAGGTAAACATATAGAAGTTGATTGTCGTGCTGGATCTAAATTTGGTGGTTGTGATGTGCTTTCGCAATCAGAGCTAGCAAAAATCGCTGAAGAAGCTGCACAGAATTACGACTCAGAAGACCTTACGGATTCACCAATAGAAAGAGCTAAACGATATGTTGAACAACATTATGATGAGCTTACAAAGAATAACCCAGATTTAAGAACTAAGCTTACTAATATTGCTGATGCATTAGCTGATCTTGAAGCTGTTGTTAACTGGAGAACTAAAATGAAAAGGCATTTTAGAGAAGCAGTAGAAGGTGATATAGAATATAAGATGTCTAAAAAAACGATTGCACAAAAACATAGGTTTGACAGATATGCTATGTATAAAGAAGTAACAAACGTTGTTGAAGAAGGTGCAAATGTATTCTATCTGCTTGATGGTTCTGGTTCTATGTGGGGTACAACTTCTGGTGGTGTTGATATCTTTATGCGAATATTTAAAGAAATTCTTTCTTTGGAAAAACGTTGTAAAGTTAATATGTCAGCTTGTGCATGGTTTGTTTCTGGCGGTAATTTAACTGAAAAAGATTGTAAACTTTGGACTGCAAAAGATAGTGTATCTAAAGTTATATCTCAACTTGGTGATAAAGGTGAATGTTCAGGTACTGATATTTCAAAAAATGTTGTAGCTGTAACTAAATTAAAGAAACCATATTATTTCCATAATGATAAGAAGCATACAACTATAATGGTATTTACAGATGCTGAAGAATGTGGTTCTGGCGGTTTTTCTGTTTTAAGACAAATACCTCCAAAGATCTTAAAAGATGTTGTATTTGTAGTTATTAATAATAGATCATATATTCCAGATAGAATCAAAGATCTTATGATTAATGGCGGAATTAAAAGTAAAAATGTTATAGGAATTGCAAGAGAAGATTTTTAATAATATTTTATTATTTCCTGGTGGTTTTAAACCATTTCATGATGGACATTTATCCATATTGAAATCTCATATATTCAATATGGATAATGTCCATATTAATGAAATACGAATATACATATCTAAAAAAGATAGAGATTTTATTAAGGCATCAGATACAGTATGGTTCTTAAATAGGATTAAAAAGAATATAGAAAATATTTATGATGTAACTTTACTATTTTCTATACCTGAATATCCTTCACCCATACGACAATGTTATATTGATGCTGGAAATGAAATAAATAATATGTTTTGTCTTGTATCATCAGATAAAGAATCTGATCATATAAGGTCAATACAATTTTCTGAAGCCTTTAATGTTTCAGGAAAATATTATGATGAAGAAAAAGGAAACAGATGTTTCAATATAAATGTTGATATTGAACCAATAATATTTAAAAAACGAACAGATGAAAATAACTATAAACCTATATCATCTTCGATTCTTAGGAATGATGTTAAAAACCACGACTTTAAGAATTTTATAACTGGTTACACACATATGATTAATGAAGGTATAGTTGATATAACTACATTAAAACGTTATTTTTTATTATTGAATTGTAATTAATAAAAACATTTATTTTTAGTAAGATAAATAATAAAAAAGAAAATATAATATATTAAATATGAGAAGTCAACTTATTAAAAGCTTTGCAATTAATACTACAGGTTTAAAAGCTGCTTTATAGAGAAAACGTTCTCGTGTAACTATCAATGACATTGCTAGACGTATACAGGAAAATGGCGGTGATGTTGATGAGAGCATAGTTGGTAATACCGTATATATGGTAGTTAACCATATCGATGCAGAGACTGTTGAAGAAATTTTTTATGATATTCCATATATTGTAGATTATTTTATAACAGATGATGACGATGAACCAGAACTTTTTGGTGATTCTACATCTGAAAGAGCATGGCCTGAATATGAATCAGTGTCTCTAAGAGAAGATTGTGATTTTTCTGATGATGAACGTTTAAATGATTGCAACTGCACAGGTCCAAATTGTAAAGAAGACGAATTCGATGAATGTGATAAATTTGACGAATGCGGAAGTTATAATGAAGATGAAGACTTTGATGAATGTGAGAAGTTTGAATCAGTAAGACCTCGTAGAAGATCAAGAAAATTAGTTAGTGCTCGTAAACTGTTAGAACGTCGTAAAGGATGTTGCCCACCAAAAAGGGTAAAGTTATCTGAAGCATTAAAAATAGACAGAAACACTATTAAGAAAGCTACACAAAAAGCTCTTAATGAAAAACGAGTAATTAATGCTAAGAAATCTAACTTTGAAAAACTTAAAAAACAGTTAGGTGAAAAGAAGTATAATTTTATTATTGAAGCATTAAATAATAAAAGAACTAAACTTTACACCAATAAAAACATTAATGGTAAGAATATGACTGAATACACAGATAAACAGTTATATAATCTTATGAAGACCGTTAATGAACAAATTAAGAAATACGAAAAATCTCTTAGCAGCCTTAATGAATCATTAAGTATTGATGAAAAAGTTGAATTATCAGATAAAATTAACAACAAAAAACGTTTATTGAATATTCTTGATGAAGAATTAACATATCGTTTAACTGTTAAGAAAATGTTAAAAGAATCTGATGAGAATCCTTTAGAACCACTACCAGTTGGTCCAGATGCAGGTAATGCTGATAACGGTGACAATACTGATAACAGCGGTGATGCTGATAATGCTGATAATGGCGATAATGCTGATAATGATAATACAGATGATGGTTCAAATGATCCTGAAGAAGATGAAACTGCAGAACTTGAAAGTATTGTTATAACATTTGATACACAAGATGCAGCTGAAGAGTTTATTGATGCATGTGTTGAAGCAGGTATACCTGAAGATGTAATTGAACTTGAAGATGAAGAGCCTGAAGCTGAAGGTGATGAAACCGAAGGTGAAGGTGATGAAACTGAAGGTGACGATGAAGAAAATACTGAAGGTGATGAAGACACTAATGAATCACAGCATTATGATAGATTTAGAAGACTATTAGAGGCTGATGACTCTGATGAAACTGAAGGTGATGAAACCGAAGGCGATGACACTGAAGGCAACGATGAAGAAAATGCTGAAGGTGACGATGAAGGTTCTGAAGATGATGAAAAAACTTTTAAAGTCGTATTAAGAGATACAGATTATATCGATACATTGGCACAGGTATTAAATGACCAATACGGCATTTCACAAGAAGAACTAGAAGATTCTATAGGTGGTGAAATCGTTGACGAAGAAAATGCCGACAAAGATGATTCAGATGATGATAATTCAGATGAAAACTCAGGCGAAGGTTCAAAAGGAGACGATGCAATTGATGCAATGACACCAGAAGAATTAGATAACTTATTCAATGGTGAATAATAAAAAGAAGAACGTTTGCTCGTTTTTCAATTAGTTTTCATTTTTCTAAATTATTTAGACTAAGTGCAATGGTACGGGAGTATCGTTGCACTTTTTATTTGTATATATAGATAAATTGAATAAATATAATAAAAAATATTATATGAAAGAAAAAGATTTATATAATAAAATTATGGTTAGAGTATCTAAAGTCATAAAGAATACACTTAATGAATCTTTAGCCGAACAAGATGATAAGTTTGAAGAACTAGTTAACCAAATACAATATTTTGGTGTAGACGATCCAAATAATATGTATTTAGAAGATATTATAGAGGCATTAATAAAGTTTATAAAGTCTTACGGTTATGATTGTATAAGAGCATCATTTAATGAAGAGGAGTATGTTAAAGATTGGTTTGAAGAAAATATAGATCCAAATATTATTAATGAATATTTTCCATCATTAGACGATATTGAATGGCATATGGTAACATATGAGGATTTAGAATTTTATTGTTTAGATTCATTTGATGACGATCTTAGCTTGTTCTCATTTCCAGTAAGTTTTTATGGAGATTGGGATAACCATATAGGTGTATTTGTAATATCTATATAATGAACAAAACGGCTTTACAATAAATATAAAAACAAACAGAAAACTAATTATGAAAAATGTGGTCACTAATTTTGATCCGCATAGATTCTCTGTAAATGAGATTTTTGCGAACAATTCAGGTAAAACCAGCTCTACTAAAGTTGTTGGGTTTATAACATCGATGGTATGTCTATTACTGTTTATTATGTTAGTAATTTATTTCTTTGTTAATCCAGCTGCAGCTGCACCAGTTCTTGAGTTTATAGACAGGACTGTTACATATTTTTCTGTAGCTGCAGGTTTAATGGGTGTTAAATCTATAACTTCTGCATTTGGAAGACACAAAATTGCAGTAGCTAATACAGAAGGAAAACATGAGAATAAACCAAGCGGAAACCATAATAATGTAAACACAGTTGATGCTAATGAAGAAGATGAAGAAATAGAGGAAGAATAGACTGTAGAGGACGATTAATAAAGGACTTTTTAACAATATTGCCATATAATTTTTTAAAGTTACAATTGGGCAGAAGTTAAAAATGATCCAATATATAAAGACATAGTGGAAGAGGTTTATTAGCTTACTGTCTAAAAGTAAGCATAAAGAACCGGAAAAAAAATCTAACGAAATAAACATAGTTTCATGTAAAGTTAGATATATAAAATAGAAGGAAAATGAAAACTAAATATTCTTATGGCAAAATTTTATCAACACATGTAGCCGGGTGATACACTCGGTAAAATAACAAGACTTCGCTATATAGATGATGTAAGCGATGATGAGTTAATATTATATGTATTTGAAGATTCATCAAAATGTGACGAGTAGTATATTGCAGAAATTAATAATACTCAAGCATTCGGAAAATTCGTTATGGCTGAGCTTACAGATCCTTTGAATGCTTGGACATTTTAGACAAAAGAATTTAAAATGTCTAAACCAAAAACTGTTATGGGAGATGACGGTCAGCAATATGAAATTCCGGATCCAGGAATTAGTATAACTAGAGATAGTAACAATAATTATGTTGAAGGAAACCATACTTTTGTATCAACGACAGAAGATGGTATAATGAAACCATAGACAATGCCATTTGATGGCAAACGTATTGAAGCTACACCTCCTAGAATTAAAAATAAAACAGTAGAACCTAAAGAAAATTATCTTTTATCTTTACATCCTGAATTAGTAGAGTCTTCGTATAATGAAGATGATAATCAGATTTCTACTGATTTACTATCTCATTCAATTCCTACAAACCAAAAAAATAAAGCATAGGATATTGATAATAAAAATATTATTAATACAAATATGCATCAATCGAAAACAATAAATACACACAAATCACCAATCACGACAAATATTATAGAGACAGTAAAACATGCTAGTATTGTCATTAATATGGACGATTTAATTTCATCTAATGAGTATGATTCAGTTAAGCTCATTAATAATGGTGAAGAAACGGAAATGGAAATAAATGAATTCTTGGAAAAACTTATTGGTTATAAGTAGGAGGAAAAACCAGAGGAGGTTAAACAAGATTTACATGAAGATGCATTTATATCCAATTTAATTGATAAGAGTAGAAAAGGAAACTGTACTATTGGTATTGATTTTGAATTGGAACTTCCGCCTATTGAAGTATATAAAACTATTAAGAGTGTCTATTCAGATACATTAGCTAATGAATTTGTTATTAGCTTAGCTCGTCGTATGAATATTGATACCCTTAAACAAGCTGTAGCAGAAGGTTTAACAATGTATTATAACGAAAATGGACCTATTAAAAACAGTTGATAAATAACTAAAATTATTTGTTTTTATAGAATTATAATGAATGTTTATATAACTACTGAGCCTGAAGCTAAGTTAAAAGTTTTATTTAGCAATATAAAAAGTTTTTACATATTAGATGTTTAGCAATTCATCAACGAGCTTAAACTCGATTTGACGAAGCAGTGCAATATATATTTAGTTAATACAGAGATAATGAGTAAGGTGATGACTGCAGCTAAATTAAAAAAGTATCAAGGAATTATATACATAAACAATACATTAAATCCAGAGATAATTAGAAATCTATAGTCTAAGTTTAAAAACATATAGGAAATAAACAAAGTTATACTTATAGATAATGGTATTGTTCCTAAACATACAGATTTATACAATATATGTGAAGAAATATACTTTTATGAACGATTCTGTAAAAACAAGATTATAGATTGTAATAGTTTATTTTAGCAATCTAAGAAAAATACAAAATAAAAGATTAGCCTGATTATAAAAATCAGGCTAATTCTTTAATATGATAAATAAAAAAATATACTTTTATATCATGATTGTTAAAGTACCAGAATATAAAAAATTATATTATAATGAAACATATACAAATAAAAATATGCAGTTAAATGAATCAAATCTAAATAGATTTGGTTTAGATGATATATTAGATGATGATGGAGAAGAATTAATGTTCAGCGATAAAGTTTTTCACCCTGGTTTACTGTAGGCCATGGAACCAAAAATTAAACGTATATTATATCAGCTTAATATTGTAAACTTCACTATTAAACAAGAAAATAATGCATATGATTTTGTTGTTGATGTAAATGATCATTTGTTTCTACCGAATAGACATCTTAATTCATTTACTTAGTAGATGTTTAGATTTGGTACTGTAAAAGGAAACTGTAACTTTGCTGGTAATAATCTTCAAGATTGGTCATTATTTCCAAGTCGTATAGAAGGTAACTGTATAGCGAATTTTAATAATATAAAAAACTTTAATGGGGCTCCAGAAATACTAGGGAAAGTAATAGCTTCAAAACAAAACAAGAAAACTGATTATCCATTAACAGACGAAAACTATAGATTATATATGGAAAAGAAGTTCAATGAAAACTTCGTCTTTGCTAAAAAGTATAATAAATTTGGAAAGCTATTATCTATACATGAGAGTAATAATACTTGTGTAATTGAAATAGATAACGATAAAAAAGTATGTAAATTAAACGAGGTAGAATATCTTGGAACTATAGAAAACTTATTTATATGAACGATATAGAACAATATACAGTCATTCTTGATTACTTATGTCAAGATTGTCTTAAAGCTTAGAGCAGTGGTGTCGATTTCTACCAGTATATGGCAGATAATAAATTACCAAGTAAATATGCAGATTTAGTCCTTGATGTTATTAGTACAACAACAGACTGGAAAATATTTTCATATTTCGTGGAATAGTTTGTTAACTTTAATAGTCAGTATTGGGCTGTGTCGTCATATGTAAAAGCATTATATGAACAAATATACAACTTTGTATATGTTGTGTTTAATGATGCTGAAATAGTCAATTTATAGTTTACTAGATCTGTTGGACAAGGATCAAATACCGGTTTTAATTTACCAATATTCGATGAAACAAATATTGAAACAGAAGATATATTCGGTGTACATTTCGTAAACGATGAGTATACACAGGCAGAACCAGTTGATACAGCTGCTATAATAAAAGATTTTAAGCAATTAGAAGATACTACAACATTATTAAAAGCTTCTGAAAGTGAAGCTTCTGTTAATGATGATGTTGTTAATATAGAAGAAACCGAGGAAGACGAAGGTAGGACATCTAAAAATACTATTGAAGCTGCAATAGGTACTATTGCAGCTGTTAATGATTTTGGTCATTTTTTATTAAAAGGATCTACATGTCCTGTTTGTGGAAAACGAATAGAATATATGCCAAGCAATGGATACTGCTCATTAAAATGTGCAGGTATAGATTTATTAAAGCATGTTCAGGAAACGATGTCTGGAGAATATCGATCCGTATCTGAAGAAACACAGAAAAAGATAGATATGGTTAGAAGGATATTAAATTATACGAACTTAGTATTAAATGTGATTACGAAACTTCCAGATGTTCTTGCAGGAATTGTTAAGTTACCAGATGAATATAAAGAATATGCTACAGCTAAAATCAATATTATATTTGTTGAACTTAAACGAATAATTAATTTATTAATGATTAAGAAAAATGAGTTAATTATCAGTTTGTTAAGAAAAATAAAGTTTGGATGTATTGATGATAAATTAAAGCCTTTATTTGAAGTCATTAATAAAATTATAGATGTGGCAAATGCATTAAGGCAACAAATGAATATGGCATTAGATGTTGCTATGAAAGCTATTATAAAAGCATCTGCTTTATTTTATATTGGACCGCAAGAATACGGATTCTTTATGACATTAAAATCTAATTAGGCATTTTGTCCATTCTTTAAAACGGATCCAACAGTTTACCCGCCAGGATAGCTAGGACGACCGTTCTGGGGTTCAGGTGTTATTAATATAGCATTTGATATGAGTCTATGCTAGTTTTCACTTGATGTAGGAGCAAAGTCGGCTTTAAGTAATGTTGACTTTAAAAAGATAAATGCGATTATAAGAAAAGTATTTCGTCCGATAACTGAAGTAGAATATTTAATGGATCCAGACCTATTCGATGTTCGTTTAGCTTTAAGTGATTAGAATGCACCTATGATTCAAAGCTTATTAGAAAAACTATCTAGCCTAATTGTATTAGGTGGCGATTTTCTACCAAGTTATAAAAACTTAAAATTAACTAATATATGGTTTATAATTGCAATATTAACATGCTGGGGACCATGGACCAGAGCAATATTCGGTGATTTTATATTCCATGGAATGATTTAAAAATAATAAAAGATTATGGATAATATATACGAAGCTGCATTATATAAAAGGATTATGAATAAAATATCTAAGGCATTAAAGTTTTCATTAAACGATATTATTGAAACTGATGATCCAGGTACTTTAGTCTATGATATTTTACCAGATGTTAATGTTGGCGATATTATATATAAAGATGATGAACCATATATTATATGTGTTTCGGACGGAAGTGATTTTAAAGATCGTAAACCAAGATTTATGTCTATTTTTAACCAGAAAACAAATATGCCCTGGTTATTAAATCAGTCATATACTATTAATAAAGTTACACATAAAAAATATAAGAAAAACTCATTTCCTATTGAATTCCATTCAATGTACCATATTGACCAGTATGGGTATAATAATACAAAAAAGATAATTAATAGTGAATATATAAACGTCTTACCTGCATATAAATACTGTATAAGTTGTGGTGATACATATTATTTGCCAAGTATAGATGAATTAGAATGTGTATATCTTAATAAAGATATATTAAATGAAAAGCTTGAAGAATTAAAAGCACCGTTAATATTGGATGAGCCATATTGGTCAAGCACTGAATATTCTAATAATAATGTTTTATATATTCATATGTCTTATAATTATATAAGATTATTTGATAAAAGAAAAGGAGGATATGTGGTTAGACCATTTGTAAAATATATATAATGATATGAATAAACAGCTTAAATAGTTAATAGTTGAATATAACTAGTTTATGGATGATATACTTGATTATGAAGAAGGAGAATCAATGACTACAGATATAGTTAACAGTAATGTTAAACGAGCTATTAGTGATTTGGAGAATGTCAAGTATAATAACTCTAAATATAATAATGATATAGATTATAACAAGGTAAAGATGTATACAGATATAGGATATTATATTTGTAGTTTTTTTGATGAATGTAAAAAGAAAGAAACATCTAAATTTAGTACATATAGACCAGATACATATTTCTTTGAATGTGTATTTGATTCAAATAAACATTATGGAGGACCAGACCACTGTTATATTTTTGGTATGGTATCTTTTAACCAATGGGCACCAATTATAGATATAATTTTAGATTCTGCAAATCATATAAAAACATTATATATAACCCATCACCAAAGTTGCCCATTAGTTGCTATGTACTTAAATAAGTATGATGATATAAAATCAAAGGTAACAATAGAATTTACATTAATCCCGTTTTTATCATATTTAGATGAACATAACATTACTATTGACGAAATATGTATAGGAGCTTCGCCATCCAGTTTATATGAAGGGCAAGCAAAAAATCCTATAGATACTATCGACTTTTCTGGTGATTATAAAACGGAATATAGTAATACTATAACAAGTTAGTTTGTTAAAAAATTTCCATTGTTAACATATGATAGTTCAGAAAGATATAGGGATATAAAGCCTTTATTTAATAATAAAAATGTCTTATATTTTAGAGATAATCTGGTTATAGAAAATGACGATGTATTTAGAGAATTCTTATCTATGCTTATGGAAAAACAAGGATGCAAATCAATAAGAATGGCTAATGCAGTTGGGCTTAAATCTTCAAGTTTAGTAGATGAACGTCAAAAAGCATACAGTGATAGTCATATTATACTTATTGATGAGTTACATAAACATAAATGTTCTGAACATTTAAATAAGCATGAAAGACAAGATAGAGTTGGTACTGCAACATCTTTATATATGATAAAATAGTTTCCTAATTTTAATTTAGATTATAATTATATGACGTCTTTCAGTAACGATGATTATATAAAGAAAGAGTTTAACTCTATTAGCGGTAAAGATGAACAAGGAAAATATAAATATGTTATTATACGTCTGGAATGGTGGAAACAATATAGCTTAAGAAATAATGGATACGAGCCACATCACCATACAAAAATTGCTTGGAAAATATATGATTCTGGTGTTTGCGAAATTGGAAAATTATACTTTACTGATAGGTATGTAAACGATGATGGAAAGCTTGTTGAAGATGGTGAAATTGTTAGTAATTAAGTAAACTTTTTGCAGTTTTTTGCATATAAAATATAGTAAAATTAAGATAAATATAATGATGTGGAGTAATCCACAAAGTATTTAAAGTATTTAAAAATTTAAAGTAATTAAAGTATTAAAAATTAAAGTATTAAAGAGTTATGAGTACAGTAAGTTTAGATGCATTATTTAATGCGGAACCGACAATCTAGTCCGAACAGTAGGTAATTACCGAGTTTAAGCCCGCCGCTAAAAAGGGGCAAGGACAAATTTACGAAGCAGTTGTTCGCTTCATTCCGAATCCTGAGGATCCAACTAATAAATCTATTGTAGCTAAGAATACAGCATTCTTACAGAATCCTCAGACAAATATGCAGATGGAAGTTGACTGTCCATCGACAATTGGTCAACCAGATCCTATTCAGGATACATTCTTCGCTTTACGAAATAGTGAGAATCCCATCTTAAAAGAAAATTCCAAGAAATTTTCTCGTCGTCAAAGGTATGCTTCTCTTGTGCAAATTTTAACATGTAAGTCAGAACCTGCACTGGAAGGAAAGATTTTGGTATGGCGATATGGTATTAAGATCCATGAGAAGATTTATAATGAGATGAATCCGCCTATTGGCAAGCCAAGAAATCCATTTAACATGTTTACCGGTAGACCTTTCTATGTAAAGGTAAAGCTTGTTTCTGGATTTAACAACTTTGATGATTCACAGTTCATTGACTTGAGTAATCCAAATGAAGGTGCAATGAGGATTACGATTAAAAATTCGCAGGGTCAAGAGCAGTGGCAACCGATTACAGAAGAGATTGTAACCAGCAATCCAAAAGTAAAAGAACTTGTCTATAATTATCTTAAAGAAAACTGTCCGTCACTTGCACCGTTTGAATACCATGAATGGACAGACGAAACAAGAGCATTTGTAAATGCATGTATCAGTTTCTATAGTAATCCGCAGGCTTCAATGGCTGCAGCAACAGGAACAATGCCTATGCAAGGCGGTTTTATGGCACAACCGGCTAAAATGCCACAAGTTGTTAATGCACAACCACAACCACAGCCTCAAGTACAACCATCAATGGGAATTTCAGGACTTGAAATGGGCATAAACACTGATAATATGCAACAGACAGAACCGGGAGGTTTTGCAGCTTCTACAGTTCCTGGAATCGGAAACGGAGAAATCGATTCGTTGTTGAATAATGGCGGTCCAGCTCCAGCACAAAACATTCCTAATGGAACAACGATGAACCTTGACGATGTTTTAAGTGGAATCCTTTGATATAATATAGCATTTATAAAAAGTGTGGTGAATATTATAATTCACCACACTTTTTGTCTTATCATATGTTTATTAATATTCATTGTTTATTAGTTCTTCTTCCCAAGGTCCATATGTTTCATACTCCATAGATTTTTCAATTACTTCTTTATAATCGTACTTGTATGTTGTTTTAATTTTTCCTAACTGGTAATATATAAATGACGGAACAATTCTAAACGACTCCGGCATTGTCATATCATAAACTATTCGTTCATCTATATCTTCTACCCATGCATGATTATATACTATTCCTGCAATAGCTCCTTGACCAGTAACTAAACCATGAACAAGTCTTAAATTTTCATATTCAAAGTTATGTTCCATAAAATAGCGATATGCTACTACATAACAATCGCCTCCTTGGTTTTCAGTAGGTATATTCATAATTAAATTCTCATTTAATTATTTATTATGTTGTGAACAGTACCCATTAATAACAGCTTTACGAGTGCATTTTGTACCTTTCTTTGTTACAGCTTTACAGTATGTATCACCATAGATATTGGATTTACGGGGTTTAACTCTGCTTTCATACTTATCGTTAAACCAGAATCCTTTATATAAATCTTTACCAATAATTTTTTCTATATGATCAATAGTTGTTAAACATTTTTCTGGTTTTTGCTCACTATTAATATTCTTATAGATATATGATTCACAAACTACAACTTCGCCTTTATATACACCAACTATTGTTTTATAGAAAGCTGAAGGAATAGCAATATTATCAGATATATAAGAAATTTTGTTATTGAAGATTGTACCGGTAATTACATATGCTGTATCTACAAGGTTAGCGATATATCGCTCAATATCTTCCACTTTTTTCCAATACCTTCTGTTAAGGTTAGGTTTTTGCGGAGCTATATTTGCCATAGAGAAAGAATCATGCATTGCACCCTGATCATAATTCCAATCAGCAGCAGGACTCATATGTCCTCTATCATAACCTGTATTTGTATATTGAGACGGTTTAACACGATAGCCCATAGGAATAACTGTTTCTTCATAGAATTTTTCTGTATCACGAGAAACACCTGATGAATTGACAGTCATATCTTTAGTCAGCTTATAAGCTACATAGTTCGGAGTTAGCAAAGTTTTATTCCAGCTGATAATCAGATGTTTCTTCTCTAAAATAACTTCGTTCTCATACGATGTACACCATTGAGTTTGTGCAGAACAAACTAATGTACACATAACCATTAATATACTTAATATTCTTTTCATATTGTTATTATTAATTTTTACATTACAAAGATAAATCAAATTTTTATTATATAAAAATTTTACCAAGGTTTTTAATATAGTTTAGCATATTTGATAAATATTAAAAACTATTACAGTTTATAATGAACAAAAGTATAAAAAGATTAGTTGAACAAGTAGCATTTTCAGATATATTAGATGATAATGAAACGGGGTTTTACGATATATTAAAAGCTCGTAAATAGCAACATATGATATATCATCCTCGAAATAAACGAGAATTAAGGAGATGTATGGATACGTTAATTAATAATAAAGATTATGATTTTAATAAAATAGATGTATCTTTGATAACTGATTTTTCATATTTGTTTTATACTTGGACAAGAGTAGTAAATAAATTGGATATTAGGTTTTGGGATGTTTATAATGGTATAAATTTTTCACATATGTTTGAAGATTGTAAAAGGTTTAATACAGATTTAAGTTACTGGAACGTTTCGAATGGACGAATTTTCTCACATATGTTTTCTGGATGCACTGATTTTAATCAAGATATAAGTGGTTGGATAGTTGACAATGGCAGTGTATTTAATGGTATGTTTTTTGGATGCCAAAATTTTAACCAAGATATAAGCGGTTGGAATATGAAAAATGCTCAGGATACGACAGATATGCTATATAATACATTTAGTTTACAATATAAAGACAAGATTAAAAAAACATGGCTTGAAAAATATAACATAAAAATATAACTATAATAAAATGGCAAAGAAAAGAAGAACCAAATCGGCATCAAGAATAACTGGTAATAAAAATGTTATTCGCAAAATAGGTGATGATGGTGGATACTTAGTTAATCAGTGTCCAGTATTAATTCCAAAGGAAAACATGAAGATGTTTACTGCTTTTCAGAAAGCATGTTCAAGAAATCCTTATGGAAATTATGGGAATGCATTAAATGTAAAACTTCATTAATTAGAATGGACGAAACTATAAATAAGTTTCGTCCATTAATATTTAACGATATTGTGTAGATATAAACTTAGGTAACTTTTTCTGTGTTATAAGATTACACTCACTAAACATATGGAAGATATCCATATTGATATTGATTTCCCATGAACTAAAATCAGAATCTAAAGAAGTACATTCTAAAAACATTTTTTCTAATGTTCTTGTTCCTGGGTTTATTTTCCATTCACTCAAATCACTATTAAATTTATGGCATTTAGTAAACATATTACTGAAAACTAAACAACTTGAAACATCCCATTGGCTTAAATCAGATGTAAATGATATACAGTAATTAAACATACTTCTGAAACTACGAGCACTTGAAACATCCCATTGACTTAAATCACAATCAAATTGTTGACAATTCGCAAACATAAAACTAAAATTTTCACATCTCGAAACATCCCAATCACTTATATCGCCGTTAAAATCTCTACAATTAAAAAACATGCATTCAAATGATTTAGCATTACTTACATTCCATAATGATAAATCGCAATTAAGATTCTTTGCACTATAAAACATATTATTAAATTTCTAACCACTTGAGACATCCCAAAATCTAATATCTATGTCAGTCATATCTTTCTTTTCAAATACACTAGTGAAATCAGTTATATTAGAAACATCAATAATATTAAGGTTATTAACTTTGTCCGCAAATAACTCATTAACTATAATCTTAAGTTCTTTATTGTCTTTAGGAAAATATTTATATTTACCACGAACGATATCACTAAATGACATATTATCATCATCGTCAAGTATATCCAAAAATCTATTATACTCATTTAATCGTCTATATCTACGGTTATATCTCATATAAAATGTTTATATTTAAATTATTTATTACAATTAAACTTTTTCAGTAATTCTTTTTATAAAAATAAAATAAAAGATATAATATGCAACTGATTAAGAGCAAACTTGCAGATATAAATTATCTTAGCAAGATAGTAAAGATAGATGAATTCAGTAAGCATCCTAATGAAGAATACACAAAGCTTAAAATTGCTACAATAGACGGATTTCATATTGCTATGAGTGTTGATATGAAACCGGGAGTATATGTATATTTTCCTGTGATGTCGCAAATTAACCCTGAAATTCTCTCTTATTTGAATTTATATAGGGATGGAAGTATGAATAAGAATGCTGATAAAACTGGGTTCTTTGAAAAAAATGGGCGAGTAAAAGCTATTCGTTTAGGCGGAGCTTTATCTGAAGGGTTTATATTACCGATACAAGATCTGTTTGATTGGATCCAGGATGCAGTTGCAATTAAAATGACTATAGATGACGTTACTATAGGTTCTGAATTTGATTCTGCA
>Ga0247611_10005765_pt1 | contig 16159 bp, 16 predicted proteins | sample 177DNAGHGhighgp2_FD_192422 | JGI IMG/M metagenome (GOLD analysis project Ga0247611, IMG submission 192422) | Sheep rumen microbial communities from Palmerston North, Manawatu-Wanganui, New Zealand - 1770 DNA GHGhigh gp2 | ecosystem: Host-associated > Mammals > Digestive system > Stomach > Rumen... | reverse complement strand
TCCAAGTCCAATCCGGCACTCTGCGCCGACGTCCTCGGCGACTGGCGCGAAGAAGTCCTCACCCGCACCGCCGACAACCGCCACCTCCGTCTTTACATCACCCCGATTCCTACTAAATACCGTTTCCACTCGTTCCTCGCAGAACCCGTTTACCGCCACTCCGTCACCATGCAGAACGTTGGCTACAACCAGCCCACCAACGTCGGATTCTACTTCGGAGCCGAGCTCAAAGGCAGCGGCAAGCTCTTCCGAGGGTGGCAATTCTGAGACCTTATTTCAATCATGTCTGAAATATCCAACATAAAGCCTAAACCTAAAGTCGCCCTGGTGCTATCCTCAGGAGGCTGCCGCGGTTATGCACATATTGGGGCCATCGAAGCACTCTTGGAGAAAGGCTATGAGATTTCCTCCGTGGCCGGCAGTTCCATGGGTGCACTCATCGGAGGCATCTTTGCCGCCGGACGACTCGAAGAAGTCAAGGAATGGTTCTGCACCCTGACACGCCGCGATGTATTCTCACTCATCGATTTCTCACTGGGCATCAATCACCTCGTGAAAGGGGAACGGGTGATGAACCGTCTGCAGGAAATCGTACCCGACGTGCGCATTGAAGACTTGCCCATCCCTTACTGTGCGGTGGCTACTGACGTGCGGACGGATTCGGCTGTTGTCTTTCGCAGCGGAAGCCTCTTTGAAGCCATACGGGCATCCATCTCCATGCCTACGTTTTTCCGTCCTGTCGAACATGATGAGCTTTATCTCATCGATGGGGCCATCAGCAATGGATTACCGCTGGAATATGTAGCCCGAACAGAAGGCGACCTGCTCGTAGCATCAAATGTTTCGGCGCCGGAACGACGTCTCCGACGTAAGACGCCTGAACCGTCCCGACGTCCTGCCATCATGAACCGCCTCATACGGCCGGACTTTGCTGAAGTCAATGCGATATCACTCATTTCTGATTCCCTCCATATTCTCATTCAGAAGAATATCAGCCTACAGCTCCAAATCACTCCGCCTGACGTTTTGATGGAACTGCCCATGAATAGCTACAACTTCAACTACGACAAATGCGCGACCATCGCTGAAAGGGGACATCGCCTCATGCTACAGGCCATCAATCATTTCGAAAAGCGCATGTTGCAGAAGCCCGTGGAATGAGCCACTTAAAATATTACAAATCATCAAAATAAACGTCTTATGAAAGCAACGACTAAATTATCGTTTGTCATCTATTCCTTATTATTTATGCTTTCTTCGTCTGCATTTGCCCAGACGTATAAAGTGCTCTCACCAGATGGCCTCACCTATCTCGACGTCAAACTCGCCGATGGGAAGCTGTCTTACTCAGCCGGTTACCGCACCGTTGTAAAAGCAAAGAAGAAAGGAGCAAAGGCCGACACGCTTGACATTCCCGTGCTTCTCGATTCACCACTCGGTGTATATACCAACGTGGCTGACTTCTCGAAGGATCTCACCCTCATGGAAGCAATTCGCCCCGAAGGTACCATCAAGCACAGCTACCACCTCCGTCAAGGCAAACAAAGCGAGATCAACAACGAGGAGATTGGTCTGGGGCTTGTTCTCACCACGCCCCAGCGCAGAAATGGCGGGGTAATAATGGTCGTGCAATTTGCCGTCTTCAACAATAATATTGCCTATCGCTACCGCTTCCTGCAAGGTGGCGAAACTGGTGCCATCGTCATCACAGGCGAAGCTTCCGGCTTCCGTCTCCCCACCGATGCCACCGCTTTCATCTGTCCACAAAGTCATGCCATGATCGGCTGGAAGCGCACCAAGCCCAGCTACGAGGAAGGCTACATCTGGGATGAACCCATCACCACCCGCAGCAACTACGGCCACGGATGGACCTTCCCCTGTCTGTTCCATGAGGGCGACAAGGGTTGGCTCTTGATTTCTGAGACAGGTGTCACCAGCAACTATTGCGGCACCCACCTCTCCGATGCCACCCCCGATGGCCTCTTCACCATTGCCTTCCCCATGGAGGGCGAGAACAACGGCTTCGGAAGCACGGGCGCACAACTCGGCTTGGCCAACTGCAAGACCAGTGCCAACGATGAAATGACCGGCTACACCCCTTGGCGCACCATCACCTTTGGTCCCACATTGAAACCAATCGTCGAGACCACTATCGCATGGGATGTCGTCGAACCGCTTTACGAGCCCAGCATCGAATATAAAGGATCGCGCAACACATGGTCGTGGATTATGTGGCAGGATGCCAGCATCAACTTCGACGACCAAATCAAGTACATCGACCTCGCTGCCGCACTCGGATGGGAAGGATGCCTCATCGATGGCGGTTGGTACGAGCATATCGGTCGCGAAGGCATGGAGAAGCTCTTTGCCTACTGCAAGCAGAAAGGTGTTCGTCCATGGGTGTGGTACAACAGCAACGGCGGTTGGAACGATGCTCCACAATGTGCTCGTCAGGCGATGCACAACTCCATCGTCCGCAAGAAGGAGATGAAATGGCTGCACGACCATGGCGTAGCCGGCATCAAGGTTGACTTCTTCGCTGGTGACAAGCAGGAAACCATGCGCGTTTACGAAGGCATCCTCAGCGATGCCAACGACTATGGCATCCAATGCATCTTCCATGGTTGCACCCTGCCTCGCGGCTGGGAACGTATGTATCCCAACTACTGTAGTTCTGAAGCTGTCCTCGCTTCCGAGAACCTTTATTTCAGTCAGGACTTCTGCGAGATGGAAGCGCGACATGCCTGTCTCCATCCCTTTGTACGCAACACCACTGCCTCGATGGAATATGGCGGCACCGTACTTCAGAAGCGCCTGCACAAAGATCCAGACAAGGGCAACACCCGCCGCACCTCCGATGTCTTTGAGCTCGCCACCGCCATTGCTTTCCAATCCTCCGGTCAGAACTTCGCCCTCACTCCGCGCAACCTCACCGAACAGCCGCAGTTCGAAATCGATTTCATGAAACAAGTGCCCACCACGTGGGACGAAACCCGCTTCATCGACGGCTATCCCGGCAAGTATGTCATCATGGCACGTCGCCATGCCGAACGCTGGTACCTCATCGCCATGAACGCCGGGCCCGCCGCCAAGACCGTCACCATCGACGCCACTGTGCTCGATGGCTTCCCCATCAAGAACACCACCCTCCTCACCGATGGCCCCGACGGCAAAACGCCCCAGCAGTCCGTTCCCAAGTTTGACAAACGCGGTCGCCTCACCCTCACCATCCAACCCCAGTGCGCCGCAGTACTGTATTAAACATCATGAATTATCAGCAGATTCTTTCTGACATCCTCAACCAGACCGAGCCTTTGGCTGGCGAAGGATGTCAGGCAGATTATATCCCGGCCCTGGCCGAGGTCAATCCCGACCAACGCGGTATATGCCTTCATACCCTCGAGGGCAAGCAGTATGCTGTCGGCGATGCCGATGTTCGTTTCTCGATTCAGAGCATCTCCAAAGTCTTTGCCCTCGCCATGGCGCTAAGCCTTGAGGGCAATGACCTCTGGCGGCGTATGGGCAAGGAGCCCTCCGGTACGGCCTTTAACTCCCTCTTCCAATTAGAGATGGAGCGAGGCGTGCCGCGCAATCCATTCATCAATGCCGGTGCCATCGTCATGGCTGACATCCTCGTCACCCATTTGCTTGACCCCGAACACGACTTCCTCGCCTTTGTGCGCCAGCTTGCCGGTTGCGGCACCATCGACTACAACCGCACCGTTGCCTTCTCCGAGCGTTCCACAGGATACCTCAATGCCGCCATCGCCAACCTGCTTAAATACCATGGCAACATACACAACGACATCGAGCGTGTGCTGCAGTTCTATTGCATGATGTGCAGCATTGAGATGAGTTGTCGCGAGCTGGCACAGGCCTTTCTGCCCTTTGCCGACCACCGCCGTCCCTTCATCTTCGGCAAGGTACAGCTCACCTCGTCGCAAGTAAAACGTATGAATGCCATCATGCAGACCTGCGGCTTCTACGATGAAGCGGGCGAGTTCTCCTACCTCGTAGGTCTGCCTGGCAAGAGCGGTGTGGGCGGAGGCATTGCCGCCATCTATCCCCAGCGCTATGCCGTTGCCGTGTGGAGCCCACGTCTTAACCCCAAAGGCAACTCCGTCATCGGCATGAAAGCGCTCGAACTCCTCACCACCGAAACCAAGGAATCCATCTTCTGAACAGCACACCCTCGTTGTGATCTGAAGATCGCAACGAGGATGCTTTGGCCATATTGAAACACGTCGATTTTACACAAGCGGTAGCATCAGCCCCTGCCACGTAGAACTCATTAATAACGTTCGCCGTGATGAAAGCAGAAAATGCCTCGCTTGTAAGGGCGTTGCTTTTCGTCTTTACGAAGATATTGTTTGCATATCTTCATTTGTTAAGATCTAATCTTAATACTCTGATAGGTCTGTTCTCACCTTGATACTGATTCGCATCGATGCACGTTTCGCCTGTGGGGACAAAACCACATTTTTCCATCACTCGGCCTGAGGCAGGATTATCAACGAAGTGGCCACTGATGAGCGATTTGACATCAGTCGTCTGTCGGATATGGTCTAACATCAACTGTAGCGCCTCAGTACAGATACCTTGATTCCAATAGGGCTTCGCCACCCAATAGCCGATAAGCGGTTCACCCTCTCGGGCTGGCAGGTCGCATTCACACGATGGACCATAGCCCATGGCACCTATCGGCAAGCCTGTTTCTTTGAACTCAATAGCCCAGGTATTGGTCGCATCATTAAATACAGTTCGGATAATCTCCAGACTTTCCTCCACACTCTTATGCGGCGGCCAGCCTGCACGAGGCCCCACATCAGGATCGGAAGCCCATTTAAACAACGTCTCCGCGTCACTGTCTCGCCAAGGACGTAATATAATACGATTTGTTTCCATCATTTTCTCCATCGCTTTAGCATCGGGAAGAAACCGTGCATCATTTTCTTGTATTCATCTTTGGTCATCGGCTTGTGCATCTGCTTATTGACCTTATCAACGAATTGCGCACAATGCTCAATCATCTCTTCCATCGTACAATCCTGCAAGAATTTGCCTTCTTTGTAGCAGTACTGACAGTAGTCGAAGTTTGTACTGCCATCAGCGTTAGTACCACAGTCTTCATTTTTCGTGAGGGGCATTCCACAGCTCTGGCAGAACTGAGGAAGTTGTCCTGGTTGCAAGGTCTTCTTTTTTTGCGGAAAGGTTGCTTCGTAAGCCTCAAAGGCCTCTGGATTCTCGTCGGCCACGAAGTAGCCCTTGGGAGGGCAATAGGTTCCCTCACGATTGCCCCAATAGCCAGGAATTAGCTCCTGGGCAAGGAAGTAAGGCACTTCGGCATCTCGCGGCTCGGCGTGATAGTGAATCTTCATCTTGCTGGCCAAGCCGAAACCTGCGTGTTTATAGAACTCGATATTTCCCTCCATCTGTAGCAGACCGATGCCCATTTCCTTGGCCTTTTCTAAGGCATAATTCAGTAGCTTCAGACCGTAGCCTTTGCGCTTGTAGTCGGGGTGGATGCTAATGGGACCGAATGTCCATGAAGGAAAGTTGGTTCCATCATCAAGAATGATCTCGGCCTTCGAGAACATGACATGGCCGATGATGCGGTTATCCTCCATTCCAGACGTGCCGTCGCCTACCCGTAGCCTTTCCATCACCAAGTCAAGCTCAGGGATGAAATCAGGATTGGTCCGATACTGATTGAGCACGTAATGCTCTGTGCATCCTGGACGATAGACGTTCCAGAATGCCTCGCGTGTGAGGTTCTCCACCTCAAGATAGTCATTTGGCTGCTCTAATCTGATATTCATTTTAGATTATTATTTATTGCTTGTTCAGCAGTTTCGTCTCTCCCAATACACACCAGCGAATGATAGGAATACGACGAAGTATCTCATATGTTAATGGCGAGAGTGTGAAGACTGCAAGGGTCAAGATAAGATACATTGCCACAGGAGGCAAATTCGTATATACTTTCATCATATATCCCGGACCGGCAATGAACAAATAATGAACGATGTATATACCGAAACTGGAACGTATCATATAACTGGCAATGCTACCTGTATAGTTAAAGCAGGCGCTGAACCATCCCATCATTGCCAGGCACATTAGCCATCCGTAGAGGCAGTTGAGGGGACTGCTCAAATACTGGGGCGAAGTGTTATTCTCACCAAAGGTGTTAACAATCAATATGATACCAGTCAATACAGCACATACCATCAATGGAATCCAAGCCTTAGTAACTTTCTCTTGCACCTCGTCATGTGAGAATACAAAATAGCCCAATAGGAAGGGGACCACATAGAAGAAGGGCTTGTATAAGTTCCAAATGCCGTCGGCACTTTCTGGACGTGGCTCTGTGATGAGGGTCTGTTCGCCCAGCCAGAAAAGCACGCCCAAAAGAACGAAGCCTACTATTCCTATCTTACCGCACCTATTCCAAAACTTGTCCTCTTTATCCAGTACACGCACCAGGATTAACACTAAGCAGAACAGCCACAAGACTTGGATGAACCAAAGTGGTCCTGTGCCTGAAATGGCCATAATAAAATACTTTGCTATAGCAGGAAGACCATCGAATACGCCTAACCTTGCTGCTACGGCAGTGTTGAAATAACCTATTATCCAATGGAAGACAAGTAGGCCTATGGTGCTTGGCACCAGTAGTTTTCTCGTGCGTGCCTTGAACCACGTTTTACCGTCTGTTTTATCTAAAGCATACTTAGCACTTACACCTGCTAAAAGGAACAGCAATGGCATAAACCAAGGGTAGAGGATATACATCACCACATCCTGATATTGCGGATACTCCGGGTATTCACCAAAACCGCCTATACCGCCAAATACTCCTTTGTTGTTATAAAAGTATATGACATGGTAGAATAATACCAATAGCACTGTTACCCAGCGCAAATTATCAATCCAATGTTTTCTCATCATTTCCAGCGTTTCAAAGTTAGGAAGAGAGCTAAGGCCATCTGGTGATACGCTCACGCTTGCATGGCTTCAACATGGCCATAGTCCAAAGCGGGTTAACATTCATGACTTTATCGTTACTAACATCCAACGTTTGGCACCAACGCTTCAGTTGGGGGAAGTACGATTTCATCATGTCTTTATACTCCTCTTTGGCAATGCTTTTTTTCGGTTCTATTCAAGGGCTTCGTAGAAGCTTTGGCGAGCATGTTGGAGAATGCCGAGGGCACGCTCAATGATGGAGCCCACTTCGGGAGAGTGGTCGAGGATGCTCTCGAAAAGAACCCACACACTTTCGCCAACCGTGATGACCTTGGCTACTTTAACCGTGCGATTGACCTTATCGGCGGCTTCTAAAACGAGGTCGCGGTTGTCCTCAGTAACGTCAAAGATGCCAGGGAAGGCGAGCTGGAAGAATTCTTCGTCTTCATCATTGTTGAAGAAGATGAAGGTGAGCATCTGATACTTAAAGATAATGTTACCATTGTCTTCATCGACTTCAGGGCAGAAGCCCTGCTTCTTCAAGAAGTCCATAACCATTTCTGTCGTTTTCATAAGGCTAAAATATAATAAAATAGGTGAAACTTTCCGCTCGGCGCTTGCGACGCTTCGCTTGCGAAGAACTTTCAACTTTCAACTTTCAACTCTCAACTTTCAACTTTCTCACGTGAATCCGATGTGCGGCAGGGCATTGCTGCGTTCCTGACCTTCCATGCGGCAGCGTATGTCGTCAAAGGTGCGTAGGGTCTCCTTGCGCAGTGAGGGACGGGTGTTGTGGATAGCCGTCTCGAGGATCTCCTGTGTGATGTTTTGGTCGGTGAAAGCAGCTGTCATGGCTGCATCGTTGACCACGAAAGCAATGTCACTGGCTATGTATCCGTCGGAGAGATCAGCAAGGCGGTCAGCATCGATGTCACCGCAAGGACGGCCCTTCAGATGAATCATGAACATCTCACGACGTGCCTCTCGGTCCGGCAGAGGCACATAGACTTGCTTATCGATACGTCCAGTACGGAGCACGGCGGGATCTATCTTGTCCGGACGGTTGGAGGTGGCCACGACGAAGATGCCGCGCTGCGAGCAGTTGTTGAGCTGAGTGAGGAATTCGTTGACCTCACTGGTGACATACTGACTGCCCGGATTGGAACGGTCGGGCACGAGGGCATCGAACTCGTCGAAACAGAGGACTACGGGGGCTTTCGCCTCAGCCTGTTTAAACAGCTGGGCTATTTTCTCCTGCGAGCCATGGACGAAGGAGCTGGAGAGATCTGACGATTTGATGAGGGCGAAGTTGAATCCGGTCTCTTCGGCAAACTTCTCAGCCACGAAAGTCTTACCGCATCCCGGAGGACCATAGAGAAGCATACCGTTAGGGGGCGTGAGGCGATACTTGGCAGCACGCTCGTGGTCTTTGATGACAAAGATGACGCGCTGGCTGAGGTAGTCCTTGAGCTCTTGCATGCCTGCGATGTCCTGGAAACCGTTGCCCTTGCCCTGTTTGATGTCGAAGTCAACCTTGTTGGGGCTCTCATTACTGCTCGAACGCTCAGAGGTTGAGGGCGAGCTGGGATGTTCGCTCTTGACGTTGGTATGCTGCTGGGGGACGCTATCGGAATCGAGATCGTTCAGAATCTGATTCACATCCTTATAGCGTTCGTTGTAGGTGAGAGTGAGACCATGGGAGAGAATGGCACGGGTGCGATCGCTACACTCAACAGCGCTGAAGTCAATAGGATTGGCCTTACGGTAGTCCTTGATTAACATCGCTTTGCGTGCTCGTTTGGCACCTTCCGGGAACGCCATGTTCCATGGTGCCTGTCCCGTAATCATCGTGTACAGGACAGCAGTAGCAGAGAAGATATCACTCTGCAGGTCATAGGTGCCGGCGAAGGTCTCGTTGGCCGAGAAGATGGGATCGAGGTCAGAGGTATCGAAATCCGTGCGACCGTTGCAGGGCGGTGACACATGGCCGAGATCGATGATCTCCGGTGTGCCTCCTGTCGTTGCCGAGAGCATGATGTTGCGAGGCGTGATGTCGTTGTGCGACAGCGAAGGTGACAGGCCGTGCATATAGTTCAATCCATTCAGCACCTCGCGAAAGATGCCGAGGGCATCCTCTTCCGTCAGTTTGCCTTCGCGTTGGATGCGTTCGCTGAGCAGCTCGCCGCTGAAGTAGTTGGTGAGATAGTACTGGCACGTACCCTCTTCAGCCTCCACGATCCCGCTATCGACAAAGCTGACGATGTTGCGGTGGTTGAGCTGTCGGGCATACGCTATCTCCCGAACTGTGCCCGTCTCGTTGTCCATCAGACGCTCGGGCATACGCTTCACAACGAACGTCTTGAGAAAGAAAGGCGTGTGAGCCTCGTCCTCCGCACGGTAAGTTTCGGTGTAGAGGTTAGACTTGATGAGGCTCTGCACCTTATATTTACCAATATCCTGTCCGTCTCGAAATACACTCATGGTTGTCAGTCGTTTTTAGTTGTTATGCTATAAGGTATATACCCATTTCAGTTGTCCTGTTGGGCTATCTGCCGCCAAAGATACACATTATTTCTCAATCTCACTCACTTTTGCCCATTTTTTCTCCATTTTCTATTCATGCCTGCGGAAGGAATGCGTCCCAATTTTAGTCTGTTATCCTGCATAAGCCGAGAACTTTACTTTGTGAGCTTGCAAAAACTCGTAAAACATGTCCATCCCATCGTAGAACCCGAATCGTCTCTTCATCTCGGCAAAGAACGTGTTTAAAGTATTTGTACCGATCAGTTCTGCCAGTTCGTAAAGGTTAATACCATAAAGATCGCGGTCGTATGTTCCTTTTCCATTCATCATTCCGCATGCGGATCCACTGTCGCCCTCGTTCACCCTAACCACAAAATTTCTCACCTCCAATGAAAGAACCCTTGAGTTAAGGTCATGGTCTTCGTAAAGGGTAGCCTCATACTTTGCTTTGTTAGCAAACTGAATAGGCGCCAAGCGATAGTGGTCATTCTTTTCCATGTAGCTTAAGTCGTCCAAGAACATGCTCCATACACGTCCTTTTTTATTGATGATTCTAAGTGAACGTTCAACGGCCTGAACTATTTCTATCATCCAAACGCCAAACCTTGAATTTTCCTCCGACAGGGTGGCACTGTATGTTTTTAGTTGTAATTGTTGCCAGTCAATGTAGAAAAGTTGGAGATATTCGTTGTATCCCTGTGCCTTCACCACTTCATTGTGATGTTCCTCATCTTTTTTCAAGAGGTCGATATAGATACGTTCACATTCATTCTCGGCCATCTTAGACCAATCCCAAAATGGAATGTCCGCCATCTTCGCAAAATCATAGTGTTTAGGAGTTGGAACCTTCAGGAAATCTAAAGAAAAGATGTTATTCTCATCAATGACCGGATCGGACGAGTTGTAATCACTAGAAGCCAATGCACACGCTTTAATAAAGAGCAGTTCGCAGTCATCGTCGGATACCATCTCGTTTGCTTCTATACGTGTAGCATCCAACAACTCCCATGTCCACTCAATATTTCTTTGGTAAATGCAACGACAATCCTTGTATCTCCGGTCGAACTCTATATCTCCAGCACCCATCATTTTCCGATAGAGCTGTGGAGCATGATGTTTGAGAAGGCTGGCATTGTCGCGCAAGTCTTTGTCAACAGAGAGAATTTTGTGGACAAACGCCATTTCGTCTTTGTCAAGATTTACATCAAAGTCCAGTCCGGCAAAATTTGTTGAACCTTCCTTTGTTCCGTATTCACAGGTGAAATAAAACTTCATTGTCTCGTAACTATTTTTATGCTCTTGTTCACTTTATTCTCAGTCCACTTCCGACCTCCAGTACGCCTCATCCCTGCACTCCCTCAAGCGAGAGTCGTCCCAAAGCTCTATTCTGACTTGGTCCAGTCCATTGTACCAACTAAAATCATCTAAGCCATGCCATTTCATATACACTTCTCCTTGTGGAAGTGGCCAGAAGTGGTTTATCCTATGCGGTTCGGGAGGCACTCCATAGCCCCCGTCATCGTAACGTACGTCTATAGGCATGCTCTCCTTCATGTATTCAAATAAAGATAGTGCCTCCTCCTCATTCATCTTTCTGTTTGTCTTAAGACCTACATAACCGACGTTTTCTTGAAAGCCAATATCCAAGGTACATTCTCCGAACTTCGGCAATAGGATATTGGGACTCGTCACGTTCTCTCTGTGTCGCCAAGACGAAACTGCTTCTCTAAATTTCAAGGATGGGATGCCCAAAGAGACAATATCGCCAATGCGCAGATGTTCCCCACCAACAAAGATATTGTTGTCACCCAGTCCCTGACTTCTCAGGAACTCGATGAGGGGTTTCAGCTTTCGTCGTGCTTCGAAGGCCTCGCCGTCTGGGAAGTAAAGGGAAGATTTCTTCACCTCCGAGTTCTGATAATAGAAATACCAGAGCTTAAGGCCGACCTCATCATGCAGCAAAGTTGCAAGTCTTTCCTCTTCGGGGCTGAAGTCACCGAGCTCTTCGCAGACTCCGTTCACGCGCATTGTCTCACGATGCTCATACTCAAACTCATAATGAGTAATCACGCCAAAGTCTCTGCTAAGAATATGTTCACCCCAGCAGTCTCTGTACTTAGCCCTGACTTCTTTCTTGTCGTAATCGACTTCGAGTTCACTGCATATAGCAGAAACATTGTAGTACCTATCCATTTTTATAGTTGAGAATTAATCAAAGTATGCCTCAGAATATGTGCTGTACCTTATTCCGTGTTCTTTCAGGAAATGCTCCATGATTCCATAGCTAAAATGGGCTTTGACTTCTTCTGCCAGCCGCCCCAAATCTGTGATATGTAGAACTCTCATCAATCCTTGAACATCTATTTCGAGCAGATACCTGGAGAAATCCAGATGGTCAATCTCTTCAAAAGAAGCTGACTGCCTGTCCAGGCGGAAAACATATATATAGCCATCGTCTTCCCATCGATATTCACGCCGGACCAGTTCAAGAACTAAGGGTACGACAACCTGTTGGATTGTCATACGGTCGAGCCGATGCCCGCAGTGGAAATGGATGACGTTTGTGTAGTGCTGCAGGAAAACAGGCTCGCAGTTGATGGTCGTATCTTTGTCCGCGAAGAGGCCAAAGACGTACTCCCTGTCGCCATCCGTGATGCCGTCGAACTGATGCACCTCCATCTCGGCGAAATGTTGAATAATGTCCGGCGTGATGGAAAATGTCTTCTTTCCATCCTTTCGGGGGGTGAAGAACTCAAAGGTTCCTTCCCTTAAGATATCCTTATGTGTTGATAAATCGAATGCAGGATTGACACATATGCGCTTGAAGCCCCTCATCTGCTGGGCATACATGCCACCCATGCTGGTGCCTACAATCACATTCGGCTGCTCCCTCTTGCAGAAATCCGTCAGGAAAGGCAATGCCTCTTCTGGGTCTACGGGAATATCTGGTGCAAGAACTTCCCACTCTGGCAGCAACTCCCTAAGCGACCTCACCGTGCTCCCCTCGCCCGATGAACCGAAACCATGAAAGTAAATCAGTTTGTTCATTATTCATTACCCTTCATCCGTGTCGGGTGCAACTTTTAAATCTTTTCTCCAACCACGACCGAAGTTCCTCAAACGCACCATAAACTACAGCCTCACGATCTTTTTCCTGAAATTATATCGTTTTCAAGTTATTCCGGCTGACTATGTGCACATATAGATAAGCCCAGCACAAAGACGGCCATTGCCCGTTATCTGCCTTATAAAAATCCTCGAAATACCCACGATACTTGGGACAAAACCGTCCGATTAGCTCTTCGTCCCATTTTGACAAATCTTCTAAATCTTTTAATTCATTCCATTCTTCAGTCTTCTCGAGTGAATCGTCTGACCAATACTCCTCTTTCTCGAAATAATAATTTTCGATTGGGAAATCCCAGTCTTCAGTGATATATCCAATAGAGTATTGATAACCGATGATTTTCTCTATATCAAAATTATCACCGCATTTCTCTCTCAGCAATAGAGGAATTTCTTCTTTCAATGTGTTCATATTGATTTGTTTATTAAATAGTCTACTACAGACTTCCAATCAGGAAATCTTTCTGAGCCAAACTGAATCCATTCACCCTTGAACTCACTGGTGCCATTCCTGCCACGGTCATCAATCAGATAGTCACCCTCGACAAGGTCTTTACGGTGAGTGATAATCATCCGCTTATGGAACACGTCATCAAGGTATTTCGTTACCCACTCCACCTTATCCGACCATGCGGAAGGATTCTTCCAAGGAGCCGTAGAGAGAATAAACACATCATACACCTCTGCCAGTTTATGAACAGCCTCAATGGCTCCAGGCATAGGATCCATTTTCCCGAATAAGCCAGGAATCTCGTCAAGTCTGTCTTTATCCCCAGGCTTCTTAGCCCTGTACTGGCTCTTCGTTTCCTCATCAATCTTGTCAAGTCCTGACAGGAAATCAACTAGCACGTTGTCCATGTCAAATAATAGTCTTTTCTTTCTACCCATAACAACAAATTACTTTCTTAAATTCAACAATCCCATGGCTCACGTCTGTCCAAATATTCTTCGTATTCGGTTTCTGCCTCTCCAAAAAGCCATGTGGCCTTTTTGTTAACATATCCCTCAGGGAACAAGTCTTTTTCTGGAATGGTAGATAGAACATATCTATAAAAACCATCCCGTAAAGGACCAGAATGCGTACGACGGTACTCATAGTCAAGCACCGCTAATTCGCGAGTTTTCACATTGACATGAAGGATATGTTTTGCATCTACCATACATACTTCATAAGCATCCATATCTTTATACTGCCTTTCTAAAATACTGCGACCTTCAATTGAATCTGCAAAATAAACCCACTCTTCCAATGTTGGTAGTCTATAGCCCCTTTTTGAAATTTCGTACCCTTTTACATCATACAAATCCGAGAAACCGCATACTGTCTTCTCTATATCTTTATAAGTTACCACAACCTTAGAAACTCGAAGGGGATATTTGAAGCCATTTATATCTATTGTGTCGCTAACTACATAATCTGCCAATTCATCTTGTTTTTTCTTTCGATACCAAGTACTCAACTCATGTTTCCCCTTCATCTTTCCCTTAAATAGATTATTCATCAGCCAGAGATACGAATCAATCAGATCATCTTTCCCTGTTAACGATAGCGATGTCGTTTCCAACAGTTCTTCTTTTTTGTATCGCAGAATTAGAGAGACTTCTTTCAGTTGGTCAACTGTTTCAAGTTCTATCAATGAGAAAAAATGCTCATTAAGAACAGAAGTTTCCTTTGCGAAATGGCACTGTCTGCCATACTGATTAACGTATAAAGCATTGAAAGCAACCTCTACGACATTTTCAGGCATTATACCATTCGCCTGAAAAGCATTATTTACTGTATTTGGTATCTCTCTTATAAGACTACATCCATCGAAAGCAGTATCATGAACTATTTCTACTTTACTCTTGATTCTGTCAACATTGCGTTTGCATAAGACTTCACATCCATAGAAAGCTCTTTTGGGTATCATCTTTAATGAAAAGCCAACTTCAACTTCCGTTAGCTTCCTGCAGTACGCAAAAGCATACTCTCCGATGCAAATTACAGAATCTGGAATCGAGATTGTTGTCAAAGAAGTTTTACTAAACGCATAACTTCCTATTTCAGTAACAGGATAGACCTTTCCATTAAAATGAGCTTTGGATGGAATAATGACTTTTTCTTCAATAGTAGAACAATCTTTGATGCCATTTACAACAAGACCATCTTTTGTTTCATTAAGCGAGAAGTCAAACTCCACTTTAACGGAATTATTATTTTCTCTTTTACCAGATAACTTATTAAAAGAACGTATCATGCTTTTGTCACCCTTAATCCGTGTCGGGCTCAACTTTTAATGATTTTTCTTTTTATAAATATTACACATTAAGTATTCTTCAATCCTTCAAATCTCATTAATTGTGGGTATTGCTATTTTTTATGTTCTCCACAACTTATATTTCTTGTTTTGCACACAATATTTTGGCTCATATGAGTTGGCCTCTTTGTAAGTAGGCGTAACCCATAAATGCTTTCACTATTCTTAATGTTCCCAACCTTCACGTAATTCTTCGTAGGCCTCATGAGAGGATTCTAAACAGGATTCTATTTCCTGTTCAATCTTAGGATGGCGCTCAGTCATATCACAAGGTCGCATATCTGACAACACCAACCGCACTCCGGCACCAAGAATGGCATGTTCTTTGTAGGTGTAATAATTTGTTACATCAAATCCTACTCTCTCCACAGCTGGACTGAACTTGTTTACATAGAAGATATTATTAGCTATTGCACCTGAAGAAATGACAAAACAGAGTTCTCCTATACTTCCAACTATATCGTAAATGCCAAGTTCATTTGCCTCTCCTAAGTTCACTTCATGCCATTTGTAATCCTTACTCTCCAAGTCATAGTTCTTTCCGCCATTACTGGCCACGAATTCCCATTCATTGATTGAAGGTAGACGCAAATGTCGTCCTGTGAGTACCTGTAATGCCCTAAGCACATCTTTCACTCCTTCCAAGCTTTGCTTCATTCCATCTCTAATCACATAATCCTCGGTAAAATATGGATACTGTTCATTGATGTTGTAGTCCCATAACAAATTCTCCCTTCGTCTCATCTCGCTGACAGTTATATTGAGTAATCCACAATATTCCCTTTGAGTTAATTTAAATCTGTTCATTCTGAACGGATAATCATAGCCCTCAATGCGTATCATATTTTCATCCAATCTGCTTATAAAGTCTTCCCTTATGCTTCGCGACTCGTCACCAAGCAAAATCACATCTTCAGCATCCCTGTTACCAGTATAGGGCTCTACAAGATTATTTCGGACCAATTTATCGATTCGTACCGCATCCTCTATCTCCAAGACTGTACCAGATGAATAGGTCTTCTCTCTATTCTCCCATAAATTGAAACGATTTTTAACTATAACTTTCATTAGATTATTACCCTCAATCTGTGTCGGGCGCAACTTCTATTTGACAATTTAAGTCACTAGTGTCCACTAAAAATGGACGAGTTTAAAAATTAAATAAATTAGGTTCACTTGAACCGCTTCGGTCTTTGTCATTTTTGAATATAGTTTTGTCGAAGAGATCTCTGAGATGCGTT
>Ga0247611_10005762_pt1 | contig 16166 bp, 8 predicted proteins | sample 177DNAGHGhighgp2_FD_192422 | JGI IMG/M metagenome (GOLD analysis project Ga0247611, IMG submission 192422) | Sheep rumen microbial communities from Palmerston North, Manawatu-Wanganui, New Zealand - 1770 DNA GHGhigh gp2 | ecosystem: Host-associated > Mammals > Digestive system > Stomach > Rumen ... | reverse complement strand
CTCTTTTAAAAGTTCCTGCATCTTATCAGCATAATATGACACATTTTTATTAGCAAAAACCATTCTTCCACTTACATTAGAAGGGTAACCAACATTTGGCAAAGCCATAATAGGAACAGATACACTTTCAAAAATCTTAGATATAATTGCTGTTAAATGTCCAGGACCCACACCACAATTAAAACCAGTAGCCACAACACCCTCTAACTTTGCTGCATCCATACAAAGCTTTTTAGCTGAAAGTCCGGCATTACTATATCCATATTGATTAACACAAAAAGAAAGCATTATTTCCCCATAGTCCTTTAAATAATCAATAGCCTCTTTTATATACTCTAGGGTATCAAAAGTCTCAAAATCAAAAATCTTAACACCATTTTCCACAAAGGTCTTAGCAATAAACAAATACTCCTTTTCTATTGCCTCTCTATCGGACAAATCCTCAAAGGGAATTGGACCAATTGATGCTGCAATAAAAGTATCTGCAAACCCTTCTTTTCTTGATTCTTCTACTGCTATTTTAGCTAGACTAATGGCATTTACAATATTAGTCTTAAGCTCTTTTAAATCACATTCTAGAGACACACTATTACTTGCAAATGTATTGGTTCTAATAAGTTTGGCACCTGCCCTAATATACTCCCTATGGATATTTATAACCCTTTCTTTATTATGAATATTGGCAATTTCTGGCAATTCATCATTATCATATAAGCTGTTATAATAAGTGCCAAAAGCCCCATCCATAATAAGGCTATTATCCTTTAAAAATTCCTTTAAATTCATATTTCCTACCTACTTTTTCCCATTAAAAAAACTTTTTGTTGAGTATATCATATTAGTTTCAAAATTTGTTACTATAGTTTTAATGTATAACAAATAGTACAATTAAAGCCATAATTTATAAAAAATACCCCCATAAGTAGTGAGTAATTTTTTAACTCTCTGTGCTATCATGAAGTCGTTGGAAAGATAAATTCCCGTGTATAAATTAAGATCGTGACACGGTATATATAGTTTACGTTGATGAAAAGTTGGGAGGCCTTTTGTTAACAAAATAGAAAAAGATAGTTACTTACTTAAGTAACTATCTTTTTTTATTTTTTCTTAACTTTACGATGCGTTCATAATCATCATTTGCAATCTATTCTCAATGTTTGCAAAACTTGTATCCGGGTCTAAATCTAGAGGCAAAATTGATATATCCTTATAATCATCCTTTAATCTCTTTATTACACCCCTTCCACATATATGATTTGGAAGGCAACCAAATGGCTGTAAAATTATGAAGTTTTTAACATTATCCTTGGCATAGTGGTTTATCTCTGCTGCCATAAGCCAGCCCTCACCACAGCTTAAAGTCTTAGGAATTATGTCCCTAACTCCCTCATACAATTCATTAGGGTTAATTTCCTTTTCATATAATGGATGTGTCATAGCAATTTCTTCAAGCTTTCTTTGAACATGGTTAAACAAAGCATCCACAGCATATGGATATGGGAAGATATTAGCATTATATTTCTTTATTTCCTCCATTGTAGCAAGAAAATCCTTACGTAGCTGGTCTGTTATTCTTGGGAACATTACTTCCATGCCGTTTTTTTCCATATATTTTTCTATATCAAAATTACAGCCTGAATGATATGTCACAAGAAGTTCGCCTGTAATATAAACTATGTTTCTTGGATTTGTTCTATCATAGGCAATAGTCTTTAATCGATTAATTCCTCTTTCAAAGGCTTTTTTGGCAGCTCTAATACCACTCTTTAAAGAAAGGGCAATGTCATCTATTATTTCTTGAAAAATCCTGTCTGTCTCACCCTTATTAATCTCATAAGGTCGAATCTTTCTTACAATATTTTGTATGCTATCAAGCATCATAAAGCCCCAAATAGCCTCTAATATTGCACTAGGACTTAATATAAAGACTCCAGGGTGATTTTTCTTAGTATCATTAAAATCTGTTGTTATAATTGGGACGTCCTTAAATCCAGCACTATCAAGCCCCTTACGAAGTAAACCAGAATAATGTGACATACGACAATCACACTGGAATTTAACCATAGCAACCGCTACTTCTGACTGCTTATAATTACCCTTTAAAAGCTCATTAAGAATTTCTCCTATAACCATTTGAGCTGGGAAACATATATCATTATGCACATATTTCTTTCCTAAGCCAATTTCCTTAGTGCCACCAACATCTACAGTTTTTACCTTATAACCTTCTTTTTCCATTATGCATTTTAAGATTTTCGTAAATTCAAAGGATACATTTGGCACTATAACAGTTCTTTTTTTCTTATCCTTTTTATAAAATTTCGCCTCACTAGGACTAGGTAACTTCCTAAAATTATCCAAAAGGCTGTAAATATCTTCATCTGCATTAGCATTTTTCTTCATCTCAATAATAAGCTTACGTCTTATTTGTACAGACTCAATAAATGACTGAACTCTTATTCTTAATGCTCCTATGGCATCACTTTCATCAACTTTTAGTATAAGGGGCGACTTTCTTGCACTCTCATTTAAAATTCTAATAATCTCATCTGACAAAATCGCATCATGTCCGCAACCAAAACTTACTATCTGAACATATTCAAGTTCAGGATGTTTAGCACATACATAGGCAGCTCCAAGCATTCTTGTATGGAAATTATTAGTTATTTCTATTCTTGTATTAGATAAATCCTGATCATTTATTTCCCTTAAACTATCTACAGTTAATACATTAATTCCTTTTTTTACAAAAAGCTTTGAAAGTCTTTTATTTACAAAAGGATCAGTGTGATACGGTCTACCTGCAAGAACCACAGCAAATTTGCCCTTTTCCTTAGTTTGTCTAATTGCCTCATCACCTAATTTATATAAGTTTTCTCTAAATGATAGAATTGCTTTTTTGGCATAAATATAAGCTTCATCTGCCTCGGATTTTGTAGCATTAAGAACTTCCATAGCATATCGTTTAATTGATTTTTCTCTTTCCTTTTTGCTAAACCAATGGAAAACTTGTGTATCAAATATAACATTTCCATCTTTCTCTGGATTTTGCTGATTTCTAACTACCATTGGATAGCCCTGAACCACTGAACATACATAAGGGCTTAATTTATCCCTAGCTTCTGGTGGCATATGCATAATATAAGGGAAAAAGATTCTATCAACCTTTCTTTTAAGCAGGTTATTAATATGCCCATGCACTAGCTTTGCCGGGAAACATATTGTATCCGATGCTACATAGGAAATTCCTGATTCATATAGCTTTCGTCCAGATTTTGCTGAAAAAACCACATCATATCCAAGGGATTTAAAAAATGTTGACCAAAAAGGCATACTATCATAAAACTCCAAAACTCTTGGTAGACCAACAGTTTTGTTTTGCTTTTCTCTTACTAATTTATAATCGTAATCACTAAAAAGCATTTCTTCTCTTCTAGTCATTATATCTATGCAAGTGTCTTTTTTATTCAAAGAGCTTAAGTCATTATCTAAACTCAAACCTCTTTCACATCTATTGCCTGTAATCCAGTTAGATCCATCCGGGAATGTAAGAACAGTCCTTAAGCATCCATTTGCACAGCCCTTACATCTAACACCAGTTTTGGTATCATACTTAAAATCAAGAAGCTTATCAAAGCCTATAAAGCTTGTTTTATTATTTTTTTCATATCCGTTTTTTTCTATTTTTTCTTTAACAAGTAATGCAGCCCCTAGAGCTCCCATTTCTCCTGGGAACGGTGCTAATTTTACTTCTTTCCCCAAATACTCTTCTATACTTCTTAGTACTGCTCTATTTTTAAAAGTACCACCCTGCACAACCACTGTATCTCCTAAATCATCAGGACTTGAGATTCTAACAACCTTAGTAAATACATTTTCTATAATAGAACGGCAAAGACCTGCCATAATAGCATTCTCTGTCTTTCCCTTTCTTTGTTCTGTAATTATTGTACTATTCATAAAAACCGTACATCTACTACCTAAATGCGCAGGATTTGAAGCAGCAAAAGCCTTATCTGCAATCTCACTAACATCAATATTTAGATTGCTTGCGAAATTTTCAAGAAATGAACCGCAACCAGATGAACATGCCTCATTTAGCATAATATTAGTAATTACGCCCTTATTTAGCCAAATTGCCTTCATATCCTGTCCTCCAATATCAAGTACAAATGTGGCATTAGGATACACCGATGTACATCCTGCGCTATGAGCAACAGTTTCCACCGTATGAAAATCTGCATGGAGGGCTTTTGCTAGGAGCTGTTCTCCATAACCCGTTGTAGCAAGGCCTAGGGGATTTAAAATCACTCCTCTTTCCTTATATTTTGTATAAATATCACACATTCCCGACTTTACGACTTTTAATGGATCCCCGTGATTATTAGCATAAAATCTATCTATTACATCACCATCTCTATCAATTAATACAAACTTAGATGTTGTACTTCCAGAATCAATTCCAATATAGACATCTAATTGTCCAATATTATCTTCTACAGTTTTTAATTTGCCTAATTCCTTGTCATGTCTTTCATTAAACTCTATTAATTCCTGATTTGATTTAAAAAGAGGTGGAACCACCATATCATTAGTCAAAAAATCATCTTCTGATGTATTTGATAGAGACGCAATAAGCTCGTTAATTGTAACGTAATCATTACTTGCATTAGTAAATAGACTATCTATTGCATAAGCTGTGCCAAATGCAACAATTGTTTCTGCATGTTTAGGTATTATAATTTCATCATCAGTTAAGTTTAGTCTTTGTGCAAAAACCTTTATAAGGGTTGGATTAAATGTTAATGGACCACCTTCAAAGATTATTGGTGGCTTAAGTTCTAGTCCTTGAGAAAGACCACCAATGGTTTGCTTTGCTATAGCATGAAATGTAGATAGGGCAATATCTTCTCTTCTAGCTCCTTGAATCACTAAAGGCTGAATATCTGTCTTAGCAAAAACGCCACATCTACCAGAAATATCGTAAACACTAGTTCCTTTACTAGCCAATTCATTAAATTTATCTTCCGTTAAATTAAAGAGCTTTGCGATTTCATCTATAAAAGCTCCTGTACCTCCCGCACAACTTCCATTCATTCGCATATCCGATGTGCATAATTTCTTTTGTTTATCATCGTAATAAAAAAATATTACCTTCGCATCCTGTCCGCCAAGTTCTATGGCTGTTCTAACATTAGGATACAAACATTCAATGGCCGCCGAATTAGCAACTACCTCTTGTATGTAATTAATTCCTAGACGCATGGCTATAGGCCTGCCTCCTGACCCGCATACCGCAGCTCTTAAATCCACATTTTTATATTCCTGTGGTAACTCATTTAATAAACGTTTAAGCGTTTCTAACTGTCTTGCATTATGTCTTTCATATCGAGAATAAAGATATTCCTTAGTATCTTTATTGATAATGACAACTTTTACAGTTGTAGACCCAATATCAATTCCTAGTCTTAAGTTATTCATAAGATTTTGCCTCCAATTACGCAAAAAAGATTGGCTGCAAGCTGCAGCCAACCCTTAGTTTCGTACTTTTTTTGGCAAAAGTCAACTAAGCATTTAGTCAAGACTCGCTCGCGGGTCTTGCGCGCCGGATTCGGGTCTGCTGAAGCAGGCCCGAATCCGTGCGCATCCTCGCAAAGCGTTTAACTCAGTCGGAGCTTGTACTCCGACTGAGTTAAATTATTGTAGCTGTGAAGTACAGTGTGGACAACGTGTTGCCTTAATTGAAATCTTACTTTGGCAATATGGACAGGTCTTTTCTGTAGGATCTGAAAGCTCTTCCTTCTTACCTAAAGTCATAAGCTTATTAACCGCCTTAACCATAACAAAAATACAAAATGCCATAATAACAAAATTAATAACCTGTGTTAAAAAATCACCCCAAAGAAGATACTGTGCATTCTCACCTGTACCTGTCCATGGAAGATGAATCTTACCACCAAAATTAGCACCACCAATTGAATTAATAAGTGGATTTATAAAATCCTTAGTTAGTGCAGTTACAATGTTACCGAAAGCAGCACCAATAATTACACCTACTGCCATATCCATAACATTTCCTTTAAGAGCGAATTCTTTGAATTCTTTTAGAAATTTCTTCATAAGATACCTCCCTTTTTTCACTACAAATAATTGTAATATAATTTTAAAACATTTACAATATTTTAATTCAGATAATATTTAAATGTATTCTTCAATATATAAATCACTTATTTTTTTGATTTTATCTATATCATCTAAATTGGCCTTATCATAAACACCAACAGTTGTAAATCCAGCTGTCTTAGCTGCCCTTAGGGCCATATAAAGATCTTCAAAAACCACGCATTTTCTAGGATCTCCACCTATTCTTCTTGCAGCTTCAAGATAAACATCTGGGAATTGTTTTCCCCTTTTAACCTCTTTGGTTTGTACAAAGGCATCAAAGAAATCATAAACTCCATTTCTTATTAAACACTCTTTATATAAAATCTCATCTGAAGATGTGGCAACTGCTAACTTAACATTTTTATTCACTAATTCTTTTATGAATTTATATGCACCAGGCTTTAATGTAATATCATCTCTATAAGCCTTATAAGCCTCATCAAACCACTCTTTCTCAATATCCTTTGGATCCTCTTTAAGTCCATATTTTTCAACTGTATAAATGGCACCTGATTCAAAATTATGCTTCTTGATTTCCTCTAAATAATCATTAGTTACAGGAATTCCTCTCTTAGATAAAAACTTTTCATCCACCATACTCCACACATCTGAAGAATCAAGAATAGTACCATCCAGGTCAAAAATTGCATATTCAAAATCAAAAATATCACTAACTTTCACAAATACCTCATTCACAATTAGTTCATAATGTCAAGACTCGCTCGCGAGTCTTGCGCGCCGGATTCGGGTCTGCTTCAGATGTCGCAACTGCGAAGCAGTTACGATGTAGCGTCAGCCCGATTTTGCTCAAGCAAAATTCTAATGGCTGATGTTCCTACAGCAGACAAATTCCTGTCCGAATCCGTGCGCATCCTCGCGGAGCTTTTAACTCAGTCGGAGCTTGTACTCCGATTGAGTTAAACAGAAGGCACCTCACTTGGGGTGCCTTCAAATTAACGATTTCTTTTTAAACTAATATTTATTGTGCATCACTTTCAGTTTCTGCTTCTGTGTACATTACAATTCTATTTTTAATGTTATCTACTTTTATAGAATCCATTACTGGATCTACAATTTCGTTATACTTCTGGCTTCTGATTGTAGCAGATACCTGATCTCTATCGACTTCTTCTGTCTGTGCATCTGTATTTTCTGTACTTTCAGTATTATCATCACTTGCTACATTTTGACTTGTAGCATCAGTATTATCTGTTGATTCTGTATTTTGTGCTGCACTGTTTTGTTCTTCTTCTGCCTTTTGATTTGCAATATATTCATCAATTTCAGCATCAGTAACTTCAATACTATCATTTAATACTTCAAGGTAACTTTGAGCCTTTAATACATCCATTACATAATCCTTAGTATTAGCTAATGTAGCATTAGCGCCATAAATATGCTTAACATACTTCTTAACTGACATATCATTAGCCTCTGCTGCACTACGTAATTCGTCTAAAAATGCATTATAATCATCATCTGCAGTAGTATATTCATAGTTAGCTTCATCTGCTAACTTAAGAAGAGCTCTATATTCCTTCATTGTAGTTACAGTCTGATTAGCAAAATAATCATACCATGTATTGTCTCCAGAATATGTCTGGCCCTTATCCTTCTTATCAGCATCATATCCCATATAAGATGTGAAATATGAAAGATAGTTAACATCACCATAAAGAGTTGTGTTAAATAGTGTAGACTTTGTCATACCATAATAGTAATCAAATTCAATCTCACTTACATTTTCATTATCCACCTTAATAAATAAGTTATGAATACGATAATATTTTAAAGAAAAGGCAATAACGCTACTACAAACTATTGCTAGTAAAACAATAACTGTTGCTAATTTAATAATAAAACTAGCTCTCTTTGCTTTTCTTTCTTCTGCTTTTCTTTTTGCTACCTTCTTGTCATACTTAGTAATGACCTTTCCTGTGTTGTCATTACTTCCCTGTTTCTTTCCCATTTTTTGAAACCTCCATAATTATTCTATGCCTAGCTCTTCTTTTAATTCGTCAAGCTCTAACATCCAAATTCTAGAGCTTGCATCACTTGGCATTCTTAAATCTCCCCTTGGTGAAACTGCCACTGAACCAACCTTTGGTCCATCTGGTAAACATGAACGCTTAAACTGCTGAGCAAAAAATCTCCAAGTAAAGGTTCTAAGCCACTTGTAGATTATAGCATCTGAATAAGTGTTATTGCTTATTTCTTCGCTAAAGGCAATTTTAGCAATTCTAAACAGTTTCTTTGGTGTAAAACCAAATCTTAACATATGATATAAAAAGAAATCGTGTAATTCATAAGGTCCAACTAAGTCCTCAGTCTTTTGAGCAATCTCTCCATCCTTAGTAGGTGGTAAAAGCTCTGGAGAAACTGGTGTATCAAGTACATCAAGTAAAACACTAGATAACTCCTCTTCCTTACATGTATCTGCATAAAATCTAACCAAATGTCTTACTAAAGTCTTAGGTATAGATACATTAACAGCATACATAGACATATGATCGCCATTATAAGTAGCCCAACCAAGAGCTAACTCAGATAAATCTCCTGTACCTATTACTAAACCCGCTGTTTGATTAGCAATATCCATTAAAAGCTGTGTACGTTCTCTAGCCTGACTATTCTCATAAGTCACATCATGCACAGACTCATCATGATTAATATCTTTAAAATGTTGTCTAACTGCATCTACAATACTAATTTCTCTTAAAGAACAACCTAACTTCTTAGTTAGTAAAACTGCATTAGAATAAGTTCTATCCGTTGTACCAAAACCAGGCATTGTTACACATGTAATGCCCTTTCTATCAAGGCCTAATAAATCAAAGGCTCTTGCAGTAACTAAAAGTGCAAGTGTAGAATCAAGACCTCCAGAAATACCAATAACAGCTGACTTAGAATGAGTATGTTCTAATCTCTTCTTTAAGCCATAAGACTGGATATTTAGTATTTCCTCGCATCTTGCATCCCTCTCCTCTTTATTAGAAGGTACAAAAGGTGCCTTATCATAATATCTATTAAGTTCTAAATCAAGTTCTCTAATCTCATCTAATTCTATAGTAGCTGCGAATTCAGCAGTTCTATCCTCCATTGCCTTATATGTAGACATTCTACGTCTTTCTGCTACAAGCTTTTCAATATCAATATCAGCATAGATACTCTCTCCGCTAAATCTCTTTGATTCCGCTAAGATGCTGCCATTTTCTGCAATAATATTATGTCCAGAAAATACAATATCTTGTGTAGACTCGCCCTCTCCTGCACTTGTGTAAACATAAGCACAAAGAAGTCTCGCAGAAGTACTAGCTACAAGAGTCTTTCTATAGTTAGCCTTGCCAATAAGTTCATTACTTGCAGAAGCATTAACAATTAAGGAAGCTCCTTGAATAGTAACCATAGATGTACTTGGTGGATTAACCGTCCATAAATCTTCACAGATTTCAACCCCTACAATTAAATCCTCGAAATTCGAAAATTTATAGCACAAAGCATTAGACAAAGGGACGAAATCCTCTCCAAAACTAATAAACTCTCCATTATCAGGACCGGCATTAAACCATCTAGCCTCATAAAACTCTCCATAATTTGGAATATGCTTTTTAGTTGTAAAGCCGTGAATGCTTCCATCTTTTACTGCTGCCACTACGTTAAAAAGCTTTGACTTTACCTGTAGAGGAAGTCCAATAAAGAAAAGTGTTTTTGGAAAATTATTAGAATATTCTCTTAATTCTAATAAAGCCTTTTTTGCCTCATCTATCAGCTTTTTTTGTAAAAATAGGTCATTACAAGTATATCCAGTTAATACCAACTCTGGAAAGGAAACAATAGCTGCGCCCCTTTCATAAGCTTCCTTCATTAGAACCTTAACTGCCTCTAAATTAGCTCTAACATCTGCTACTGTAACTTTAGGAGTCATACTTGCAACTCTTACAAAACCATCTTTCATCTGGAAAACTCCTTATTCACTAAGACTTTCTGGCATTGCACAAGAAACTCTTAAAACTCTATGTCCATCTAATAATTTATTCTCTAATCTATAAAAAGATACTACCTTCTTAACACTATTATCCTTTGCAACTAATTCATGCTGATAACACATATATCTCTTCTCAATAAAGCCTTCTCTAAATTCCTTAATAAGACTTTCATATTCCACGTCTGGCACAAGATTTTTAAAACTAATTGTACCATCCTTAATATCATCTTCTGTATATCCTAATACATCTGTAAATCTCTCATCAATATCTAATATTCTACCGCTTCTCATAAGAATTGAGAAACAAACATAAGGTACTGCTATCATTGTATCTGCCATAAAAATCCACCTTTCTACTTTCTAAGAGAATCTAATCTTTCCTTAACCTGCTCAAGCATAGCGCTATATTTAGCAAGTTTTTCTTTTTCTTCGTTAATCTTGCTTTCTGGAGCCTTTGAAATGAATTTTTCGTTATTTAACATACCATTACAACGAGCGATTTCTCCGTTAAGCTTCTTCTCTTCCTTAGTTAATCTCTCGATTTCCTTATCAATATCTACTAATTCTGCAAATGGAATGTAGATTACTGCATCTGGAATAACTGTTGATACTGCGTCCTCTGAGATTCCTGTCTTATCTTCCTGAATATGTACTTCTGAAGCATAAGCAAGTGTTGCAAAGAAAGCGTTAGCATTTGCAAATGTATCTCTAACCCAAGCATTCTCAGATACAACATAAACTGCTGCCTTTCTACTTGGAGCAACATTCATTTCAGCTCTTAAGTTACGGATATTTCTAACTGCAACTTTAATAGCCTCAATAGCTTTTTCTTCATCAGCAAAATTAAACTTTTCTTCATATACAGGCCAGCTACTAATCATAATAGATTCTTCTTCATCCTGAATATTGCAGAAAATTTCCTCTGTAATAAATGGCATATATGGGTGAAGTAACTTTAAGGCATCAATTAATACCTTCTTTAAAGTCCAGATAGCTGCAACTTTAGTTGTATCTTCATCGTTATAAAGTCTTGGCTTAACCATTTCAATATACCAATCACAGAATTCTTCCCATAAGAAATTATTAATCTTATCAACAGCGATACCCATTTCATACTTCTCTAAGTTATCTGTAACCTCTGTAACTAAGTTATTAAGCTTAGATAAAATCCACTTATCAGCTGATGTTAAGTTAGCTGGCATTTCGTCTGTTGCTTTAACTTTGTTATCAGGATCATTCATCATAATAAATCTTGAAGCATTCCAAACCTTGTTAGCAAAGTTTCTAGAAGCCTCAACTCTTTCATCATAGTAACGCATATCATTACCAGGAGCATTACCTGTAATAAGTGTGTAACGAAGAGCATCAGCGCCATACTTTTCAATAACTTCAAGTGGATCAACACCGTTACCAAGTGACTTACTCATCTTACGACCCTGTGAATCACGAACAAGACCGTGGAATAATACCTTATCAAATGGCTTCTTACCCATCTGCTCGTAACCTGAGAAAATCATTCTGATTACCCAGAAGAAGATAATATCATAACCTGTAACTAATACGTTAGTAGGATAGAAATAATCAAGTTCTTCTGTCTTTTCTGGCCAACCAAGTGTTGAGAATGGCCAAAGTGCTGATGAGAACCATGTATCAAGTGTATCAGGATCTTGAGTCATTTTGCCACCACACTTAGGACAAGTGTGAACTTCATCCTTAGAAACTACCATTTCACCACATTCATCACAGTAATAAGCAGGAATTCTATGACCCCACCATAACTGTCTTGAAATACACCAATCCTTGATGTTATCTGTCCAGTTATAGAAAGTCTTATCCATAGAAGCTGGAATTAATTCGATGTCCCCTTCCTTAACAGCCTTAACAGCTGGCTTAATAAGGTCATCCATCTTAACGAACCACTGCTGCTTAATCATAGGCTCAACAGTTGTCTTACATCTATCATGAGTACCAACATTATGTACATGATCTTCAACTCTAACTAAAAGACCCTCTGCCTCTAAATCAGCAACCATAGCCTTTCTAGCCTCGTATCTATCCATACCCTTATATTTGCCTTCAACCTTGATTGTAGCATCATCATTAAGGATGTTGATTTCTGGTAAATTGTGTCTTTTACCAACTTCAAAATCGTTAGGGTCATGAGCTGGAGTAATCTTAACAACACCTGTACCAAATTCCATATCAACATATTCATCTGCAATAATAGGAATTGTTCTATCTGTAAGTGGAAGCTTAACTTCCTTACCTACAAGGTCTGTATATCTTTCATCCTTAGGATTAACAGCTAATGCGCTATCACCAAGAAGTGTTTCAGGTCTTGTTGTTGCAATTTCAACAAATCTGTCTTCACCAACTACAGGGTAGTTAATATGCCAGAAATGTCCTGCCTGCTCTTCATGTTCAACCTCAGCATCTGAAATTGATGTATTACATACTGGACACCAGTTAATAATTCTAGAACCCTTATAAATAAGGCCTTTTTCATATAACTTAACGAATACTTCCTTAACAGCATTAGAACAACCTTCATCCATTGTGAATCTTTCTCTATCCCAGTCACATGAAGAACCGATTTTCTTTAACTGGCTAGTAATTGTTCCGCCGTATTCTTTCTTCCATTCCCAAGTTCTTTTTAGGAAACCTTCTCTACCAAGTTCGTGCTTATCAATTCCCTCATCCTTTAAAGCGTTAGTTACCTTAACTTCTGTTGAAATTGAAGCATGATCAGTACCAGGTACCCATAAAGCTTCATATCCCTGCATTCTCTTAAATCTGATTAAGATATCCTGCATAGTATTATCAAGAGCATGACCCATATGTAACTTACCTGTAATATTTGGAGGTGGCATTACAATTGTAAATGGTTTCTTACTCCTATCAACTTCTGCATGGAAATACTTCTTATCTAACCACTTCTGATATGTTCTATCTTCGATTTCAGCAGGGTTATATGTCTTTGCTAATTCTTTACTCATATCTTACTCCTTCATAAATTAATTTAATCTGTAATTTAGATTTATCTAATTACAATAAGAAAACGCCCTCTGCGGGCATTGCTCGCAAAGGGCGTATTAAACGCGGTACCACCTTTGATTATACTCATTAAATTCTATAACGGGAATTCCCGGTAAGACTTAAGTCATCTAGAATCACTGTATTACACTGTATTTAATCGCCCTAATCCTAGAAGGTTCTCGGTCCTACTGCAAGAAAGCTACCTTCCCAAAATCTTCACTTAAAACATCTCACAGCTAATGATGTCTCTCTCTGAAAGCTACTAATTAAGGTACTCCTCTTTCTTATAGCATATATATTAAATTAACATATTAAAGCGGACATTCGGAATCCGCTTCGCTACTTCCTCATGAACGCAGTGGCACTTTGTGCCACCTGTCAGAAGGGGCTTTAACCCCTTCTGACACTAGTAAGCTTTATACCCCCGCTTAAAGCTTACGCTTTTGAAGCGGGGAATTGCTTACACTGCGTTCAAGAAACTTATTCTAAAATATGTACTTTTTAATAATAATATGCCATAAGTAAAAAATCAAGTTTATTTTTCTTATGCTATTGCCAATAACCAAGGCTAACGCCCTTTTTATAAATAGCAATGGCCTTACTATAATAACCAAATGCATTAAAATGGGTCCAATCATATCTTAAGCTATCAGAAATTTTTCCATACTTATAGCCTTCCTTATCAACTGCTGTTTCTTCAATGCCACAATCCTTAAGGCCATGCAAAATCATATATAATCTTGTATTTAAAAAATGGTCTCCATAGGCTTCCTCTAATGCATTCTCCCATTCTGTATTAGTAAGACCTCTAGGTCTTCCAAGTTCATCCACACTAGATTCCCACCATTCTGCAATACTTTCTCCTGGATTGTCTGTATCTCCAACAATTATATAATACTGAGTGTCATTAACTAAAAGCATGGCATCAATTTGGGCAATTAAATCATCATAATCATCCCAGCCACCATTACTACCTACTTCAATAACAAGAATATCATCCTTGTGTTCATAGGCTGCGGCTGTCTTTACAATACTACCCTTTTTTAGATAAATAGAACTTTTATACATATTCATCTGTTCGCCAAGGGAAAGTCCCTTGTATAGATAAGAATAATTATCATCTAAGCCATAAAAACGAGTAATATATGTCTGTCCAGTTTCATCATAAATAATTTTAAACCTATTGCCATTAATGTATACAATGTCTGATTCATACATATAACTTGAACCACCATATCCATTAAAATCATCCATCATAACATAATTCTCATCTTCTGTAATAAAGTCCACCTTTACTGGCTTATCTAGAATTACCACATCATTTTTAAGATACATAGGAATTCCACCTTCTCTTGTGGCAATCTCTAGAGAGTTTTCGCCTGAACTACCCATATTATATACATTTATTCCAGTTAAAAATCCGACTACATCTGGGGTTGAAAGGTCTGTAATATTAATATAGGAATCTTCAAAGGGTACATATCCTCCGATTTCTCTACCTACACCTTCTGTCATAGAGTCACCCCAAAAAGAAATGTTTCTCGCCTCACCATCATAAGCCGTAACATCCCCTGTTATAGCTCTAGTTAAGCCATCATCATTTTCTTCAACGTCATTGTAATAATAATTGTTATTTCTATATTTAGCCTTTGGTATTGAATCTAAATCTCTTCCAGAAACCTTATCAGCATTTCTTTGAATTAGAATACATCCCACAAAGGAAACGGTTATTACAATCAACAAAAATATGTTAATCAATACTCTAATTAGTTTATTCATAATATACCTCTCTTTATAGTCTATTATATATAAAAATGTAGTATTTCTGCAAGTTTATTAATGCAATAATAATCATATTATGTTATACTTAAACTAACTTAAATTTACAACTAAATATAATTTATTTTGAGGAGGTTTTTACAAAATGGAAACAAGACCTTATGTTTCTTGGGATCTAATTGAAAACTTTATGGTAGATTCCTTTGTGGCTGTGGGGGTGCCACGTGACGATGCTAAAATCTGCGCTGATGTATTACTTGAAAGTGACAGACGCGGAATTGAAAGTCATGGATGTAACCGTTTTAAACCTATTTATATTGATAGGATTAACGCAGGTATTCAAAAACCTGTAACAGATTATGAAATTCTAAAAGAGACTAAAACTACAATTGTTGCAGATGCCCACGATGGTATGGGAATGGTGGCAAGCCATAAAATGATGACAAGTCTAATTGAAAAAGCTAAAGAATATGGCATGGCTGCAGGTGCAATAAAAAATTCAACCCACTACGGAATTGCAGGATATTGGACAATGATGGCTTCAAAGGCTGATATGATTGGAATTACAGGAACAAATGCAAGACCATCTATTGCACCAACATTTGGTGTAGAGAATATGCTTGGAACTAATCCACTAACTTTTGCTATGCCAACCAATGAAGAATTCCCATTTGTTCTTGATTGTGCCACATCAATTACACAAAGAGGAAAAATCGAATACTATGCAAGATCAGGAAAAGACACACCAGAAGGTATGGTAATTGGACGAGATGGAAAGCCACAAACTGACAGTAAGCAGATTCTACAAGACTTAACAAGCGGCAATGCAGCCCTTGCCCCACTAGGTGGAATAGGAGATACCCTTGCTGGCTATAAAGGCTATGGCTATGCCACAATAGTTGAAATACTCTCTGCTGCCCTTGCTGGAGGAAGCTTTTTAAAGGCATTATCAGGTCTTGATGAAAATGGCAATAAACAGCCATATCATCTAGGACATTTCTTTATAGTCCTTAATCCTGATTTCTTCTGTGGAGTTGATGAATTTAAGAAGATTACAACTAGTATTTTAAAGGAGTTAAGAGAATCCCAAAAAGCACCAGGACAGGATAGAATCTATACAGCTGGTGAAAAGGAATATCTAACTTGGTTAGAGAGAAAAGATAAGGGCGTACCTGTAGGAGAAGCTGTTCAGAAGGAATTT
>Ga0247611_10005761_pt1 | contig 16167 bp, 12 predicted proteins | sample 177DNAGHGhighgp2_FD_192422 | JGI IMG/M metagenome (GOLD analysis project Ga0247611, IMG submission 192422) | Sheep rumen microbial communities from Palmerston North, Manawatu-Wanganui, New Zealand - 1770 DNA GHGhigh gp2 | ecosystem: Host-associated > Mammals > Digestive system > Stomach > Rumen... | reverse complement strand
ATCTCTAGATATTCCATCTGCCATTGCGTCACATGTATTAGGAATGCTAAATCCTGTTAAAGCCTTACAGCCAGCAAAGGCATTTCTACCGATGTTTGTAAGTGTAGGATTAGCACCTAAATCAACTGTTTTAAGACTTTCACAGCCTGAAAATGCTTCAAGACCAATTGTCTTATAGCTACTTGGAATTTCAATGTTCTCTAATGATATGCAACCTTCAAACATTTGGGCAGTGATTGCTTCACAGATATTTGAAAGGGTAACGGTCTTTAAAGATGTACAACCTTGGAAAACGTTTGTTTCAATAGTCTTGACTGTATTAGCAATAGTGATATTTTCAAGAGCCACACAATCTTTGAAAGCAGCTCTGTTAATTGTTGTAATTGTGGAATTATCTCCGCCAAAATCAACATTTTTGAGGTTTTGAGCACCTTCACAGAATGTTGGAGGGAGAATTGTAATATCTTGAGCTTTGACAAACTCTAAATATTTTTCATCAGTGATACCACTTAAATCAGCACCAAGATGGATGGTGTGAACGTTTGTACCTTTAAACATTAAAGCATCCTCGTTAGCGCCACCAACACTAGAAAGAGTAACTGGGAAGGAAACTTCATTTAAAGCAGTTTGAGCTTCGTTTTTGTCGTTAACAAGAACGATACCTTCAAGTTTTGTATCGCCATTGAAGACTTTTGTTTCAAGTTTTAATAAACCTTGATAGTTAGAAAGCTCTTCCCAACTTGATTCACCTGTTTCTTCATCGATAACGAAGGCGTTCATGTGGTTAGCAATCTTATTGTTATAAATATAAACTCTTTCAAGTTCTTCACAATCAATGAATGCATTCTTTTTAATAGAAGCAACATTAAATGGAACATGGAATTCTTTTAAAGCAGTGTTTTCAAAAGCATTTTCACCGATATAAGAAATTGTTGATGATGTTGTTAATTCAGCATTTTCAAAATTAACATCAGCGAGCTTTTCACAACCACTGAATAAATTATCTGATAAATATTCAAAGCCAGTAGGAATACTTACTCTGGTAATTTCTTTACAGTTTCTAAATGCACCTGCACCAACGAATTCAAGATTTTCACTGAAATTAAATTCACCAGTAATCATCGAATCGCTAAATGCATAGTTACCAATGTTTTTTAAATCTTCTGGAAGATTGATTTCAGTTAATGAAGAGCAACCTGCAAAAGCATAATCATTGATGGATTCAAGCGTATTAGGAAGTTCGACAGATTCAAGGCTATCGCAACCTTCGAAAGTTGATTCATAAACCGCTGGGAAGTTATCAGGAATTTGGGCAGATATTAAATTATATTGTCCTTTAAAGACACCAGAGGACATATTGACGTATTTACCTAAATCGACAATAGTGCCACTATCATTATCTGGCATATAATCTTCGCTTTTAATAACATAAGCAGGATATTCCATTATACCTTTATAGGTATAAAGCATTGATCCTAAGACAACTTCACCGTCTTCTTGATCATTGAGCCATTTTGTTTCTTCAAAAGCTTCAGTGCCAATTGAAGTGACTGTAGATGGAACGTTAAATGATTCTAAGTTTTCGCAACCATAGAAACATTCTGAACCGATGATTTTAAGTTGTTCAGGAAGGTGAACTTTTTTAAGTTCAGTTCTATTTTTGAATACACCAGAGGCGATTTCGACAACTGGTCTACCATTAAGCTTATTTGGAATTCTAAAGTTAGCTGGTAAGGTAGCACTTTCTTTAACAGAGTCGATTCTCACTCCAGCATTTTCATCATCATAGCGATATGAGAAGGTGTATAAATCAATGTGATCTTTTTCAACAAAGATTTTAGAGATAGTGAAATAGTAAGTTAAAGCAATACCTGCAACTAACGCACCAATAACACTTGATAAAATAATAATTTTATTGCGTTTCGCATGAGGATTAACTTCAACTGGTTTTGGTTCAATATATTCCATTATTTCTTACCTCCTTTCGCGCTTATGATAGCCTTATATTCGGCTAATTCTTTTTTATTGCATCTGACATAGTGATCTTTTTCTACTTCGTAAAGTTGAGGAACATCATCCCATTTATAACCATGTGCGAATGGATTATAAGTGATAATCTTCTTTTCTTTTTCAACCTTTGGATCTGGAAGTGGAATAGCACTTAATAATGATTTGGTGTATGGATGAAGTGGCATTTCAAATAATCTATTTGCACTTGTAAGTTCAACTAGACGACCACCATAGATGACACCAATACGGTCAGAAATATATTTAACGACTGATAAGTCGTGAGCAATAAAGATAACTGTCATATTGCTCTCTTTTTGGAATTCTTTGATGAGGTTTAAAACTTGAGCACGAATTGAAACGTCAAGAGCGGAGATAGGTTCATCAGCGATGATGACTTCTGGTTTCATAAGCATTGCGCGAGCAATACCAACACGTTGTCTTTGACCACCACTAAATTCGTGTGGGTAACGTTTTAAGTGTTCTGGACGAAGTCCAACACGTTTCATCATTTGTTCGACTTTCTCAAGGCGGTCTTCTTCATTTTCATATAGATGGAAAGCACGGAGACCTTCAGAGACTATGTAGTCAATATTCGCGCGATCATTAAGTGAGGCGCTTGGATCTTGGAAAATCATTTGAATTTTTGTCTTAAGTTCGCGTTCACGCTTTTTACCAACATTACCAGAGATTAAATGTCCGTTATAACGGATTTCACCTTTGATAATAGGTACGATGCGCATGATGGTTCTTCCAACAGTGGTTTTGCCAGATCCAGATTCGCCAACAAGGCCAAAGATTTCACCGCGTTTAATAGCAAGTGAGAAATCTTCAACTACAACACGTAAATCAGTACCGCGCTTAAAGCCGATATCGACATGTTCCATTGTAATGACATTATCTTTATCACCACGGATAACACTTAATGATTCGTTATCTTCTTCTTTAAGTTTGCGACCTTCCTTGTTGTTACGCTTTGCGTGTTCAGGATGATAGATCTTTTCTATATCAAGATAGGTTTTATCGTTATTTTCCATCATAATCACCTACCTCTCTTTTAAGTTCTTTCGCAGCGATATCCATTCTTTCTTCAAGATGCTCGACAATAGCAGGTTTTTGTACTTTAGGTGCACGAGGATCTAAAAGCCATGTTTTAGCAAAGTGGGTGTCACTTATCTTAAACATAGGTGGTTCAGCAATGTAGTCGATCTTCATTGCATAATCGTTACGAATAGCAAAGGCATCACCAACAATTTCGCTTGTAAATGAAGGTGGATTACCTTTGATGTAATAAAGTGGCTCATCTTTGCTTCCAAGTTGAGGTAAAGAAGATAATAGAGCCCATGTATATGGATGAGCAGGATGATAGAATATATCTTCCGCTGTACCATATTCAATAATTTGGCCACCATACATGACAGCGATGCGGTCTGCAACGTTAGCGACAACACCTAAGTCATGGGTGATGAATATTGTTGTCCATTTATATTCTCTTTGAAGCTCGCGAATGAGCTCTAAGATTTGAGCTTGAACAGTAACGTCAAGAGCAGTTGTAGGCTCATCACAGATGAGAATTTCAGGACGACAAGCTAAAGCGATAGCGATGACAACTCTTTGTCTCATACCACCGCTATATTGGAACGGATAATCTTTCATACGTTTCTCCGGTTCAGGAATACGAACCTTGCGTAAAAGATTAATCGCTTCTTTTTTCGCATCAGCGTGGCTTAAGCCATGATGGATGCGTAAGACCTCTTCGATTTGGAAACCAATTGGTAAAAGTGGATTTAAAGAAGTCATAGGATCTTGGAAAATAGTCGCGATTCTTTTTCCTCTGATGCCTTTCCAATCTTTTGAGGTTTTAAATTTGGTTAAATCTTTGCCATGGAACATGATTGAACCATTAGAAATGAATCCATTAGATTCAAGCATGCCGGTAAATGTCTTAGTGAAAACAGATTTACCAGAACCTGATTCACCAACGATAGCGAGTGTCTCTCCGCGAATAACATCAATTGAAATATCGCGAATAACATTCATTTTCTTTCCATGAGAACGGAATCCTACGGAAAGAGCTTTAACTGATAAGACAACATCTTTTTCTTCCATATAGACTCCTTTCTAACGATGGTTCTTTGGATCGGTCGCGTCCGCTAAAACAAGACCTAAATAGAAGAAGGTCACTGTAAGTGGGACTAAGACGATCAAAGGTACTATTAATAAGTTTGGATGATCAAGCCATTCACCTGTATTTGTAACATCGGTTAAAAGTTGACCAAGAGTGATATCACCAGTGGAATAAGAGAATGAAAGTCCAAAGAAGGCGAGACCAACTTCAGAAGAAATCGCAGCAGGGATAGCAGTTGAGACAACAGTGACAATAACACTTACCAGATATGGTAAAAGGTTATGAGTAATCATTGCTCTAGAAGAGCTACCAAGTGTTTGAGATGCGATGTTATAGTCTCTATTACGAATGATGATAATTTGGTTACGAATAAAGCCAGCAAGACCCATCCAACCAAACATACAAAGTAAGAAGACAATAACCCAGAAGCTTGGCTTTAAGAATTGCATGAGCAAGAAGTAAAGCAAAAGATCAGGAATATTGCTGATAAAGTTACGTAACTCAATCATGATTGGATCAAGCTTTCTAAAATAACCCCAAAGCGAACCAATTAAGATGCCTAAAACCGTATCAATTAAGGCAACAACTGTCGCAAGAAGGAGGGAAAGTCTTGTACCCATCCAGACACAAGTCCATAAGTCGAGTTTAGCGTACTCTTTTAAAGTGGAGCCACCTGTACCAAACCAGTTTACAGAGTTCCAAGGTAAGTTAGGTTCAAATTTCTCAGCATCAGCACCATAGAATTCATGATATGACATCATCGGTCCAAAAATGGTGAAGAAGATGAGAATAAGAAGCACTGCAAAGCAAATGATTGTAAGTGGCTTTTTAAATAATTGTTTAAAGGTTTCTCTCCAATAAGAATATGGTGCGGAGGAAAGCTTTTCGATATTTTCATCAGATGCACCAACGACCGTGAATAAATCTTCCACGTTATGGTAAACTGCTGAACTTAAATCTCTAATTTCATTATGTGCCATAATTTTTCCTCCTTCCTATTCTTCTGAGAAGCTAACACGAGGATCGAATATTGCCGTAACAATATCGCCAAGTAAGTAGCTGATAATTGAAATTAAGGCGGAGACGATAATAATACCTTGTAAGGCATAGAAGTCTGACTTATTAACAGCGACAACTAAAAGTCCACCAATACCATTAATTCCGTAGATTTTTTCAAGATAGAATGTTCCAAGAAGTGCTCCTAAGATAGCAGCTGGAATGGAACGAATGAGTGGAACGATCGCATTACGTAAAACGTGGATGTAAAGGATTCTATTTTCCGATAGACCTTTTGCTCTAGCGAATTTAACGTAATCCGACGTGAACTCATCAAGCATAAATCTTCTGACCCATAAAGCGATACCAGCCATGCCAGTAAAGCCCATCGTTAACGCAGGGGCAAGAAGCGATAAGAAGTTACCTTCTTCATATGAGCGAGGTAATCCAATAAGTGTACATAAAATAACCATCCAGATGTAGTAATATGCAACGCCTGGAATAGCGTCAATAGAGATGATGTAAGTTTTTCCAATTCTGTCGAAAACTCCGTCTTTATATTTAGCCATTAAAATACCCATTGGATAACCAAGTGCGACTTCGATAACACTAGCGATGATACCAACTTGGAAAGAAAGGACCATTCTTTCACCAATGACATCGGTAACATATTTACCAACATCACCTTCAATGAAGAATATTCTTCCAAGGTTCATGAGCGTTGTGCGGCAGTCGTTTGTTGTAACGATGTAATAAACTGTCTCATCAATAACTTCAGTGCCATATTCTGTTAAGCAAACAGTCTTAGGGAATGGCAAGATGTTAAAGAAATAAGTAAATAAATCAGCAAACCAGTTACTGGTAATGCCTAAATCCGCTTTGATGTTGACGCATTGAGCCATTCTGATTTGCTCATTCATCTTTGACCAGTTTTTGATAATTTGAGAACAAAATTGCTCTCCACCACCGGCTTCAACCTTAAAACGAATTAAAAAGAACGTAGCGGTAATAGCAAGCAAAATAGAAATTAATGCACTACCGATACGTCTAAGTGAATACATTAGTAATGGATGTCCAAAAATGTCAGACACTTTTGGGGTATTTTTGAAAATGACTTTATGACCGACGAGTTCGCAGAATATAACAAAAATCACGACCAACGCGATTAATGTATATCCAATAACATAAGTAGCCATAATTATCCTTTCAAGTGCTAAAGGACTGGCAAAGCCAGTCCTAAAGCTTAAATTTTATTTATCAGTCGAATATAGGTTCGATTGTGTTGTTGCCAACTGCTTCTAAGGCAGCAGCTTTCTTTTCAGCTTGAAGAGCACGAGCAGCAGCTCTTTCTTCACCTGATGGGACTTCTGTGAGGACCCAAATACCAAGTAAGCTATGATCTGCTAAACCGTAGTGAGCGCTCGGGTTATCATAACCACATGCACGTGAGACACTAGCAGCCCAACCTTGTGAATACATATGGGCTGGTTTGATGATCTTAAGATCATTTAAGAGCATGTATTCGGCTTTCGCAAATGCAGCAAATCTTTCGTGGTTAGATGTTGTAATTAAGCTTGCAGCATCAACCGCATCATTGAAGTCTTTGAAGAGGTGCTTATCATGTTTAACAAGAACACCATCAACTAAGCTATAGTTATCTGGGAAGATTTCGGTGTTACCGCTCATCTTAGCCATTTCACCATTGGTGACATAGCAGTGAACATATGTGAGTGGGTCAGCATAGTCACCGATCCAACCCCATGCACCGACTGTGAAGTAACCATTTTGTGAAGCACTTTCCCAAACTGATTGGTTCGAGATCTTATTTAAGACCATTTCGAAGTATGGGTATTTGCTATTTTCACAAAGTGGCATACCACTAGCTTGGGCACGAGCTTCACTAAGTGTGCAGCCATTAGCTCTTTCATTCCAATCACGAACTAATTGTTGTTCGGTTTGGAGGTTATCAGCGTTGATACCGCCGGCACCGAAATAGTCAATAACGATTGGGAGTGAGAGCTTGTTATCAGCGTTCATGACGTTATATTGATCAACAGCGCTTTGAGCTCTTTCGCGTAATTTGTTAAGTGATGTCCAAGGATATTTTGATTGATAGCTTGAATCGCTTTCATCATAGAATTGAACACCGCTTGCTTGTTGAGGTTTGATAGCAGCCTTGGCTTCATCAAGTGAGATACCTTTCTTATTTGCGTATTCCTCATAGTAATATTCGATGTAGTCTTTTCCATATTCATCATAGACATATCCACGTGGAGTGAATGTGTTCATTTGATATTGGTAAATATCATCAACATCGAATTGTTCGTTATAGATATCGAAGTTGATACCATCGAGAATCATTTCACGAACTTCTTTAATCTTTAAGGCAGCATTAGTATTCTTAATGCAGTTTTCCTTATCAGCATTGGTTGGGAATCTATTTTCAAGATCTTCTGCCCAATATGTTGCGTTCTTATAAGAAATTTCTTCTGTTGAACGGTTGACGTTTAAGTTGAAGTGATATGTGTAATCAACATCATCTAGTTCTCTTGAGTTAACAACACCACTATATGGTTTTTCAATTGTGCCTGTTCCTTCTGGACCGGTGATGTATGTTGACCAACCGACTTCGTCTTTTTGTGAAAGTGAGAAACCATCAACGTCTTCTCTATCGAAGGCTTCACGCATATCTTTTGCACTTGTTGTAGCATCAACTACTTTATAGTTAACTGAATCTAAGTGGACTTCGTCAGCGCGATAATATTTTTCATTCTTTTTGTATTTAACAGAATTTGATTTGAATTCGGAAAGAATGAATGGTCCGCAGTAGAGCATCTTCTCTACAGCTGTACCATAACCAGCTTTCATTTCGTTATAGAATGCCTTGTTTGTTGGCATGAATGGTGTGTAGGTGAGCATGGTTGGGAAGAATTGGGCACTTGTTCTAAGTGTGTAAACCAATTTATTTCCATCGACTTTGACACCAACACGTTCAAAGTTAGCAATCTTAGCAAGGTCAGAAGCAGTGATAGCTTCATCTGGCTCATGTCCAGAATATTCTTTGATGAGTTCTGCTAATTTTGTAGCTTGAGCTGGCTTATCATTTTTGATTTCTTTGTAACCTGCTTTACCTTCTTTGATGAAGTTTTGCATCATTGTATAACAATAATATTCCCAGGCATTGTTCACAAATAATGTGTACATGTAATAAATTTCTGATTGTGTTTCGTAGTTAAGAATAATCTTAGCTGTTTGGACGAAATCTTCAGCAGAGACGTATTGTTCGACGCCTTTTGATTTATAAATTTCGCCTTTGTAAGTAACCCATGGGACTTTATCACGAATCTCGAATGAGAATTGTTTGTTATCAGCAGTACGTGTCGCACTCTTTGCGAGTTGTTTACGTAAGATTCCATAATTGTCATTCATGACTAATGTGTCGAGTAAGTTAGCAAGATGACTAACGTTTTCGGCAGCTTGTGAAAGTGTTGGGTTTAATGTGGAAGGTGCTGATGAGAGATATGCATTGTAGACTGACTTAGCAGTTTTACCTGTCATGTAGTCACCTGTCACAGGGTAGGTACGGTATCCATTATTGCCACAGCTTGTGAGAACCATAGCGCCAAGCATGAGACATGAAATACCAAACTTTTTATTCATTTTCATAATCCTTACTCCTTTCAATCTATAAAGATTGGTAATAATATAGCATTTCATGATTGCTATGGCAAACAACAATTTAAAAAAATGCCGCCAAAGCGACATCCATATATTTCTTAAGATATTCTATCTTATAACGTAATAAAGAATACCACCAACAAGGAAAGATAATATGCCCGCGATAAAGAATGGAGCGAATATTTTCCAAGCCATATCAACCTTCTCTTCTGGAAGAGGATTGTTCCAATTTTTTAAGACATGTCTACATCTAGCGCGATAAATATCTTGGATGATAAAACCAACACCAAAAAGGACAACTCCCGAGAAAAGCATTGTTAAAGGAAGATATGTTATAGGCCATTTAGCTGAGTCATTTAAAACATAATATGGAATTAATCCAATAGCGACAACGATTCCATCAAGGCCTAATGCAATCGCATAGTTATACCATTTACTGAATGCTTTTTTCACATAACTATATTAATACATCGCTCGTTTGAATAAAACTATCTGTTAATCTATACTAATTCTAGCTATGGCAAACAAAAATCTTCACGAGAATAAATTCAAAAGAGCTGTTGCAGTTACTTTTCGCAATGTCATCAAGTGTCTTTCTAAAAAGACATATGTGAAGATGCAATATAGATACATCACTCATCATAAGCTCAATTTAAAAGATCCAAAAAGATATACAGAAAAGCTTCAATATTTACGTCTTTATACATATCCAAAAAATCCTCTAGTGAGCAAATGCGCCTCGCGAGATGGAGCAAGAGATTATCTAAAAGATAATAATCTTGAAAAATATCTCATTAAATCGTATGGAGTTTATGATAAATTCGATGATATTGATTTTGATAAACTTCCAAATTCTTTCGTGCTCAAGTGTACGCATGCATGCGCATTTAATGAAATAGTTAAAGACAAATCAAAATTCGACAAAAAGGCTTCGAGAAAGAAATTTAGTAAGTGGTTAAAAACCAATTATGGTAAGAAAACTGTTGAACTCCACTATTCACCTATTAAGCCACGTATCTTAGTTGAAGAATATATCGGTGACATCGATAAACTTCCACTCGAATACAAAATCCATGTCTTTAATGGTGTTGCTAAATCTCTTTACGTAGTAAGTGGACGTGGAAAAGACATCCGATATAACAATTACTACATCGATTGGACCCCATTTGATGGATCACAATTTAATGGTTGGAAAAAAACCGATTATGAATTACAAAAACCCGCGAATTTTGATGAGATGGTTGAGCTTGCTCAAAAACTCGCTAAACCATTCCCATTTGTGAGAGTGGATTTATATAACATCAATGGCAAAATCTATTTCTCTGAAATGACATTTACACCTGCAAAAGGCACTTTAATCTTGGATGATGATAAGTGCGATTTTGAAATGGGTGAATGGTTAAAAATATAACTATCTCCAGATAGAATCTGGAAACATTACTTCATAAAGCATTAAAGCAAAGTGTGGTCCGTTAGGATTATCTTTATCATCGACTGGATAACCATATTTATTAATGTCTTCTTCACTAGCGTTAATTGAACTAAGACTAAAGGTCACACTCATAGCGATAATACCATCTAAATATTCCTTATAATTTAAACCAAAAATTGTATCAAAATATAAGACTAAGAGTGAGGTTATTCCTCCAGTATTTGTAGGAACTGGAACATTAATATAATTAATGTTATATTTGCTATTTATATCTGAATTAGTGTTATGTTTATAAAGCGAAACAGTGATATCAACATTCGCGATATTATTGCTAAATGCTTTAGCGTTAACATCGCCTCTTAAAGCAATCGCTAAATACTTAGCATCGATTAATTCTTTTGGAAAGAAAGTGCTAAAACCGGTCTTATTGATTTGAAGTCTACTTTTGGCATAATACCCATCGCATCTAACTCTTCCATCATAAAGGCGAGAGAGCACTCCATAGGCGAATGAGTCATTGATTGTAGTGAGGTTTTTAGTTGGTCCATAGCCGCTTCCTCTATCTTCGATAGGAGTGTCAATATTCCATTCTAAGAATTCATCTTTATCGCTTAGTTGATCGCCAAATCTAAGTCCCTCTAATGGTTGACCATAAGATGGATTGGAAATATAGAATTTTTCACTTGCATCATAGTTAACCGGTTCACTCGTGACTAGCTTATCAACATTGTTATGTTCAAGATAATAATTGGTCTCAAAATTACCTGTGTCATAAGCATTTCCAGGATAAAGTTCTTTGGTCTTGTTACAACCAGTTAAAACAAGAGGTAACAACATTAATGTTAAGTATTTATGTCTCATATTGTTAATTCCCCCTCACTATCTTCAAACGAATATTCGTCTTTAATTTTTTTAGCAGGTTCTTTTGTTTGTTCGACTTGCTTTTCTTTTTCTTTAACTTCTCCACTTAATGGATAAAATGTAAATCCAACGATAAATAACATTATCAATGTTAATGGATGTCTAAAGAACCCAATATATTGATTTGCGTCATGAACATATGGAAAAGCTTCATAGTTGAACGCTTGATACACTAAGAAGGAAACAAGAAATAAGAAGAAAATCATCTTTAAAGCATGATCGTCTTTTGATTTATTTAAGTAAGTCACAAAAATATAACCAAAGATGAGAATGAACGCTACTAAGAAAATGACTGTGAAAATGCCGCCTTGTTTTACAAGTTCCATCGCAAACATCTTTGAATTTACACTTATCACATCAATTGTCTCAAGATGGACACTGCTTGGAGCGTAGCCAAACAAGTTATATGATTTTAAAGCTTGCGATAAGACTTGGTTAATTGGGAACATTACTCTATTGCCATTAAATATTCTATTTAAGACTTTATTACTTGCTAAGAAATTAGAAAGTCCCCCAATTTGAGCAGCGTTAAATAAAACTAAGACAAAGAAAATTAAGACAAGTCCAACAAAAACAAATGTGCCGTATTTTAACACTTTTCTGAACTTCAAATTATCTTTAAAGAAACGATAACAAACCGCTACTAATATAGTTGGCACTAGTAAAACTAAAGCAGGAATATTGGGCACGGTTATAATACTTAATAATCCAACAAGTCCAATACCTAAAACAATGAAGAAGTGACGAGGATCTTTCTTTGGATTTATAAAAAGCAAACCACCTAAATATGAGGTGAGTAAAATACCATATAATCCTGTATATGCTGTGCTTGTATCTTTGAACTTAAAACCAACGAGCCAAGTGCTTTCTTTTGTGACATCAAATAACTCGGCATTGTAATAATAAATTGGGGTGTTTTTATATATTGCCGCGTAAAACCAACCATAATTAGCCCATGTAGCAATCATTGAAATGATTGTGACAAGTGATAAACCTGCTCCTAAGACAATTAAAAGTGTCCAAGGAGAAAAACCTTCAATCTTTCTAGAAGCGATACCTAAATAGATAAATGAGAATATCGCTAAAAAAGATAATATGTTATTTAAAATATCAGCCTGAAGCAAAAGTCCAAAGGAAGAAAAAACAGCAAGTAAAAGCATTGGAGCAGCTAGTGTTAACATGCTCTTAAGTTCTTCTTTATTGAATCTGTTATATGTTATTGCTATAGCAAATAAAGCGATAAATATTCCTAATAGATAAAAAAGAACATTGTAATTACCTAAAGCAAAAGATGTTATCGCAATGCACTCTAAGATGAGGAAGGATAACAAGGAATCGCTGTTTCTTAATTTATCTAGGAATTTCATATTTATTTATGATACGTCTCGTTTCTATATATTTTAAACGCACGATATATTTGCTCAAGTAGAATTAATCTCGTCATTTGATGTAGATATGTCATCTTAGAAAGCGAAATTGAATCATTCGCTCTATCTTTTAATTTATTAGATAAGCCATAACTACCACCGATAACAAAGTTAATTTGACTGCCATTTTGTTCAATTTTATCTATGAGATAAGTTGAGAATTCTTCCGAGGTCAATTGTTTCTTATTTAGATCTAAAGCTATTAAATAATCATTTGGTTTTAAAAGATTTAAGACTTTATCGCCTTCTGCTTCAATAGCCTTATTAATTTCACTTTGATTAAAAGGATCTCTTATGGAAGAGTCATTAACTTCAATTATCTCAACATTGACATAAGGTTTAAGTCTATCAAGATATTCTTTTATGCCTTCTTTAAGATAATTTTCTTTAATTTTCCCAATTGCAAAAAGACGAATTTTCATCCATATCATTGTAATCTTATTATTGTCTATTTTCTATAAATAAATAGAAACTTTAAGATAACTTATAACTATGGTAAGATTTTTCTATGCTACAAAATAAGTCGCTTATAGTCTTTGATATGGACGGCACGATCTTTGATACCTTAAAAGATCTAAATGCCTCTGTTAATTATGCATTAACAAAAAATAACTACCCATTAAGAGATATTGAACACACAAGAAAATCAATCGGCAATGGAGTAGCAATGCTTGTTAAAAGAAGCGTGCCTGAAAACACAAGTGAAGAAGATTATAAAAAGACATTAAAAGATTTTGAAAATCATTACTCTAAACATTCTTTTGATCATACGTCACCTTATAAAGGTGTTTATGAGGTTTTAAAAGAGCTTAAAGTAAAAGGATATAAGCTTGCTGTTGCCACAAATAAGCTTGAAAGTGTCGCTAAAGATTTAGTGAATAAATATTATCCAAATATCTTTGATACAGTATGTGGAGATGATGGGATAAGAAATAAGAAGCCAGCACCAGATCAAATAATTGAAATATGTAAAAGATTATCAATAAAAGATAAGAGCAAAATACTTTATATCGGCGATAGTGAAGTTGATTATGAATTTGCTATAAATTCAGGTGTTGATGTCTTGCTTGTTAGCTATGGATATCGCACGATTGATGAATTAAAAAATAAGATTAAAACTCCCTTCAAATATATTGATGATATCCGAGAGTTAATAAAAAAGAGTGTATAACACTCTTATTTTATTATTTGGTGGAGCCGGCGGGACTTGCACCCGTGTCCAGAGAAGGCCCTACAATAACGTCTACAGCTTAGACGATATTAATATTTAACGAAGCATCAGATATCGTGCCTATCTTCGCGAGACTTCTTTAATTTCGACTGAAGCTAGCAAGTCAACTCTTTCAATCTATCCTTTTGGTATGACATCTTTACCAAGCGTGAAAGGCTAAAACCTTGGGAGACGGCTTGCGAGACTTATTGTCTCACTCTATGTCGAGTGCTTATGCGCAGCAAGCGAATTGAGCTCTAGGAGCTCTCATATAACTGTTGTCAGTTATTTTTGTTTGATGATTACGTCATCACTCGGCTGCAGTTAATGCCAGGCGAGCATCCCTGTCGAAACTAAGTCGACCCCAGGATTATTACGAATTATAACTTATTGTTTGAAAACAAACAACAAATTATATAAACTAATACACGCTATGAAAAACGTAAAACTATTCTTAAAATCATTATTCTCAAACAATGCATGTATCGAAGGTGGACGTCATAAACCTTGGTATGCAGCCATCATTATTTTCTTCTTATCGATTATTGTTTCAATCGTTCCTATCTTTGTTCAAACAATTCAAAAGACAGGTTCTGACTTTGTCAAATCTCGCACATACTCATATGAGATAGGCGCTCAAAGATTTGTTGAAACACTTGATCAAAAAGAATTAAAGCTCGTCGTAAGAGAATTTGAAGGTTCAAAATATCTCGATGTTAATCAAGAAGAATGGGATAAGGCTTTTGAAGCCACAGTTGAACTTCAAAATCACACATATCATGTCTTCCAACATAAAAACGCTGAAGATATTGTCGACTTTGAAGTCTATTACTTAAGTGAATTTAATAACACTAACCTAAATGAAATTATCTCTTCTGTTAAGGGAACCGATGAAAAAACAGGCGAAATAAAATGGAATAAAAGATCATCCACATTTATCGCTTTAGGTAAAGAAGCATTCTTATCTTATGAATATGCTTTAAATAACACAAACCCACAAGGTAATGTCTTAGGCGATTATAAAAACCTTGATGATGGCTTTGATCTCACAAGTATGGCGCGCGTTAAAGTAGATGATACTGAATTAAGTGTTAAAGCCGGCAATGTTAATGCTGATAATTATGGCACATATAAAAATGGTGTCTGGAATAACTGGAAAGCCTTCTTCGACAAAGGTTTCTTATATAACCGTTATCAAAATACCTGGAGAATGACTCTTCTCATGTTTGGTGTTAACGCTGGTATAACCATTTTTATGGGTCTTATGATTTGGGTCTTAACTCGCGGTAAAAATAATCCATATCGCATATACACAATTATGGAATGTCAATTCATCTCAGCTTGGACCGCTGTCACTCCAGCCATCCTTGCCTTAGCATTTGGCTTCTTACTTGCTCAATTCGCTCAAGTTATCTATCCACTCTTACTTGGTGTACGTATCATGTGGTTATCGATGAAATCACTCCGTCCTGCTTATGGAACATATAGTGATCCAAAAGATAATGGAAAAGTCATCGATGCTAAACCAGTTAAGAAATAATTAAAGTTTAAATCAAAAAGTTCTACGCGATTGTAGAACTTTTTTATTAGATTGTTCTTCTTGTTTTAACTTTCGTAGTTAGAGCTTTTCGGCCTATGGAATAATATTCAGTTCCTTCCATCTCATCAAGCTTATATAAGTTACGACCATCAAATATCAAAGGCTTTCTCATATTTAGAATAAAATCGATTGCTTTTAGCTCTAAAAATTCGCTTGAATCATTTAAAATTACGGCAAAATCTGCGTCTTTTAAAGCATCTTTAGGATAGTCAACACATTGAATCTTTGATGTGCGAGAGAATACTTTTTGGAAATTATCCATTGCTAAAGGATCATATACTTTCATTGTCACGTTTTTATCTAAAAGGGCTCTTACAACTGGAATGGCAGGCGAATTTCTCACGTCTTCTGTTCCACCTTTAAAGGCTACACCTAAGACAGCGCATGTTAGACCATTCATGTTCTTAAAGTGCTTAAAGATTTTATTTATAAAGAATTTGATTTGATTATCATTAGCCTCAATAACCGATTTTAATAAATCAACAGAGACAGAATTTTCTTTTGCGATCCAATAAAGCCCATTTGTATCTTTAGGGAAACAACTTCCTCCATAACCAATCCCGGCTTTTAAGAAGGAATCACCAATACGAGGATCAAGCGCCATACCTTTAGCGACTTTATCAACATCCGCTCCAACCTTTTCACATAGTTGAGAGATGCTATTAATATAAGATATCTTCATTGCAAGATAGCAATTAGAAGCATACTTAATAAGTTCTGCATTTTCACTTGATGTGATCATAACAGGAACTTTCTTCACACTATATA
>Ga0247611_10005760_pt1 | contig 16167 bp, 11 predicted proteins | sample 177DNAGHGhighgp2_FD_192422 | JGI IMG/M metagenome (GOLD analysis project Ga0247611, IMG submission 192422) | Sheep rumen microbial communities from Palmerston North, Manawatu-Wanganui, New Zealand - 1770 DNA GHGhigh gp2 | ecosystem: Host-associated > Mammals > Digestive system > Stomach > Rumen... | reverse complement strand
CGAGGGTTTCTTAATGGTGAGTCGCCACTCCTCCTGCTGACCAGGCTTCAGACGGTCGCGGAAGGTCTCCCACGCCAGCGTCAGCTGCTTGTCGGGCAGCGGACGTCCGATATGCACCTCGTGGTGATAGGCCACACCCTGCTTGACCCAGGCGAACGTGAGCAGCAGACCGTTGCCGTACTCTTCCTTATAAGTCAGTTTGCGATTGATGAGCTCGTTGGACTTATCGACGGCGCCGCTCTCCAGAACCTGTTTTCCGGCTATCACGCTATAGACGATGTGCACATCCTTGTCGGACGAGCCAACCTGGAGCGTGACAGGCGTACCATCGTTGGGGAAGCGGGAGTCAGAGAGGTAATACCAGTCAGGCGTCTGAACAGCCGGACGCTTGTCGTCGAGCGAGAAGACGACGAAGTCGCGTTTCAGCGTGTCCTGCTCACAGATGGCCTCCAGCGTGTGGCTGCCGCTCTTCATGGCTGGGACGGCCACTGGCTTTTGGGTGTCGGCCGTCAGCCATTTGCCGCCATCGAAACGATAGCGCAAATTTGCGCTGATGTCGATGCCTGCCGCGTTACGCAGGTGGAACGTCACCTTGGGCGACTTCTCCATCAGCACCTTCTCAGACAGATCACAGCTGAACGCCGTCTTGCGGTTGCCCAAGGGCAGGGAGAGCTGAGCCTGGTGGGTCTCGCCGGCCTGGTCCGTCACATCGGCCGTGCACACGAAGTTATAGAACTGCGGATAGAGGCTCGGCGGCAGCGTCATGGGCATGTCAACGGTAAACGTGCCGTCGGCAGCCGTCACCGTCTCACCGCTCAACAGTTCCTCATCGGCCGAGGACTGGCCAATATAGCTGTCCCAGTAGCGGCTGTAGGACAGCCACCACCAGGCGCGCCGACGCACCACCGTATAGCGCACCTTCGCATTCTGAACGGGCACGCCGGCATAGCTGCGGGCCGTGGCCTTCACCTGGACGGTGTCGCCATCCTCATAGTGCTCGTTCACCTCAGGAAACTTCACCTCGAACGTCGGACGCTTATAGTCCTCGACACGGAACGAGCAGCTGCCGCCCGATGTCTGCAGCGTGAAGACACCGTTGAGCAGGCCCATAGGCAACGTGAAGTCGGCCGCACAGGTACCAAAGCGATCGGTCGTCAGACGCTCGGTCTTAACCACCTTATAATTAGCGTCACGCAACGTGAGCGAGAACGTTTTACCCTCAAGGGCCTTGTGCTCGAAGCCGTTCTCGACAGCATAGGCAATGACAGCAGCATGAACGGTCTGTCCTGGACGGTAGAGCGCACGATCGGTATAGACCTGCATGCGTTCAGCATCGCGCTGGTTGTCGTAATAACCGAAGTGCGGATAGCTGTTAAGTGGCGGACAGAACTTATCGATGTCGGTGTAGGCGAAGGAGTTGCGTGGCTGCAGGTCCTGCACCTGCCACACGGCCTCGCCCTGTCCGTCGGTCGTGAGTGTATTCTCGTTCTTCTTGTTGTCAATCAGACGGATGTGGGCACCTTTCAGAGGCTGTCCTGTCGTCGCATTGACCACGACAAAGCGCAGGTTCTTGCCAGGCAGCTCTTCCATGAGCAGACGCACGTCGCTGACATAGTACATGCGGCGCGACACCTGTGTGGCCGGCAGCGTCTCCATCTCAAGCATATAGACGCCTGCGGGCAGTCCCTGCAGCACCATCGAGTCCTCAAAAACTTCGTATTCCTTCTTGCCCACATACTGATGGGTCACCTCATAGGGCAACAGCGTCAGCAAGGACTTCATCTTACGATAGCCCTCCGCACTGTTGGGCGACAGATCGGTATCGCCCTGTGCCTTGACACTATAGACGCGCATCGTCAACTGACGGATGTTCCGCAGTTCCGACAACTGGAAGGTCATCGCCTTTTCAGGAATGTTCACATGGCGCTCAATGGACGCGCTGAACGAAGGAGCAGTCAGCTGACGCTGGCTGTTGCGCAGTTCGTTCATGCCTTTCCAGCTTGTCCAGCGTTCAGTGGCCAGATTGACATACTGCCATTTGTCCTCGGCCGTCGCGTCGGTATAGGTGTCCATATACCTATAGTGCTCGACAGCAGCCTCGCCACACTCCACCAGGTCGCCGTACTCACTGATGAGCGAGTCGACACGATGAAGGTACTCAGACTTCTTCAGCTCCACCCTACCCTGCGGCCGCTGCTGACGCAGGAGCTCCAGCGCCGTCAGGAAGGTGGCACGGCGATTGCCGGCCTGCTGATAGTAATCGTGAAGCGGCTGGTACTGTCCCAGTTCATAGCCAATGACGCTCAGCAGGTCATCGTCGAAGATACGGCTGTCCACGCCCTTCACCGTCAACGGCTCATAGTCGACGGCCTTGGCAGCCGCCAGCTGACGGCAGAGCTCAGGCGTCAGCGTCACCTCCAAGGGGGTACGCTCCAGTTCAGCATTGTCGCGGTAGATACGACGGAGAACAACCTGATAGACCGTTTTCAGCACCACGTCCTGCTCCGACTCCATGCGCTGTTCCATCCGTCCAACGGCTGGTTGCAGTGAGTCGGGAGCTATCTCGGCCATGACACGGGCACCCTGCAGCTCGGCTTTCATCAGCTGTCCTGGCAAGCGGTCAGCTTGAGCCTTACGCGCTATCTTCATCAGCACGTCGTACTGGGTTCTGGGAAGGTCTTTCTGTTCGGCCTCCTTCACTTGTTTCCAAAGGGTGGTATAGGTCTGTCCTTCTGCCATTGTCACACATGCCAGCAGCAACGCCAGCGTCACTATCATTTTCTTCATAGCTGTCAATTTACGAAAACAACTCATGCAAATTTACCACATTTTTCCCGTTCAGCCAACCATAGAGAGCCGAAAATATGAAAGTTTAACCGAATCGGACGCGTCACCTAATTATTGTTAAATATGCAGGCGCGCGATACAATAATGGAATGAAATTAGTACCTTTGCAAGTTGAAACAGGGAAAAGGCGCCGCCGTTTCCCAATAACAAACAGAGCATAACAAACAAGTTTATAAGTATGAAAAAGAACTGTCTTTTATTGTTTGCTGCCACAGCAATGATGTTCGCATCGTGTGGTGGCGGAGGTGGTCGCCCGACGTTTGGCGACAACGAGTTCCCCGTTGTGACCGTGGGTACGACAAGCTCATCATCGCAGTCGACCTACCCGGCAACCATCAAGGGTGTCCAGGATGTCCAGATCAGCCCGAAGGTGCAAGGTTTTATCCGACAGATTAACGTCAAAGAGGGTCAGACGGTGAGTGCCGGACAGGTGCTCTTCGTGCTGGATAACGAGACCTACCAGGCTCAAGTGCGTCAGATGCAGGCTTCCGTGAACACGGCCCAGGCTGCATGCAATACAGCAAAACTCTCTTATGAGAATGCCAAGAAACTGTTTGACAACAACGTCATAGGCGACTTTGAACTGCAGTCGGCAACGAACAGCTATGAGAGTGCCAAGGCTACGCTGGCTCAGGCACAGGCAGGACTGGCCTCCGCCAAGGAGACGCTCAGCTTCTGCTACGTCAAGAGTCCCGCTTCGGGTGTCGTGGGTACGCTGCCGCTGAAAGTCGGTGCACTGGTAAGCGCCGCTTCCGTGCTGACCACCGTCTCCAACAACTCAACAATGGAAGTCTACTTCTCCATGACTGAAAAAGACGCTTTGGAAATGTCGAAGAGCGGCAACGGCCTGTCGACGCTGCCTGAAGTGAAACTGCAGCTGGCCGATGGTACCATTTATAATCATGGTGGCAAGGTGACGAAAATGAGTGGTGTCATCGACCAGGCCACAGGTACCGTACAGATGATTGCCGTGTTCCAGAACCCTGAGAGGCTGCTGAAGAGCGGCGGCTCGGGCTCCATCGTCATTCCTCACGAAAACTCCTCGGCCATCGTCATTCCACAGGCCTGCGTCACCGAGGTACAGAACAAGAAGTTCGTGTATCTTCTGGGCAAGGACAACAAGGTGGTTTATACTGAAATCAAGGTGGCTCCGCAGGATGACGGCAAGAACTATGTCGTGACTGACGGTCTGAAGCCTGGTGACAAGTATGTGACCAATGGCATCACAAAGCTCTCTGACCAGATGGTGATTGTCCCCATCACTCCGGAGCGTTACCAGCAGAAGATTCAGGAGCAGGCCAAGGCCATGAGCGCTGGAGACATCGTTGGTGCAATGAAAAAGTAAAAAGGTAAAAAAGTAAAAAAGTAAAATAATGACATTTACGACTTTTATCAAACGCCCAGTACTGTCGACGGTGATCTCTATCCTCATCGTCCTGCTGGGTATCATCGGACTGGTATCGCTGCCTATTGAGCAGTATCCCGATATCGCACCGCCAACGGTTGTGGTGTACACCCAATATCCTGGTGCCGATGCCGAAACGGTGAAGAACTCGGTCATCACCCCATTGGAAGAGAGTATCAACGGTGTGGAAGGCATGGACTACATCTCGTCGACAGCCTCAACCGGATCGGCCCAGATGTCTATTCTGTTCCGTCAGGGACTGAATGCCGACATGTGTGCCGTGAACGTACAGAACCGCGTGCAGCAGGCACTTGCACTGTTGCCGGCTGAGGTGACACGTATCGGCGTGACGGTCATGAAGCGTCAGACGTCGCAGGTGATGATGTACACCCTGACCTCTGACGGCCGTTATGACGACGAGTTCCTAACAAACTACGCCAACATCAATATCATCCCAGCCATCAAGCGTATCCAGGGTGTGGGTGACGTGCAGTCGCCTGGTATGAAAACCTACTCCATGCGTATCTGGCTGAAGCCCGACGTGATGAAGCAGTACAACCTCATGCCCTCCGACATCAGCGCCGTGCTGGCCGAGCAGAACATCGAGGCTGCGCCGGGTAAGTTCGGCGAGGAGTCAGACGTGACCTACGAGTATGCCATGCGCTACACCGGCCGCCTGAAGACGGCTGAGGAGTTTGGCAACATCATCATCTCCAGCGATGCCAACGGACAGACGCTGAAACTGAAGGACGTTGCCAAGATCGAGTTGGGCGGACAGATGTACAGCGTCTCGATGAGAAACAACAACATCCCGTCGGTGATGGGTATGGTGCAGCAGGTGGCAGGATCGAACGCCAACGAGATTGCCAAGCAGGTGAAGGCCGAGCTCGAGGAGCAGGCTAAGCTGTTCCCACCGGGAATGATGTATAAGATCAACTACGACGTAACGGAGTTCCTCTATGCGTCCATCGAGGAGGTGGTCTTTACGCTTATCTTTACGCTGATGCTGGTGTTCATCGTCATCTACGTGTTCCTGCAGGACTGGCGTTCGACGCTTATCCCGCTGATTGCCGTGCCAGTGTCGCTCGTTGGTACGTTCTTCTTCCTGAACGTCTTCGGCTTCTCCATCAACCTGCTGACACTGTCGGCCCTGCTGCTGGCTATTGCCATCGTGGTCGACGATGCCATCGTGGTGGTCGAGGCTGTCCATGCAAAGCTCGACCAAGGTTACAAATCGACGCTGACGGCCTCTATCGATGCCATGAACGAGATTTCGGGTGCTATCATCTCCATCACGTTGGTGATGGCCTCAGTGTTCATCCCCGTATCGTTCATCGGCGGCACCACGGGTACGTTCTATCGTGAGTTCGGTGTGACGATGGCCGTGTCTATCTTCATCTCAGCATTGAACGCCCTGACGCTGTCGCCTGCCCTCTGTGCCATTTTCCTGAAAGCACACGACAAAGAAGGTCACGAGCGCAAGATGTCGGCTATCGACCGCTTCCATGCCTCGTTTAACACGGCCTACGACTCTGTCTTGGGCAAGTATAAGAAATCGGTCGAGAAGCTGGTGCGCAAGCCTTTGGCCATTGGCATTGCCGTCATCGTAGGTATTGCCATTCTGGTGACGACGATGGCAACCACAAAGACCGGTCTGGTGCCCGACGAGGATACGGGTACGCTGTTCTGTACCATCAGCATGCCGCCGGCAACGTCCGTCGCACGTACGCGCCAGATTATCAATGAGGTGGACAGCATCCTGGCTGCCGACCCCGCCATCCAGAGCCGTGAGCAGATTCAGGGTTATAACTTCATAGCCGGTGCCGGTTCCGACCAGGCCACGTTCATTCTGAAGCTGAAGCCGTTCAAGGACCGCCAGAAGGGATTCTGGTGGAAGCTTAGCGGTCTGTGGCAGGGCGACGGTATCTACCGCTTCTTCCTGAACCCGCTGGAGTCAACGGGTGTGGTGGCACAGATCTTCATCAAGACGGCCCACATCAAGGACGCCTCGATCCTGGCGTTCGCCCCGCCGATGATTCCTGGTTTCTCAGCCAACTCAGGTGTATCGATTGTAATGCAGGACCGTACTGGTGGTCCTCTGAACAAGTTCTTCGACATCACGAAAGAGTTCATCGCAGAGCTGAACAAGCGTCCTGAGTTCCAGATGGCGCAGACCTCATACAACCCCAATTACCCGCAGTACATGATCCATGTGGACGTGGCGAAGTGTAAGCAGTCGTCCATTTCCCCCGCAACGATACTGACCACGCTGCAGGGTTACTATGGTGGTCTCTATGCTTCAAACTTCAACGCATACGGTAAGCTCTACCGTGTGATGGTGCAGGGCTCGCCAGAGACCCGCATGACGCCGGAGTCCCTGAAGAGCGTGTATGTGCGCACACCAAAGGGTATGTCGCCCGTCGAGGAGTTCTGCCACATCGAGCGTGTATATGGTCCTACGAACATCACTCGCTTCAACCTTTTTACGTCTATTAACGTGACGGGTACGGTAGCCAACGGCTATTCCACGGGTGAGGCCATCAAGGCCGCTCAGGAGGTGGCTGCGCAAGTGCTGCCTACCGGCTATAGCTACGACTACCAAGGACTGACGCGTGAGGAGGCCAAGGCTTCGAACTCGACGGCCTTGATCTTCGTGCTCTGCTTCATCTTCATCTACCTCATCCTGTCCGCACAGTACGAGTCGTACATCCTGCCTCTGGCTGTTGTCCTCTCTGTGCCCTTCGGACTGGCTGGCTGTTTCCTGTTCACGATGCTGTTTGGTCACGCCAACGACATCTATATGCAGATCTCGCTCATCATGCTGATTGGTCTGCTGGCTAAGAATGCCATTCTGATTGTGCAGTTCGCACTTGAGCGCCGTCACCTGGGTATGGCCATCTCGTGGTCAGCGGTCCTTGGTGCTGCGGCTCGTCTGCGTCCTATCCTGATGACGTCACTGGCAATGATTATTGGTCTGTTGCCGTTGATGTTCGCCTCGGGTGTAGGCAAGAATGGTAACCAGACGCTGGGTGCAGCAGCTGTCGGCGGTATGCTCATTGGTACGCTCTGTCAGATTTTCGTGGTGCCCACCCTGTTCACACTCTTCCAGAGTCTGCAGGAGAAGTTCCGTCCCATGACCTTCGAAGCCGAAGAGAACGAGGACGTGGCGACTGAGATTGCACAGTATGCGCACCGCCCTGCTGATTACGAATTGGAGAAGTAATTTTTTGAAGAACGATATGAAAAAGATATTATTGATTTCATCCGCAGTCTTGATGTTGGCGAGTTGCGGACTCTACAACAAATACGAGCGTCCGGAGGTTGTAGCCGACGGCATTATCCGCGACCCTGTGGCAATGGACGGCGCCTTGCAGTCTGCCGACACAACGTCGTTTGGCAATGTGCCCTGGCGTGAGGTTTTCACCGACTCCCAGCTCCAGCAGCTCATCGAGCAGGGACTGGAAAGCAATCCTGACCTGCTGAATGCAGCCCTGAATGTGCAGATGGTCAACGAGGCACTGAAATGTGCACGCCTGGCGTTCCTGCCCAGCGTAGCCTTCACACCCCAAGGTTCGATCAGCACGCTGAAGACCGACCCGTCGGTAACCACCAAGACGTACCAGCTGCCCATCTCCGCCTCATGGAACGTTGACCTGTTCGGCAATCTGCTCAATGCCAAGCGGTCGGCACAGATGCAACTCATTGCAACCAAGGACTACCAGACGGCTGTGCAGTGTAATATCATCTCGGCTATCGCGAACCTCTATTATACGTTGCTGATGCTTGACCGACAGATAGAGATTGTGAACGACATGGAACAGCTGACCAAGGAGACCTGGGACAAGATGAAGTTCATGCACGACAACCGCGTTGGCTATCGTTCCACAGCCGTGCAGAGTGCAGAAGCCTCCCACTACTCGGTACAGGCTCAGAAAGTGGATCTGCTCCGTCAAGTACGTGAGTGTGAGAACTCCCTGTCGCTGCTCATCGCACAGCCGGCACAGAGCATCAAGCGCACACGGCTTGCCGACCAGTCACTGCCCACATCGTTCTCTGCAGGTGTCAGCATCAGCCTGTTGAAAAACCGCGCCGATGTTCACGCAGCCGAGATGTCGCTGGCCCAGTGTTTCTACGATGTGCAGCAGGCACGCTCGCGGTTCTATCCCAGCATCACTATCACCGGCACTGGTGCATTCACCAACAGCAATGGTCTGGTTAACCCAGGTAAGATGCTGTGGTCGGCCGTCGGTTCACTGGTTCAGCCCATCTTCCAGCACGGACAGATCGTAGCTGGACTGAAGGTTGCCAAGATGCAGTACGAACAGTCGTATAACAATTGGCAGAATGCTGTGCTAAAGGCTGGCAACGAGGTGTCCAACGCTCTTGTCAGCTATAACGCCTCCGCCGAGAAGGGCGAACTCGACTCCAAACGTGTCGCCGTGCTCAAGCAGAATGTGGAGGACACCAAGAAGTTGATGGAGTCCAGCTCTAACACCACCTATCTGGAGGTTATCTCTGCCCAGTCAAATCTGCTTAACGCCGAAATCTCGGAGGTCACCGACCAGTTCAACAAGATGCAGGCCGTTGTGAACCTCTACCAGGCACTCGGTGGCGGAGCCAAATAATTTAGAATTAAGAGTTAAGAATTAAGAGTTATGGCAAGCGAAATATCCCCCAAAGCCGAGATTAGCCCCAAGGCGAAAATCGGTGATAACTGTAAGATATTCCCCTTCGTCTATATTGAGGACGATGTGGAGATTGGCGACGGATGCATCATCTTCCCATTCGTCAGCATCTGTAGCGGCACCCGTATGGGCAAGCGCAACAAGGTTCATCAGGGTTCCGTCATTGGTGCCCTACCCCAGGACTTTGAATTCCGTGGCGAACGCTCAGAATGTATCATCGGCGATGGTAACATCATCCGCGAGAATGTCGTCATCAACCGTGCCACTCACAATGGCGGAAAGACCATCATCGGTAATGAAAACGTGCTCATGGAAGGAGCCCACATCTCACATGACACGAAGGTGGGTGACCGTTGTGTGTTCGGCTACGGCACGAAGATAGCTGGCGACTGCGAGATCGAAGATAACGTCATCTTCTCCAGCTCAGTCATTGAGAATGCCCGCACACGTGTCGGCAAGGGTGCGATGGTACAGGCAGGCACGACGTTCTCTCGTGATATTCCGCCCTACATCGTAGCCACGAAGAAGAATACGTATGGTGGCGTCAACACGACCATCGGCCGTCAGCACGGGGTTGACGAAAAGATTCTGAAGCACATTGCCAACGCCTATCGTCTGGTGTTCAATGGCGGCATATCCCTGTTCGATGCCATCAACCAGATTGTCGAACAGGTGCCCGAGGGTCCCGAGATCAACCATATCGTCGAGTTCCTCCGTGCCACGCAGCTTGGTATCATATCAAAGATATAGGAGCAACATCCATATGACGAAATACGGGGACGGCATCACAACCGTCCCCGTATCTGTTTATTCAATTACGCCCCAGTCATTTCAAGAGTAAATAATACAGACGGTCCTCATTATTCAGAAATAGTCTGCCTCCAGCAATTCCGACTCCTCGTATGGGGATTGTCAGCTGTATTTCTGGAACACCTTGGAGAGATGTCAGCCAGATATCCTGTTTGCGACTTGAAGGTGAATAGACGCACATTCTATCCCCTACCATACATAGTGGCCAATACAAGGAATGGGCAGGGAAACGCTCGGATGTTCTCAACTCCTTGTCAACCATATAAATATCACCACTTTCCGTTATTACGGGAAAGTAAAAACCATCTGAAGCGATGAGATCAAACATGCTCTTGAGTCTATAGTACGCATACACTGGCTGGGTGATAATTTCCCTTAACCTACTGTATTCTTTCACATTCCATGGTGAAATGACCACTGTAGAATCATCGAGGTCACGCTTATAGACTAGTCCGTCTTCGAGAAGCATGAAAACGCCATCGGGACTGAATACTGCATCCTCAACCATATTTTTCTTCATGCTCAGCATATTCATAAAATGGCAGGCTCCCGTTCGTTTGTCAAAGGCAGCAATAAAAGGGCGTCCCATCTTTGTGCGCTGCAGTCCGTTCTTCATGCCAAAACCAAAATTGAACATATAGAGAGTGCTGTCGTTGCAGACGAGCCGAGAAAAAGCCGAAGTTTTTGATGGTAACTCATAACTCCAAACCAGATTCATGGAATCGTTAAGGCATACCACATGTTCGCGGTCGGCAAAGTAATAGAGAGAATCCTCCTGAAGTACATTTGAGTGTAACTGGTTGATGACATTCGGACCGACGACCCCGACAGGATAGACCGCATAGCCAGTCAACATAGCACCAGCTACAGCCCCACCTGCCATTGCCAAGCCCTGCAAAAGTGCGCCTTTAACATCAGTGACTCCAGTCTTGGCTTCATAGGCACAGACTTCACCCGTACGAATATTCAAGCGGTTCAAGTCATCTGCCACGATGAGCCAATGAACAGAGTCCTCACGAATAACATCGTTCCAGCCCCAATTCTTGTCGTGTGGCAATTTAGCTGTCCATAACAGCTTTCCAGTTGTCATATTATAGCCACTCAACTTACTTGATCTGGGGCCTGAATAACCAAGTACAACGTCGGCTGAATCATCATGCTGAACAAGATTAAACTTGCCTTGCCAACGCACGTCACCCGTAACAGGATCAAGCATGCTAACCTTATTGCCCTTAGTTATTATGACGCCAGCTTTCGTACAATATGCCGTCGAATTACTATAATTAAATGGGTAAGTCCATAACAATCTGGACTCTTTCAGGCTAAACGCGCCTATCTCCCCGTTGAATTGCAACCATTTCCCGCTTTTTGTAGTCTCGCGGAATTTCAGCAATAAATAATCCAGTCCTGGCTTTATGGTCACGCCGTCTATCCGGCGGCCGAATGTCTGGCTCTCTGCCATAACTACCGTACTATCGATGGTAAGGCCTACAGAGACCTTGGTAATATTGTCTGCCTTAGAAGGCAAACATGCAAGAAAAAATATAGATAAAAGAAGTAAGATTCTTAAATCTGCCATAGTTGTAAAAAGTGGGGTCAATATGAGGCACTACAGGGAACCCCCATAGCAATAACGCGGTCACGAATGGCATCCAGTTTTTCGCGACTTGCTTTCTGTAGCCCTTGGGCAGGCGTCTCGCGGTCAATGGTGTATACCATCACCTGTTGGGGGCGAATTGCACGGATGGCCTCCAGCCACGGGCCAACGAACTCCTCGCCTGTATTATCTACAGACTCCTGACTCTCCAGACTCCTGACACCTGTCATAAACATCGTCTGAATGATGACATGTCCATTGAAGGCCTTCAGGTGCTCGATGACAGCGTTGACGTCGTAAGCGCCACACGGACGGTCCACCTTATTAATATATTCGGCACTGACGGTGTCAAGCTTCTGGATGTTGTTATCCACACGCATCAAGGCATCGTGCACCTCAGGACGCCCCGTCATCGTGGCATTGCTCAGCACACTGACCTTAGCCTCAGGACAGTAGCGGTTACGCAACGTAATGACATCGTCGATAATTTCAGGAAAGTGCGGATGACACGTCGGCTCGCCATTGCCGGCGAAGGTAAGCACGTCGGGCAATTGGCCCTCGGCGGTCATCGCCTGCAACGTCTCCTCCAGTTTGCAAGCCACCTCCTCACGGGTCGGCAGGGGCAGATGGGGGCGGTGGTCTCCATTGAAACCACACTCACAATAGACACAATCGAACGAACACACCTTGCCATCGGCAGGCAGCAGGTTGATGCCTAACGACAGGCCAAGCCGGCGGCTGTGAACGGGCCCGAAAATGGGCGAAGGATAGATAACGGTACTCATAACGCGAGCAAAGGTACGAAATTTTTCTTAATTTATTTTGGGAATCGACAAGAATGTATTAATTTTGCAGCAATTTAGGTGTATTACATCGAAAAAACTCATGGCAAGAAAGAACCAGACGTCCCGCCGCCGTCACGGCATGCAGGTCGTAACATTGTGTATCAGTACGACGATGGTACTGATTCTCTTAGGGTTAGTGGTACTCTCGGTACTCACAGCCCGCAACCTCTCCAACTACGTCAAGGAGAACCTGACGGTGACCGTCATGCTGGCCGACACGGTGAGCGTGAACGACGCCCATCGGTTTTGCCGCGACCTCTACCATCGTCCCTATGCGCGAAACATTGATTATATCAGTAAGGAACAGGCGCTGAAGGAGCAGACCGAGGCTATGGGCAGCGACCCCTCAGAGTTCCTGGGCATGAATCCCTTCTCAGCCACGCTGGAGCTTCAGTTGAAGTCCGACTACGCCTGCCACGACTCCCTGACATGGATAGCGAAGGAGCTGAAGCGGCATGTCCAGGTGACTGATGTGGCCTATCAGGAAGACCTGATGGACATGGTGAACAAGAACCTGCAGAAGGTGAACATCATTCTGCTGATCCTGGCGCTGCTGCTGACGTTCATCAGCTATTCGCTCATTAGCAACACCGTGCGTCTGGGCGTCTATTCGCGGCGCTTCCTCATCAATACCATGAAGCTGGTGGGTGCCTCTTGGGCATTCATCCGCCGTCCGTTCATGCGCGATGCCATCACCATCGGCATCGTGGCCGCCTTCCTGGCCTGCTGCATACTTGGAGCCGCCTTCTATGCCCTGTGGCAGTACGAACCCAACATCACCACCATCATCACCACGGATATGCTGGTCATTACGGCCGCAGCCGTGCTGCTGTTCGGCCTTGTCATCACAGTCCTGTGCTCGTATATCTCCGTCAACAAGTTCCTACGCATGACGGCTGGCGAACTGTATAAGATATAGCGCTCCGTTAGTGAAAAGTAAATAGTGAAAGTGAATAAAAGAAAGATATGAAAAAAAAGGATTTGGCATTCGGAAAAATGAATTTCATCCTGCTGGCCGTAGGCATGGCTGTCGTCATCATCGGCTTCATTCTGATGAGCGGAGCAGGATCGACCGATGAAGCATACAACCCCGACATCTTCAGCCCCATGCGCATCAAGGTGGCCCCCATCGTGTGCCTGCTGGGCTTTGTGTCCATGATCTACGCTGTCGTACATAAGCCAAAGGACAAGTAATGGACTGGTTACAAGCACTCATCCTGGGTCTCGTCCAGGGCCTGACGGAGTATCTTCCCGTCAGCAGCAGCGGTCACCTGGCCATCGGCCAGGCTCTGTTCGGTATGGAGAACGGCGATGACAACCTGATGTTCACCGTAGCCGTCCACGTGGCCACCATCCTGTCGACCATCGTCATCCTGTGGAGCGAGATTGACTGGATACTGAAAGGTCTCTTCAAGTTCGAAATGAATGCTGAGACCAAGTACGTCCTGAACATCATCGTCTCGATGATACCTGTCGGCATCGTCGGTCTGTTCTTCAAGGACTATGTCGAGGACATCTTCGGCTCGGGCCTGCTCATTGTAGGCTGCTGTCTGCTGGTGACGGCCGCGCTGCTCATCTTCTCGTACTACGCACGTCCGCGGCAGAAGTCGCACATCTCCATGCGCGACGCCTTCATCATCGGTCTGGCTCAGGCCGTTGCCGTGTTGCCGGGCCTGTCACGCTCAGGCTCCACCATTGCCACAGGTCTGCTGTTGGGCAACAAGAAGGAGTCGCTGGCGCAGTTCTCATTCCTGATGGTCATCCCACCCATTCTCGGTGAGGCTCTGCTCGACGTGCTGAAAGCCGTCAAGGGCGAGGCCGTGATGGGCGGTATCGAGTTGCTGCCCTTGACCGTCGGCTTCCTGGCCGCTTTCGTCAGCGGCTGCCTTGCCTGCAAGTGGATGATTAGCATTGTCAAGAAGGGCAAGCTCATCTACTTCGGCATCTATTGTGCCATTGTCGGAGCAGTAACCATCCTCTGTACACTGTTGTCATGAACTTTAACGAAGGCGCATTCATCTACATCAACAAGCCCTACGGTATGTCGTCGTTCGGCGCGCTGGCCCACATCCGCTACCTCATCTCCAAGAAGATGCACGTCAAGCGGGTGAAGACTGGTCATGCCGGCACGCTCGACCCCCTGGCCACCGGTGTGCTGATTCTCTGCACGGGTAAGGCTACGAAGCAGATTGAGACGCTGCAACTGCACGACAAGGAGTACACCGCTACGCTGCAGCTTGGCGCCACCACGCCTTCGTTCGACCGTGAACATACGGTCGACACGACCTACCCCACCCGACATATCACCCGTGAGCTTATTGAAAAGGTGCTTCGCAGCTTTGTCGGCGACATCCAGCAGGTGCCTCCCGTCTTCTCGGCCGTCATGGTTAATGGCGACCGTGCCTACGAGCTGGCGCGCAAGGGTAAGGATGTAGAACTGAAGGCCAAGACCATCCACATCGACGAGATAGAGCTGACGGCCTTTGACCCCAAGACGATGCAGATGAGCATCCGCGTGGTCTGCGGCAAGGGCACCTATATCCGTTCGCTGGCACGCGACATCGGCTTTGCCTTAGGCAGCGGCGCCTTCCTGACGGCCTTGTGCCGCACCCGTCTGGGCGACGTTCGCATCGAGGACTGCCAGACCTTCGACAGTTTCCCAGAATGGCTCGACAGAGCCACCACCCCACAAAATCCATAGGACCCATAAGACCTATAAGACCCATAGGACCCATAGGACCCATAAGATAAAACAACACTAAGATAATGAAGCTATCACAATTCAAGTTCAGGCTCCCTGAAGAGCAAGTAGCGCTCTACGCGCCCCACCGTGCCTTCGAGAACGAAGACGGCACCGTCGACCGTATCTACAACCGCGACCAGTGCCGTCTGATGGTCATCCACCGCAAGAGTCAGACCATTGAGATGTACAAGAAGGATGCTGACGGCAACGACACCGACCAGTACCTGACTTTCCGCGACATGGTCAACTACTTTGATGAGGGCGATACGTTCATCTTCAACGACTCGAAGGTGTTCCCCGCCCGTCTCTATGGTACCAAGGAGAAGACCGATGCCAAGATCGAGGTGTTCCTGCTTCGCGAGCTGAATGAGGAGTTACGCCTGTGGGACGTGCTGGTTGAGCCCGCCCGCAAGATACGTATCGGCAACAAGCTGTTCTTCGAGGAGGACGGTCCAATGGTGGCCGAGGTCATCGACAACACGACGAGCCGCGGCCGTACCCTCCGTTTCCTCTACGACTGTCCGCACGACGAGTTCAAGCAGGAGCTCTTCTCGCTGGGCGAGGCACCGCTGCCACGCTACATCATCGACCATCGCCCCTGCACGCCCGACGACATGGAGCAGTTCCAGACCATCTTCGCCAAGAACGAGGGTGCGGTCACCGCTCCTGCCACTGGTCTGCACTTCAGCCGTGAGCTGATGAAGATCATGGAGATTCGCAGCTTCCAGTTTGCCTACATCACCGTCCACCTGGGTCTCGGCTCGTTCGACCCTATCGAGGTGGAAGACCTGACGAAGCACAAGATGAGCTCGGAGCAGATGATTATCTCAGACGAAGCCTGTCAGATAGCCAACGATGCGAAGAACGCCGGACGCCGCGTCTGCGTGGTCGGCGTCAGCACCCTGCGCGCCACCGAGACGGCCGTAGGCACCGATGGTATGCTGAAAGCATTCGACGGCTGGACCAACAAGTTCATCTTCCCGCCCTACGACTTCGGTTTTGCCAATACGATGATTGCCAACTTCTACCATCCCGAGTCCACGATGATGATGGCGACGGCAGCCTTTGGCGGCTACGACATCACCTACAAGGCCTACGAACTGGCCGTGAAGGAAGGCTACCGGTTTGGCTGCTTCGGCGACGCCCTGCTGATACTGGATGATTAAAGGCGTGAGACGTGAGACATGAGGCGTGACAGAACACATAGGGTATTCCTGGGGTTAGGCAGTAATCTG
>Ga0247611_10005759_pt1 | contig 16170 bp, 11 predicted proteins | sample 177DNAGHGhighgp2_FD_192422 | JGI IMG/M metagenome (GOLD analysis project Ga0247611, IMG submission 192422) | Sheep rumen microbial communities from Palmerston North, Manawatu-Wanganui, New Zealand - 1770 DNA GHGhigh gp2 | ecosystem: Host-associated > Mammals > Digestive system > Stomach > Rumen... | reverse complement strand
TCAAATACTGCAAGGATTTAAACAAATCCTTAATTTTCCTGCATTTTATAACTTAGTTTCTCAATATAAAGGAGATTTTTCAGGTGCAGAATGGATTTTAGTTGCAATAACTATTTTATTTATGATAATTTTTTATGGAGGAACAATCTTTTTAGTTATTTTCTTTGGAAGAAAAATCATAAAAAAAATTAAACCAGTTAGTAAAAGCGCATTACTTAGTGAAGTTGAAGAGCTAAATAAAAAAGTAATAAAGCTTTCAAAAGAAAAAGATGAAATTTTAGCGATGAAGGTATCTCAACTTGGATTAAAGCCTAGTGATTTATCACCTGATGGAGAAGTTGAAGATGAACAAAATGGCGAAGAGGAAGCTTCTACAGGAGAAATGGGTATAAGATTCTCAAAATTAAATTTGATAGATATGGAATATGCAGATTACAAAATTAAAAATTATGGAAATACATTTGATTTGCCAGAACTTTGCCATAACTTTAGACATTTTGCTGCATCAAAATTAAAGCTTTTCTATAAAGAAAGAATGATTAGAACATTTGTTGCAGGACTTGCTTCAACAAGACTTGTTATTCTACAGGGTATTTCTGGTACAGGTAAAACATCACTTGCTTATGCTTGGGGAAAATTTATGAAACAAGACTCATGCGTTGCTTCAGTTCAACCATCTTGGAGAGATAGAACAGACCTTTTTGGATACTTCAACGAGTTTACAAAAAAATTCAATGAAACAGAGCTTTTAAAAGAAATGTATATAGCAGATTATACAGATGATGTATATACAGTAATACTAGACGAGATGAACTTATCAAGGGTTGAGTATTATTTCGCAGAAATGTTATCTATTCTAGAAATGCCAGACAAAAAAGAATGGATAATTGAAATTGTTCCAAACTCTTGGCCAAGTGATCCAAAAAAATTAATGCATGGTAAAATTCAAGTACCACCAAATATGTGGTACATTGGAACAATCAATAACGACGACTCTACATTCGCTGTTACAGATAAGGTTTACGATAGAGCTATGCCAATAGACATCAACGAAAAAGGTGAGCCTTTTGCTCCAGAAGATATAGATGCACAAAATATTAATTATTCGCATTTAGATAAATTATTCTCAGAAGCAATGGAAAACTTTGCTATAACTCAAGAGACACTTGATAAAATAGAAAAGATGGATGATTTTGTAATCAAACACTTTAGAATTGCTTTTGGTAACCGTATTGTTGCACACATGAAGAAATTTGTGCCAGTTTATGTTGCATGCGGAGGAACTGAAGTAGAAGGTGTAGACTACTTTATAGCTAAGAAAATTCTAAGAAAATTCGAACAATTAAATATGGCTTTAATTAGAGACGAAATAGATGGATACATTAAATTTCTTGACGATACCTTTGGAAAAGGTGCAATGGCTGAATGTATAGAATACTTATTAAGATTAAAGAAGATGGGCTAGGAGGAGCTTAAATGAGAGAACTTGAAGTTACAAGTTTATATGATAGTGTTGATGAGCAATGTTTAGAAGATTTCAATAATAGAATGAATTCAAATATGAGAGTTAAGACAGACTACTATAAAGATGCTAATAATTTTGAATGGTTAGATATTTTTGAAAAGCTTTTACCATATATAGAAAAAATATTGAGAAATCCAAAAAGATTCATTACAACTGAAGAAGAAATTGTTAAAATAGAATCTGCCAAAAAAGTTGGAGTTGAAACTGTAAAGCACTTAGCAAAACATACTAACTTTATTCAAGATTTAGATGAAAAAACAGGAGATGTTATTCCTTCAAAATTATTAAATGTTTTAAAAGAGGAAACTTTCAATACTTATGAAAATAGATTTATTTATACTCTTATTCAACATTTAGGAGATTTTGTTAGGATTAGAAAAGATAATCTAAAAAAGAATCCAAAATTAAGGGATAACAAAAAAATTGAATATACAAGTGCTACTATGGTTGGACAGGAAAAGATAAATGTTAATATACAATTAAATACAGAATTAGACACAAATTTAGATATTAGCAAAAAGACTCTAGAACGAATAAAAAGAATAGAAGACAATATCAAGGATATGAGATTTACAGAAGTTTATAGAGCATTGGAAAAGGAAGGAGTTTCACTTGTTACTCCTCCTATAAAAAAGACAAATGTTATTTTGAAAAATGTTAATTTCCAATATGCAATGAATTTATGGGATTACGTTCATCAAAACATTACAAAAAAAGATGTACCTGAAAAAAAGAATCAAGACTATATGGAAAAGGGTGCAATAAAAGGACTTATAGATGAAACCTTCCTTTTAGAATATCTAACTGTAAATAATATTAATAAAGATGATGAAGAGGTTAAATTAGCTAAGGAGAAAACTCTTAGTCGTATGTTAGATAGAATTATTGACATGAACCCTGAACTTACAAAAAAAGAGTTGCAAGACAAACTTGGAGCACAATTTGATAAAGCAGTCGAAAGAAGAGTTGCCACTAAAAATGATATTGAAAAAATATTTAGAAAATATATTAATAAATATCTTGACAAAAAAGCGGGATAAAACATGAAAGGAGCCAAAATGCTAAAAACTATAAAAACGATTTGGGCAATACTAAGAACAATGCTTACAATTGTATTAGTTGTAGTGCTTGCAATTGTTATAACACAAAGAATATCAAATAACAAAATGTCAATTGCAGGATTTAGAATATTTACAGTTATAACAGAAAGTATGATTCCTGATTATGTAGTTGGAGATGCAATTTTTACTCAAGCAGTCGAACCATCAGAAATCAAAGTTGGAGATGATATTACATATTTAGGAATGGCAGAATCTTTTAAGGACAAGATTGTAACCCACAGAGTTATAGATATAGAGAAAAGCGAAGATGGATTATATATTTTTCAAACAAAAGGTATAGCCAACCCAGAACCAGATCCTAAGATAAATGAAACACAAATATTTGGTAAAGTAATATATAAAATTAAATCAATTTCATACATAAATAGCATAATGGGAAATCTATATGGTATGTATTTTGCAATTTTTATACCATTTGGACTTATAATGTTTATAGAATTTATAATATATAAACATGAGAACGAAAAAGAAAACGAATTAGAACAAAAAGAAAAAGGCAAAGATAACGGTGATGAGGAAAATGATAGTATAAAAAATAATAACAAAATAGATAAAGACAAAGAAAGAAGAAAAGAGAAAAGAAAAAAGAGAAGAAAAAAAAGAAGGAATAAAAAAGACTAGTTTATATATTAATTAGCAAAAAAATGAATAATACATAAGAGGGGGAGGTAATGTGAGACAAAGACATAAAGAAAAATTAAAACGTAAACAAAGAAGAATTAAAAACAGAGTTACTATAAGAACTTTATTCTTATTAATTATTACACTAATTTTCAACACTTATGCTTGGTTTACATATTTTAATACAATTTCAGCTGGCATTACTGCACATGTAGACAAGTGGCATGTTTTATTTAGAGTTGACAATGAAGTTGTAGATAGACAATTTACAATTCAAATTCCTCATGCTTATCCAGGTATGCAGGACGTTGAAAAAATTGTTACAATTATAAATGATGGAGAAAAAGATGCTGACATAGAATATGCTTTAAAATATGTTAGAATTTTTGATGATATATATGTTGCTTCAGATCATTTAGAAGCAGGAGAAACAGTGCCAACAGGAGCAACTCTAATGAATTCTAGTCAAATACATACTATGATAGAAAACAACTATCCATTTTATTTAAGTGTAGCAACTATAAATAACAATAATAATAATACAGTAAGTGCGGAAACTCAAGCACAATTAAGAATTGCTTTTACATGGGCTTATGAGTCTGGTGATGATGAAACAGATACAACTTATGGAATAACAGCATATGATTTTTATGCTGAAAATCCTGGAAGAGAGGCAATAGAGATTGTAGTTAAGGTTATGGTAACACAACATAATGAAACAGTAACTCCTACTCCGGAGCCAGAACCTGAGCCATAAAGATATAAAATACGATAAAAATATAATAGGTTACTATTTAGACTTATCTAACTTAAAGGCTATGCAAGTAGTTATATATACTACTTTATGCAGGGCAAGATTGATTTTAAGTTTAAATATAGTAACCTATTTTTATGAATAAAAATTACATTTATTTAATTTACTAATTGCTCAAACAATACATTAACGGAAATTTCAGAAGATCCTTCATTTAGCGCGATTTGAGTATCTTGAACATCATTTAGAGATTCTGTTTCAGAATTATCATCCCAAGAAACATAAATTCTAATTGTATTTGAATTAGTAGATGCAGAAGAACTGCTACTTACAGAACTTTCTCCGCTTTGAAGATAAGTAATATAGTTTTGTTGGCCAGGGAAGGAATATCCAATAATTTTAGCATCTGGGATATCGCTTGTTGAGGGAACTGAACAGGTAACAGTATACCTAACTCCTAGATTTATTTCTGATGTATCAACAACTAAGTCAAAATATCCGTAATGCACCAGGGACAATTGTATTTTGTACATAATAATTATCTCCTGGGAATATTAAATTCATGTTTTGGGTGAAGTTAGAATTATCCATTACATCTTGAGTATTAAGCTTAATTCTCCATGCAGAAATACTTATATTTGCATTAGAAGCAAGAGTAGATAAATATTTTGCATAGGTAGATTTAATAATAAAAAAAGATATAATAACCCATAAACACGCTATAAGTAACAAAATTTTCTTTTTCATAATAATTAACCCTTCAATAATATTACTTAAAGTATAGCATATATAGACATAAAAACAAACAATGTTACAAAAATGTAAAAAAAATGTAAAAAAAATGTCAAACAAATGTAAATATATTGTAATTGTATTGTACAAAGATATATGCTATACTTTAATTAAATAAATAAGGCTAGGGCAATATTTGTTTATTTACTTAAAAAGTTGGTGTTATACATGAAAGAAGAGAAAGAAAACCAGGAGGTACAAAATCAAAACCCAAAAGAACAAAAAAATGAAATCAAAAATGACAGCCAAAAAGGCCAGGAAGTAACTGAAAAAAGAAGAGCAAGAAAGAAAGCTAAAAAGATTTCCGATGTTAGTGAAAGAATAAAAAAGCTTAAAAAAATACTCTTCATAATGTTGATTTTTTTGCTGATAATCTATTTTGCATTAAGAATAGCTTATGAAACAGGAAGATTTACAGTAGTTTTAGATACTTCTTCTGATATGAAGGGCGCACTTGTTATGTATGAAAACAGGAATGAAAAACTCACTAGAAGAACATTAAAAGCTGATATGTTAGACTTTATGACAAATATTTCTGGAGATTGGATTCCTGAAAACATAAATGATGAGAAGGATGGTCGGACATAATGGAGATAACTACATAGCTTATACATTTTATTTGGAAAATATGGGTGATGAAACAATACACTATTGGTACAGAATTTATATTGATGATGTTGTTAAAAATGTTGACAAAGCAATAAGAGTAGCAGTTTACTTAAATGGTGAAAAAACAGTATATGCCAAAGCTAATACAAGAACATCCGGACCTGAAAAGGACACAGTAGCATTTAAGGATGAAGAGAATGTGATGTTAGTTCAAAGAAAAGGTTTTAAATCTAAGGATGTTGACAAATTTACTGTGGTAATATGGGTTGAAGGTGATGATCCTGACTGCATAGACGACTTGATTGGCGGAGAAATGAAAATGCACATGACCATAACTGAAGAACATATTAAACAAGAATAATTTTAAAAAAAAGGAGAAAAAATTATGGGAAGAAGAAGTAGAAAAAGTAAAAGAAGAATGAATTCTTTATTTATGACATTATTATTAACTGCTATAATGTTAATAATGTCAACTTATGCATGGTTTTCTGCCAACAGACAAGTTGAAATCAATGGTATCACAGCAAAAGTAAGAGCCGCTGAAGGATTACAAATTTCTTTAGATGGAATCAGTTGGGATACTGCTGTTACAGTTAATAAAGCAGCATTAGTAGCCTTAACATCTTCTGTTAATAAGGTTGCATGGGCAGATAAGCTTGAACCAGTATCTTGTGATGGTACATATAATGCTACAACAGGAGAACTTAATTTCTATTATGGAGAAGTTAGCCCTGATGGAACTATATTAAAAAATGTAAAACAAACTGCATCAGCCTTAACAACTTCAGTAGAAGAAGGGGCAGCAGGAAATACTGGACCAACAAATAAATATATAGCATTTGATATATATCTTAAAAACTCTTCATCAAGACAAAATGATCCTATGAATTTAGCAAATGGATCATCTATAGCTATTAATGAAACAGAAGGTCAAGAAAACACTGGTTTGGAATTTAGCGTTAGAACTGCAATTGAGTTCTATAGTAATACAGCAACATTTACTGATGGACAAGGTGTAATTACAGCTAAAACATTTGGAACACCACAGGTTGCTATTTGGGAACCAAATTATGATCAGCATATAGCAGAAATTCAAAGAGTTGATTCAAGAATTAGTAATACTACTCAAGAATGGAATACATTAGCAATGAACAACACTTCTGTAGGTAAAAACATTCAAGGAATTAATGTTGGTGAATCAGCAATTGGAAATGCATTAGCTGTTTCTTTAGATTCAAATGGAAATGTTTTAACAGATCCACCAGGAGAAACTGGAACATATATGACAATACCAAATACAATTCAAACATCTGGTAACTTACAAGCAGATACAGAATTATATAATGTAAATGGTACTGGTTCTGATACATATCGAATTAATTTAGCTGGAAATGCTATAACAAAAGCAAGAGTATATATATGGTTAGAGGGACAAGATCCAGATTGCCAAGATACAGCATCTACAGGAAAGGCTTTTGATTTGAAAATTAATCTATCAAAAGATGCTATTACATAGGACTAATTTGGATTTTATATGCTAGGAAAAAGGAGTGGAGTGAAAGATAATTTAATATTATATCTTTCACTTCCATTTTTAAATTATTGAATATAACTATGAAAGTAAATAAACTACTTATTTATTTTCATAATTATATTAAAATAACAGTGTTAATATATAATGAAAGGAATGACATTAATGGATTTAGATATAAATATAAATGAAATAAGTCATGATGATTTGATACTTTTATATAACAAAACAAAAGAGTTTATATCATTTTTAGATAATGAAATAGAAACTAGTGAGGTGGAAAAGAAAACAAAATGAGTGAGGATTTTAATGTAAAAGAAAAAATAAATACTCAAATTGATGTTGATAAGGAAATACTTTCTGTTCTACCTAAGAATAATAAGAAAAATTTACAAGCATATAAAGATAAAGCGTCTGAAATAAAACAAGTGTATAATACTTATCTAGATGAAATACTTTCAGAAATGAAAAGAAGAACAGTAAAAATAAAATCAATATCTGCAGATCCTAAAGTAGAAAAGTTAGAACAACAACTTAAATATATGGACAAAATTGAACTATTATACAAAAATAAAACATCATTTGAGAAAATGGAATTAGATGAAACTTTATATATATTAAGAAGATTCTATAAAAATAATCTAGAGCTTATAAATGATGCTATTGTTAAATGTTTAGAAAAGTTCAGAATAGTAGGAGTTAACTTGACAGCAGAAGATTTTGGATATAGCATTTATACTAAGGAATATATGACTACATTTTTAGAAGAAATGAAAAAGGGAGATTGCAACTCTATTAAAGTTAAAGATACATTTGAACAAATATATTGGAAGTGCCCAGATATAATTATTCATATTGAATTAAATTTTAGAAGTCTATATTTTAAAAACGAAAGAATTATAAATAAATATTATGATGATGCTAGAAAGCTTATAACAAAGGAACTGGGGCTAAATGAAGAAGAGGCCATTGAAAGATATGAAGCAATACAAAATCAACTAATTGAAGCAAAAAATAAAGATACTGCATTAATTATAGAAAAATTCTTAAGTGGAGAGAAAAATCCTAAAGACTATGAGTTATCAAGCATTAAGAAAAATTACAAGAAGCTTTTAGGCAAGGAAATAGAAGAGTTTGACAAAGAACAGCTTGATGAAATTAATAAAAATATTTACAGATTGCAAAATAGTTTATATGAATATAAAAACTATTTAAAATTTAAGTTTATATATGATAATGTTATAGAAATATACAATTCAAAAGAAAAATATAAAGTTCTATTTAATCAAAAATTGAAAACAATTAAAAAGATGGAAGCGAAAGTATATAAAAGCAAAACAAAAATGCAAAAATTTGAAAACCATATAGGATTGCTTCAAAAGCTATTTAGTAAAAATACAAATAGACTTGAAAAAATTAATGTTGATGCAAATACACAGATTCTTGAATTAAGAAACATATATCGAGATTTAGAAGAAAACAAAATAAACAATATTATATCTACAACTCTAAATGATGGCTCTACAATTTATGATGCTTTATTACTTGCTTGCCAATTTTACAGCTTTTTAGTAAATTGTACAATTGAAGAATTTCCAGATATTTTGCAGGATGAAATACAAAGTACAATAGAAAAATTTAGGAGATTTATAAAATATCCAAAAACTACAATTATTAATAATGTTAAGATACTTGAAGATAAAGATATTATTTTAATGATTAAAGATAAATACAATCTTTGCAACATAATTATAACAAAAGAGGATTTAGAAGAAGACAATGTTCCTAATTTAATTACAATAGTAAATAGCATATGTGAATACAACTATATTGTAAATAGTAAAACAAATCTTGAGGATATAAAATTTCTTTTACAAGCAAATAAGATTTTGGAAGAAAACAAGCGAATATGAAAGGATTTTAAATAGTGATGGCAGTGAGACATGGCAGTATTAATTTAATAATTAACGTATTTATTTATATACTCTATATAATAATTATTCCTATAATAATATATGATATGTTTTTAATTGCTCAAACTATTATAAATCCAAATAAGACACCAGATTTTTTTGGATATAAAACCTTTTATATTGTTACAGGAAGCATGGAGCCTACTATAAAAATAAATGATATTGTTATTGTGAAAGTAGAGGATAAAAAAAATATTCAAAAAAATGATATTATTACTTTTAAACTAGAAAATGAAATAGTAACTCATAGAGTTATAGACATTGCTTATAATAATGGAACATTAATTTATACTACAAAAGGAGACAAAAATGATGTTACAGATATAGAAAAAGTAGAATTTGAGCAAATTGAAGGAAAATATGTAACTAAGGTTTCAAAAATAGGAAAAATGCTAAATATTTTAAAAAATAAATATATTTTTGGCTTAATACTTATTCTTCTTATAATATGCTATATAATACAAAGGAAAATTTTACTAAAGAAAAAAGAAAGAAAATACAAAAGGGAAGAGTACGAAAGGAAAAGAGGTTACAATAAAATGTAACCTCTTTAATTTATCTCTTTTTACCTTTTTTTGTAGGTGGAACATTGTATTCAATTTTGAAACATGAAAATTTATCTAATTCATTATCATCTAAGCAATCTAAGTAAATATCTAATTCATCTAAATCTTTACATGCTGCAATAACAGCTGGATTTAAATCTGATTGGAACATTAATTCAAATCCTAATTCTATTGCTTCTTTTAATGAACCATGCTCTTTTTTCTTAATTAATTGAAATGCCTCTCTAAATCTTGACTTAGTAGGGTTTTTGAAGGTTTCTAAAGGTAATGTGTATTCATTTTTTATAACATCTTGTAGTGATTTATATTTTTTATTAGATTTTAGTTTTTCTTCAAGCTCAACTACTCTATATGGTAATACTACATTTTGGTTAGAATCTGAAATAATAAGTGTATTATTATCTTTTACTTCATCATCTTTTTCAGCTGATTGAATTTTAATATTAGAATCTTCAAATGATTCAGCTACCTCTTTAGTAGGGATTGGCTCATATATTTTGTTTTTCTCTACTGTTTTATTTTCAGCTTCTTTTGGAGAATCAACTTCTTCCATTTCATGTAAATCTTCTAAATGTCCAAATATAGAATCAACTTTTTCAGGTGCTTTTGCATAAGGTTGAATTTGAGGTTGAACTTCAACTAATGGTTTAACTTTAGGTTTTTCTTCTACAATATTTGGTTTATTTTCAACAGTATTTTCAAAATTAATTACACTATCTTCAATAGATAAACTTAAAATAGGGTTTGATATTTCTACCTCAAGGAAATCATCATTCTTAGAAATTTTTGAAACTTGTATAAATGTAGGGATTTCAATTTGTCCATTTGTTATAATAGTATATTTATGATCTGCTTGTGATACATAAAGTATGTTGTTGTTATTAGAGTTTGAAATTTGTACACCAGCTGTTTTAAGCGAAAGATTAAAATCTTCGTCTTCTATAAAAATAGTTGCAAATTCATTTTGATATGAAATTCTATAATTTTCTTGAACTGTAGAAATAACTAAACTATCTGTTTTATTTTTAGGGAAGAAGCATAGTAAATCCGAAGAAGATATATCCATTTTTTTCTTAATAGTTTTAGATGGCTTTTTTGAAGCCGACTTTAATGTTTTTTCTTCTTTTGGCTCTTCTATTATAGACAAATCAATCCCCTTAAGTAATTCTTCTTTGCATTTGTTTAATGTATTAATAGATTTCTTTTTTCCAGTTATAGGTATATTTTCAAAGCTTGAAATTGTTTGACTAAGAAAATTATGAAGTAATTCAAGATCCTTGTCAACTTTTGATGCTAGTTTATTGTAGGTATCAATATCTGTATTAGAAATACTATCTTGTTTCTCTAAAATCTCTAATATATTGCTTAAAGATTGTATATTTTGAAGGTTATTATCAACTTGGATAATAGCACTTGCAAAATTATTTAAAATCATAGTTTTTAAAATTTCATTATCAAATTTTATATCTTTAAATTCGTCTACATATGTTTCAAGTGAATTTTTTATATTTGTTTCATATTCATTATAGTAATCAACAACCTTTTTTTCTTGTTTTAATACATTAATTAAGTCTTTTTTCTTTGAAATATCAATCATTTATATACATCCTTCCATCAATAAAATATATTTAAAAAAATTATAACATAAAAGATAAAAAAATACTATAAAAATTTAAAAAAAATTTAAAAAAAATTTCGACAAAATAGTAGAAAAAAATTTTTAATATGATATAATATAAACAGGGAATTTTAGATAAAGAAATGGCACTTTTGCCAATTTCCTCAAAAGAGTATAAAAGTAGACAAAATAGCAGTCTCTTTGTTCAACAAAATATAACTTAAGAGGAGTAATTATGAATTCAAATAAATTAGATTATAAGAAACAATTAGTAAGAAAAAAAATGATATTATTAATTATATATGGAATTATATTTTTAATTTCAACAGTTGCATTTTATTTTGTGAACACATCAAAAGCTAAAAACGTGGTAAAGGTTAAAGTATCAGTAGTTGACAAAGATGCAAATATTGGTGTTTCAATTATTGATTTAAAAGCAGAGGAGGAAAATGGTAAATATAAAGTAGACCTTTATCCAGTTCAAAGAGGATTTCTTGTTAAAAAATATAAGCTTGCAACACAAGAAGAATTTGAAGAGATTAAGAATAATTTTGAAGAAAAAAATAATAAGGAGAATAATAAAGAAAATAAAAAAGAAGTCAACACTGATTTACAAGATAGCAATGAGAAGAAAAAAACAGATAATGAAAAAGAACAAGATAAAGAAAAAAGTGATGATAAGCAAGTAAATGATAAAAAAGAGGAGAAAAAAACTGAAGAAGAACAATCTCAAGGAACTGAAAAAGAAGAAGATAAAAAAAGTGAAGAAGAAATAGAGGAAGAGGAAAGAGAAACAAGAGAGTTAATAGAGGATTTTAAAGAGATAGAATTGACTGAAGAGCAGTTAGAAACTAAAAGATTATATATTATAGCTGAGTATGATTCAAAGGAGCAAAAGAATAATATTATTTATAATAAAATTATTTCAAGCACAATTGATAATACACATATAAATATTTCAGGATATATGCCAGAAAATGCTGAAATTTCTGTAAATAATAAAGACTTAGAAGAAGTAAAATCTAAAATAAAAAATAATTTTCAAGACGTTAACAGAAAAATAAATCTAGTTTCAGCTTATGATATAAAAATATTATCTGATGAAAAAGAATATGAACCAGAAGATTTTGATGAGAAGGCCACAGTTTCAATTACTGGAATTGAAGGAAAGAATTATAATGTGTGGCACATTAAAGACGATGGTACTATTGAACTTATGGAGACTAAAAAAGAACAGAAGAAAGTAGAATTTGAAACTGAAGGATTTTCTATATATGCATTAGAGCTTATAGAAGAAGAAGAAGTTGAAACAAAATCTGAACAAACAACAGAATATAAACAAGAAGAGAATAATAAAGAGCAAGATAATAGTATAGAAGAGAATACAACAAATACAACTCAAAATGAACAAGATGAAACTAAAACGGAGCAGGACAAAGAAGTGCCTAAAGTAAAGGCAGGAGCAAAAGCACCACCTTTAAGAGCCCCTGCAAGAAATTCGGCAGATAATACATTAGAAATTGATGATTATGATTCAGATTATTACTACTATACAGGGCAGAATTATACTTCAACAATATCAGGAACAAATAGCAATACATATACAGATAGCAATCTTGTAAAAGTAACAATTTTTTACCATGGATTTGCACAAGGCGAGACAAATAACGAGAAAAAAGGTTGGATTTCTCTTGAAACATCAGAGGGGTATGATATTGTAAAAAATATTAGATGTGCACCTGTAAAAAGTGGCTCAGTTACACTTGAGCTTATGGAAAATCCTTTTATGGATAAACCTACTGGATATGGTTTTGGAGGATGGAATACAAGTGCTGGAACAGTAACTAAAAACTCAAATACATTATCATATACACTTACTGTTTCTACAGCAAGTGATATTACAGTAAATCTTTATGCTAAGTGGGAATCCGCTTCTGTAGTATATGTAAATGGCGAAACTGGAAGTGACAACATGGGAGACGGACTTTCAGCAGATCAAGCATTTGGTTCATGGGAATCAGCCTTTAAATACCTATCAAATTCAGCAAACAATAAAGGAGATAGGGAAAAAAATATAATTGTTGTAACAGGAAATATGGATACAAGTATAAATTATACAAGGCCTGTTACAAAAACAGTAACTAGACCAGTTCAATCTATTACATACAACTATACTACAACAATTAATACTAATACTACATATATGATGTCAAATTCAACAGGTGTAGGAGCAAATGTAATTACTGCAAGTGGAGCATCAATAACAGATACTACACTTACAAATAATTCTGAGCCTCCAGCTGGAGCAAAATGGAGGTTTACATCAACCAGTAGAGGATACTACATTCAAAATGATTCAACAGGTCAATATTTATCATGTAATAATTATGGAGATCTCATTATGAGCAATTCTGCAGTAGAATGGAGATATAATACTAGTAATAGAAGATTTTATTATCGTGGAAGATATTCTGACTATTATTTAAGATATACTTATGGAGAATGGACTACTAGCACAAGGTCAGGAAATGGTACAAGTTTTTACTATCTTACATATAATGCAGTATATGATCCAAATGGAGAAGATATAGTAACATATTCAAAAGGTTCTGTTAGTACAAACAGCTATTATTCAAGTAGCTCTTCAAGTGTCCCAGTTACAATTACGAGCTTATATAATCACACAGACTATAGACAAAATGCAACAATTGACTTAACAGATTCAGATTATGATGATTTTGAAATATATAAGGCATTTCAAATGAATCATGTTAAAATAAATGCAGAAGGATATACCTCAAATAATACTGGAACAACATTTTCTGCAAATTATCCATGGCTTATAGGTTATATTAATTCAGTAAGACTTGGAAGAGGAATAACCTGTGCAAATACTAATACAACAGGTTGTACGTTTGCAAATATTATAGGTGGAGAAAAATCAGATACAACAACTAGAAATGAATATAAATTAATTGTGGAATCTGGAAAATACTCTAATATTCAGGGATTTAATAGAAATAATCAAACTTATTCATATTATGGAACTGTATATTTAACACTTGGAAATGATATTGACAGAAAATTAAACCAAAATAATAATATGTCTGTATATTATAGAACGACAATTAATTCAGGAGGAGGATATAATGGGACAAATACTAATGAAAAAGCATTCCTGATAAATGTAAAAAGCGGAAAGTATGGAGTAGATTTTTTTGATACATATATAAATTCTACAGATGATGAATTAAAAGAAAATTGTGCTTATGCTGGAATTTATATGGGAGGATATGGTACAGGTGCTACAAATAACATAAGAGACAGAAGCCATAGATATATGATTGTTGAAGGAGGACATATTGCAAATGCAATAGGAGGACTTAAGGTTACAAGCGGATCTGGAGTGCTTACTAGAATATATGTAAAAGGCGGAGAAATATATAATATTATAGGAGGAGCTGGTGTATCTGCAACATATGAAGATAGGATAATACAAGTTACAGGAGGGACAATAGATTATAGTATTAATGGAGGCTCTAATGGATATTATGCAGTAGAGTACGAATATAACAACTGGGGACAATTAGTACAGTCAAATAATAATGGTAAATTAAATGGTGAAACTTTAGTCTATATAGGAGGAACAGCTACAGTAGGTAAATCTACAACAATCACAAGCACTTTATATGGAGTATCTGGAGGTTGTGTATTAGGAGCTGGTAACGGAAATGCTGATGTTGCAGACTCAGGACAGGTTGAAAATAGTCATATTATTGTTAACGATAGTGCACATATTTTAAATAGTGTATATGGTGGAGGAAACTACGGAATCGTTGGAGCTTCAGGGGGAACTTCAGCAAAAACAAAAATTGAGATTTTAGGCGGAACAATAGATGGAAATGTATATGGAGGAGCAAATCAAAACAACATATATGGATCAACTGCTATTGATGTAAAAGGAGGACAAGTAAAAGGTGCTGTATATGGAGGCTCAAATTCATCTGGAACAATTTCAACAACAACAACAATAAATGTAACAGGAGGAACATTAGGACAAAGCTCAAACGATACTTCAAAAGAAGTTCTATTTGGTGGCGGATATGGTTCTAGTACTATTGTTACAGGAAATGCAGTAGTAAATATAAAAGATACAGATGGAAATGTTAATATATATGGAAGTGCATATGGTGGAAGCTCACAAGGAAGAATGAATTCAAATGTTACAGTAAATATTCAAGATTTACCTTCAAATCCAAATACTATAAGTGTAGTCGGAAACGTATTTGCAGGAGGAAAAGGTACTACAGGAACTGCTGCAATTATAAACGGAAATGCTACAATGAATGTAGATGGAAGTAATCTCCCAAGTGGAAGCGTGTTTGGAGGAAATGATATAAATGGTACTACAAACGGAAACATAACAGTAAATATAGGACAAAATTATGAATCTGCACTTTTAAATGTTTATGGAGGTGGAAACCTAGATGCAACAGGAACAGAAGCAGATACAGTTAAGGTATATCTACTTTCTCATGCAAATGTAACAAATGCGTTTAATGGAGGTAAATCAGCAGATTTAACAACAAGTGGAACAACAGACACCACAAGAGCTATATATCTTCAAGGAGGACATGCAGATAACATATTTGGAGGTTCTGATTCATCTGGTACAGTTACTGCAAGTCATGTATATATACAATCAGGAACAGCAACTAATGTCTATGGTGGAAACAATATTGCAGGTCAAACTACACAATCTTTTGTATATATTACAGGAGGTACTACAACAAATGTATATGGTGGAGGTTTTCAAGCTACTACTCCAACAACCAATGTAAGTTTAACAGGTGGAACTATTACAAATGGATATGGAGGAGGAAATGCTGCAGATGTTACAACAGCAAATATAGTCTTAAATGGAACAACTTCTACTAATATTCATGGAGGGTCAAATTCATCAGGAACTGTGTCAACCTCAAATGTAACTATAACATCAGGAACAGTAGTAAATGTTTATGGAGGCAACAACGCTGGTGGAGATACAGTAGATACAAATG
>Ga0247611_10005757_pt1 | contig 16174 bp, 11 predicted proteins | sample 177DNAGHGhighgp2_FD_192422 | JGI IMG/M metagenome (GOLD analysis project Ga0247611, IMG submission 192422) | Sheep rumen microbial communities from Palmerston North, Manawatu-Wanganui, New Zealand - 1770 DNA GHGhigh gp2 | ecosystem: Host-associated > Mammals > Digestive system > Stomach > Rumen... | reverse complement strand
TGATTGAAATCTATGCTGTCATTGTACCCAACTGAAAGACTGTTGAAGAGGTTGACCAAACTGAAGCCGCCCACAATGGAACTGGGCAGAGCCTGAATGAAGGCCTCGTCTTCATCTATCTTCTTGTTATTCAGCTGCATTTTATGTTTCCGTTGAAGGGTGTTTTTGGTGTCGAAAGATATTTGTAGAAGGAGTTGGTCGCGTATGGCACGGTCGCTGGAAGAAAGAGTACGGCGGCCTTGGTTATCCAAAATATAAGTGTTCCAGTTAAGATTGGAAATCATTTCCTGCATTTCTGTCGGTGTGTAGCCCAGAGAATAAAGACCGCCAATAATGGAGCCCATACTAGTACCAGTGACATAGTCCACAGGTATACCTATTACGTCTAGATACTTAAGTACGCCGATGTGGGCTGCCCCTTTGGCCCCGCCGCCGCCAAAGACAAGTCCCACCTTGGGGCGCTGGAGTGTGCTATCGGGTTTTGCATAGAGAACACGTACCACTTCGGCTTCCACCGAGTCCATGTCGTGAGTTGGCTCGAAACGAGCCACCACATTGCCCGAACGGTCAATGAGGAATTTAGTAAAGTTCCACTTGATGTCGCAATTGTTTTTCCAGTTGGAATCCATATTGTTATAGTACCCTTCAAAAAGAGGTGTAAGCTTGTGCTCTGGATCAAATCCTTGGAAACAAATCTCCTGTTTGAGGTATTCAAAAAGGGGAAGCGCATCCTCGCCATTAACATCGCACTTGCGCATCTGGGTAAAGGTGGTGCCATAATGAGTATGGCAGAATTCGGCTATCTCATCGTCGGAGCCTGGCGCCTGACCGCCAAACTGGTTGCAGGGGAAGTCGAGTATCTCAAATCCCATGGCATGATAGCGTTTGTACATTGCTTCGAGTTTCTCATATTGAGGCGTAAAGCCACATTCGGTGGCAGAATTCACTATCATAATCACTTTGCCATAGTACTTGCTCAGGTCAACCATTTGCCCGTTGGCATTGACAGGCTCAAAATCGTAAATTGGGTTCTGTGCAGCCAAAGCAAATGAAATAATTGAAAGTATGGAAAAGGTTAATAATCTCTTTTTCATGTGGATATTGTTATAACATTAATCTTATTTTAATACAAAAATACAAAAAAATTTTTATTAATTAAAATGAAATGTAAGACGGAAAACGTTTCCTCCTGAGGTTTGCTGTTCGCATAATACACTGTCCAATACATACAGCAAAAGTGTGGGTAGTATATTTCCTCGAAAGTGATGCCATTTTCTTCGTGTTCGCCAATCTTGATAAAAAAACAGCCCCTCATTGCTGAAGGGCTGTTCATTCCATTAATAAAAATCTATTAGTATTCGTGTACCACACGGACAGAGCAACCGGTGGAGTAGGTCATAGTGTTCTGCATTCCGCAGGCGTTGGCACCAATGTGGAATGAGTAGCCAGTAGTACCATTAACGTGACTGGCGGACCAGTAATTACCAATAGTGCCTATGTTAGAGGTGCTGCTGCTTACACGCATACCGGCAGCAGGCAGGAATACGGCGCCGGCGGCTTCCATAATAGCCCAGTTGGATGCGTTGTAGACATTGGTGGTATAGCTACTGTCAGTGCTGACAAAGTTCTGACCGGCAGGCAGCTGCCAATCGTCGGGAAGGATGATAAAACCAGGAGTGCTAACGACTGTGGCCAAACCCTTAAGTTGGGAAGCATTGGGACGCTGAGTAAGCAGGTAAGTCCACTCGCTATAGGTGAGGGTACGCCATGTAGCCATCTGGTTGCCACCGTTGATGATGGGGTTGTAGTAGCCCCAGTCGGCGTTGGCATAGAAATCAGTCAGGTCGTTACCGTCTGTGGCTTCGGTATACTCGGTATTGTTAGTAGTGGTCTCATAGGGCATATAACGGCCTGCGCCGCCGTCCCAGCTGCTGGTACCATAGCCAAAGAGGTCAATCCAAGAGGTGCAATAGCTCTGCATGAAAACGTTATTGTTATCGCTACCGGCAATGTCATACTGATGCTCAGCAAAACGCCAGGTCTTGATACGGGGACGATACTGCAGGTTGCCCTGTGAGAAGTTGACGCGGGTGTTGGCGCTCACGCTGAAGATACCGGGGAGGGCGCCCTTGATAATGGGGTGTTCGAGATTGTAAATCTGCTGGCTCATGCTGTCCATGTAGTTCTGATAGAGATTGCCCATGCTGTCGATGCGATCGTTCAGAGCTTGGTCCAAACTATCAATACGGGCATTCACTAATGCGATGAGAGAGTCGACATACAATTTGTTTACAGCGTCGTAAGCCGAAGTAGGAGTGAAAAGATTGTGAATCTGACTATAAGCATTGCTGTTGACAGAAAGCACTTCGCTCAATGAAGGAATGTAGGTAGGAAGCACCACATACTGGTCGCCGACAAAGAGGGTGTCGCCATTGATAGAAACAGCAGGGTCGGGAATGACTACGTATTGGTCGCCCATATAGATGGTATCACCACTAATGCTGAACGAAGGAGCATTGTCGGGAAGAACCACATACTGGTCGCCCATGAAAATAGTGTCGCCACTGATTCTGAAAACAGGGACATTGTTAGGCAGAATAACATATTGGTCACCCATAAATAATGTGTCGCCATGGAGTTCCAGATTGGGAAGAACCACATACTGGTCGCCCATAAAGATAGTGTCGCCGCTGATAGTGATAGTGGGGTCAGGAAGAACAACGTATTGGTCTCCCATATAAAGTGTGTCACCGCTCAGTCTGAGGAGTGGGTCAGAGCCACCAGGCAGGATGACGAACTGGTCACCCAGGAAAAGAGTGTCGCCAAGAATCGTCAGGTTGCCAGTGCCGCCAAGATGGGGCAGAATGACGTAAGTGTCACCGCCAAGGAATAGCGTATCACCGCTGATACGGGGCTCATAAGGGAAGTCCAAATCGTTGATAAACTGGCTCAGACGGGTGGGGGCACCCTGCAAGCTATCATAATTGTAATTCCACTCTCTGAAACGGGGGTCCTGCTCGTCATAAACAAAACTGCCGTCGATGCGACGGGCCACGTCGGCATAGTGGGCATAAGGAACCGCTAAGATTTTCTGAGTGGTTGAAAGTGTGAAATTGCTACCACCTTGAGGGTCGAGTTCACTATGGATATAGTAGGGACCGTTCGCCCAGTCAATGTTAGCAAAATCAGTTGAATTTTCGCCCACAATAAGGGTGAAGAGACCATTGGCGTTGGTGTTGACATGACCCTGCTGTTGATAGACAACTGAACCCGTCTCCGAACCGCGGAGAATGCTAATGCGCACCGTGATAGTGCGATTGCTCATAAGCTGTCCGGCGGTGTTGCGGACGACGGCCTGATAATTAAAGCCCTGTGGCACCTGCGCAAACACAGTGAAGCTGAAGGCTATGATGGCAACTAAAGTACTAAGAATTTTCTTCATGACTATTTTGCTTTAATAATTTTGTAAATGTTCATTTTAGTTTTGTCTGGTGTGGCAACTTGCAGCATATAGTTGCCGGCAGCATAGGGCTGCATGTCTATTTGCTCCTGACCTTCGGTGTAGACTCCATGTAGCAGGGCCTGCCCGTTAGTGTTGAACAAAGTGTAGTTGAGTCTCTCAGGCTCGCTGCACTCCAGAACCACATGCGTGGTGGTGGGGTTAGGATATAACGAGATTTCTACCGTGAGGGTCTCTATTCCGTTATATGTCTCGCCGTCACGCTCGGTGAAAGGCTGTTGGACACCCTCGGTAAAAGACTCGGTGATGTTGACCACTGTGATGGCAGGTGCTATAGAGGTCTGCACCGCCACCTCGCCGCCACTGAAGCTAAGGCTGCCCTGCTGTGTGGCCACATCGCCACCACAAAAAGTGATGGCCTGCTGCGCATGAAGGCAGCCACATCCCAACAACACTACCAGCACCATTGCTGAAGCCTTTGTTAAAAATGACTTGTCCATGTTGAATACTATTATTATTGTTTCAATTAATTCACTTTTCAAGGGAGGTCTTTGGGTCGGTAAGGTGCATGCCAACGTTCAAGACTTCGATTTCAACTCGGCGGTTATTGAACCGGCCTTCGTCTGTCTCGTTGGTGTCAATTGGGTATTTCTCACCGAAGCCTTCGGTCTCCATACGATCCATTGCCACGCCCTTGCTATTGAGGTATCTGGCCACCTCTTTGGAGCGGTTGAGCGAGAGTTTGTCATTATATTCATCGCTGCCCTTGCTGTCGGTATGGCCGATAATCTTAATGTGCATCTCGGGGAACGACCTCATCATCATAGCCACATCATCAAGCGGCGACTTGGATTCAGGACGCAGACGATAGCTGTCAAAGTCGAAGTTGATATTGAAGAGGCACATGCGCTTGTCACTGATGTCGATGCCCAAAGTCAGGAAGGCATACATCTCAGAGAAAGAGTAGCAGTCCTTACGCACATACTCTGTCTCTGTGCCAACAACAGGCTTAGCCGGCTTGTCTACAAACACCGTGTCGGGGGTATTGTTGACAAAAACGGTGTCAACCTTAGGAGCATTGGTGTCGCCCACCACTACGTAAACAGTGTCAATCGTCTGCTGCAGGGGTTTCTTAGGCTCCACCTTCCAGCTGTTATCGATAGGCACTGCCACGCGCAAGGCAATCTCCACGCCGCGGTTGTGGCGGGTTTCCTGCCACAGCTGGGCTCCAAAGAAGGGGTTGCCTATAACGGAACGGTTGCTCTCGGTGACATTCGGGTTATTCAGTATTTCACGCTGAGCAAAAGTATTGGTCAAACCCCAATTGTACCCTGCCTCAAGTGAGAGGAGCACAGGCACACCCTTAGTGGCAATGAGGTAATCAAAACCAATGCCGGCCATCACGCTAAAGTCCGTCCCATTGATGTCGGCCTTGGTGATAGGGGCTGTGACACCTTCGGGATAGTCAACCTCGTCATTATAGTAAACCGAGCCACCGAAGGCAAGATTCACCTGCGGGGCCACCATCAGATAAGGCGAGAAATGGCTGTTCTTGAAACGGATATTATAAGTAAGGGGAAGTCTTAAATCCAAATAGCGGGCCTTAAGGCTATACCTTACGTCCAGCCAGTCGAGAGAGTCGGCACGGCCTACATACGACACTTCCGGCCGCAGGGCAAAATTACTCTGTCCCAACTGGAAGTGGCCGAACAGACCCGCCACACCCTGCAACATGGTATGGTGGTCATACCGGTCGATACCTTGGTAGGAATAAATCATGTCGGAGAGGTTCACACCACCACGCACACCGAGCAGATTGCGGGGAAACACCACCTCATAATCCTCGTCGGCTACGACGGCAGTATTAGCGGCACTGTCTTTCACAGAAGCCACGCTGTCCTGAGGGGTCTGGGCCATGGCAAAACTGCCTGCCAGCACCATTGCAATAATCGGAAAAACTTTCTGTTTCATAATTCTTTCTCCTTATTGATTCATGGACTTTGTGTTTCTAATCCGTGAGGCCATCAGGTTGCCATCGTTCCAAATACGAAAAGTCTCAACTGGGGGGAACTGCGAAGCATAATACTCATTCACTGCCCATTTGTCAAGGATAATGTTGGTATACTGGCAGTCCTTGATTCCTTCGGGAGAGATGACGCCCGAAACCACAGTTGCGGTCTTACAAGTGGAAAGCGTGTCGCCGTTCTGGTTCGTTTTAGCGATGGTCTGGTAGCAGTACATAGTGAAGTTGTCGCCCTCGCCAATAACATTGGCCATTGACGACTTACCCAGCACAGTGTCGACCTGTGATTCACTATAACTAATCGGGCCACGACGATACTGGCCTGCAAAAGTCATAATGAGGTCGTAGAAGGTGTTTTGGTATTCGTCCGAGGCATACTGGAGTTCCATCGGCGAGATGAGGTATCTTCCAACAATCGAGGGTGGATTAATACCCTCGTGAATTTCGAAACCGTTGTCGCGAAGTGAATCCTGCAGATCCTCAGGTATGACGGAATACGGTATCTTTCCGTCAGGGGTGGGCAGAACGAGTGTGTCGTCGCCCTCTTTCAAACATCCCGTAAATAGTAAAATCGGGAGTGAAAGCTGAATCAGCAAAAATGATAAGCGCTTAATTTTCATAGGCTATATTATATTTATTTGTCATTATCCTTAATGCAAAAATAACAAAAAAAAATCAATCTGCAAATTTTTTTTTCAAACATCATAACAACAAGCGCATACTTTCACTCATTTTTTACACCATGTAAAATAAAAAAAACTTTTTGCCGTTTATTACGCAAATGAAGAAAACAATTGGTATCATCATGCTGACTGCCCTACTTATCATCCTATCCCACATTTTCTTACGTGGCAAGAAAGCCACCGACCCCAGCCAGGCACAAATAGACGCCGCCTGGAACTATGTTGTCGAGCACGACATGAATAGAGAAATCTGCCTTCTGGTAGACTATTCCCTTCCCTCTGGGTGCAACCGTCTGTGGGTGTGGGACTTTACCAAACAGCACAAACTTTTCGAGTGCCCCGTGGCTCACGGCAAGGGCCGTGGCCTCGCCCCACAAGGCAGCCGCAAAGACACCGCCCGTTTCAGCAACGAGGAAGAATCGTGGCTCAGCTCCCTCGGCCATAGCCGCATTGCCGAACGGTATCAGGGACAATATGGCATCAGTTACCGCCTCGACGGCCTCGATGCCTCCAACAACAATAACCGCAAGCGCAATATCGTGCTCCACGGCTACAAGTCGGTGCCCCAAAAGCCCATTTTCCCCCTTCCCAGCGGACGCAGCAAAGGCTGTGTGATGGTCGCCCAGAAGAACATGGCCTTCCTCGACTCCCTTCTTCAGACCCGAAAGGACGTCCTCCTGCTCTGCTACGCCTAAATAGTCGAAGGCCACAGCCCCTTTCAGAATTCAGAAATCAAGACCTCGGATCATAAAAATCCGCCCATCCAAAAACTTTTTGTATCTTTGCAAAATCATTTTCAACCACCTAAAATGCTATCTACATGAAAGTCAAGGTAGGAATTGCCCAACTGGCCAATGTGGCCGACAAGCAGCAGAACATACAGCGCTACTCCGACAAGGTGCGGCAGCTCGCCGCCGACGGAGCCCAAATCATCTGCCTCCAAGAACTCTTCGCCTCGCTCTATTTCTGCGACGAGGAACGTTACGAAAACTTCCGTCTGGCCGAGCCCATCCCCGACGGCCCCACCTGCCAGCATTTCATGGCCCTGGCCAAAGAACTGGGCGTAGTGCTCGTCTGCTCTCTTTTCGAGAAACGAGCCGAGGGCCTATATCACAATACCACCGCCGTCATCGACGCCGACGGCACCTACCTGGGCAAATATCGCAAGATGCACATCCCCGACGACCCCGGCTACTACGAGAAATTCTATTTCACGCCCGGCGACCTTGGCTATAAAGTCTTCCACACCCGCTTTGCCACCCTGGGCGTACTCATCTGCTGGGACCAATGGTATCCCGAGGCAGCCCGCATCACCAGCCTCATGGGCGCCCAACTCCTCTTCTTCCCCACCGCCATCGGCTGGGACGTGCGCCAGAGCGAGGAAGACAACCGCGAGCAGTACGAAGCCTGGCAGACCATCCAGCGAAGCCATGCCGTGGCCAACGGCGTACCCGTCGTCAGTGTCAACCGCACCGGCCTCGAAGGTGGCATGCAGTTCTGGGGCGGCAGCTTCATCACCAACGCCTTCGGCCGCGTCCTTTATCAGGCCCCCCACAAAGAAGAAGCCCTCCACATCGAAGAACTCGACCTCGACCAAAGCGACCACTACCGCCGCCACTGGCCCTACTACCGCGACCGCCGCATCGACTCCTACGCCCCCATCCTCAAACGCTACCTCGACCAAGACTGCAATCAGTAACCATTAACCTGTTAACCAACAGCCATTAATCAATCAACGAATGACCCCAAAAGAACAATCATACTACATGCCCGCAGAATGGGCCAAACACAAAGCCACCTGGCTCAGCTACCCCCACAACGAAGCCTCCTGGCCCGGCAAGATAGAGACCATCTTTCCCTCCTACCACCTATTCATTAAAGTCCTGGCCGAGGACGAACAAGTGCATATCAACGTCAACGACCAGCGCATGGAAGACCACGTGGCCAACGCCCTCCGCCTCCGGGACACCAACATGGAAAACATCTTCTTCCACCAATTCCCCACCAACGATGCCTGGTGTCGCGACCACGGCCCCGCCTTCCTGCTCAACCACAAGGACCCCTCCAAACACGCCATTGTCAACTGGAACCACAACGCTTGGGGCGGCAAATACCCCTACGAGCTCGACACCCAAATACCCCTCCATATCTTCAACTACCTCTCCCAGACAGACTCCGACCTGCAACTCTTCCAGCCCGGCATTGTCATGGAGGGCGGCAGCATCGATGTCAACGGCGTCGGCGACCTGCTCACCACCACCTCCTGCCTCCTCAATCCTAACCGAAACCCCCACTTGAACCAAAGTCAGATAGAAGACTACTTAAAAGGATATTACGGAGTAGAAAACATCATTTGGCTGGGCGATGGAATTATGGGCGACGACACCGACGGCCATGTCGACGACCTCAGCCGTTTCATCTCCGAGGACACCATCATCACCTCCGTCGAAGACGACTGCTGGGACGAGAACTACGAAAACCTCAAGAACAACCTCAACACCCTCAACCGCTGCCGTCTGGCCAACGGCAAACAGCCCACCATTGTCGAACTGCCCATGCCCGACATGGTTTTCTACGACAACCAGCGGCTTCCCGCCAGCTATGCCAACTTCTACATAGCCAACAACAAGGTCATCTTCCCCACCTATCGCTGCCTCACCGACAACGAAGCCGCCTACATCCTCGAAGCCTGCTTCCCCGACCGCGAAATCATTGGCATCGACTCCACCGACATCGTCTGGGGCCTGGGCAGCTTCCACTGCCTCAGCCAGCAGCAGCCTGCCCTCTAGCCCTACCTAGCCACATCGCCACCCATCGAGGCCTACTGCCCTTTCTTAGGCAGTAGTTCCCTTATTTCTACCATTTTCCGCCTCCATCCTCACAAAAAAACAGTAGACAAAAAGGCATTTTTCCTTTTTACTTAAAAAAACAATACTAGCCATAGATTACTTTAAGTAACACACAACAAATTGTTGATTAACCAATATTTAAATCATACTATCCTAATACTTCAGATTAAACACGCCTGAAATCCTGCGATTCTTCAGTACATGTAGCATTGTTCTTCGTTGCCCAATAGACGAACTATACACGAGCAATAGAGGAACAATCAAAGAACTACTGGAAGCATTCTGGATTTCTTTTTCATCCTCTGCGACGGGACATACCGAAAACTGACACGTGACACAAAAAAAAGGAGTATGCCACAGTGATGACACACTCCTATGTATGTTAATGCGTTAGGCGGTTATGAAGTTACCGCTTGATGATGTCGGTGGTGCCTTGGGAGTTTTGGAGGGTGACGGTAGCGGAGTGGGTTTTGCCGTTGCGGTAGTAGGTGACGCTGACATGGTCGCCGGGAGCGAAGCGACCCAACTCCTGCATCATCTCGGCAAAGCTGTTGACCTCCACGCCAGAGACGGAGAGGAGCAGGTCGCCGTCCTTGAGTCCGGCCTTAGCGGCGGCAGCACCGGGCACCACACGGCCGATGAGCACACCTTTGACCTCGTTGATGCCTATCTGCTTGGCCATCTGGTCGGTCATTTCATAAATGTTCACGCCCAGATAGGCGCGCTGGACGGTGCCGTAGCGCTTGAGGTCGCCCGTGACTTTCTGTGCCAGATTGGCAGGGATGGCAAAGCTGTAGCCTGTGTAGTAGCCGTCGGCCGAGGCGATGGCAGTGACGATGCCAATGAGGCGGGCGTTGGCATCCACCAGGGCGCCGCCCGAGTTGCCGGGGTTGACGGCGGCATCGGTCTGGATGAAGGATTCGATGGGGCTTTCCATGCCGTGGTTATTGTCTATAATGCCCACATTGCGAGCCTTGGCAGAGATGATACCTGCAGTGACGGTTGAGGTGAGATTGAAGGGGTTGCCGATGGCCAAAACGGGCTGTCCGACACGGGCGCTGTCGGAGTCGCCAAACTGCAGCGCCTTGAGGTCGTGGGCATCGATTTTAATCAAGGCAAGGTCGGTGGCAGGGTCGGTGCCGATGAGTTTGGCTTCGAGGATGCGCTTGTCGTTGAGGGTGACACTGATGCGCTCGGCATCCTGCACTACGTGGTTGTTGGTGACGATGTAGCCGTCGGACGAGATGATGACACCGGAGCCGTAGGCGCTGTACTCTTTGCGCTGCATGCCTTGGTTGATGATGAAGCCGAAGAAGGACTGATAGAGGGGGGTGAGACGGGTTTGGACGGTGCGGATGTGCACCACGCCGTCGATGGTTTGGGCGGCCACCTGGCTGAAATCGGTGGCGACGAGGTTGCCATGTACATAGCTGACAGGTTGTTGATTAGGAGTTTCTTGTGCACGGGCAGGCATGATGCCTATGATGATTGCCGCAATGCTGAAGAGGAACGAAAGTGCGATGATTACTTTTTTCATATTGTCTTTTTTTAATTCTGTACTATGAGTGAGGCGGAAGCCGTCACTACATTTTTTTTAACCAATTATAAAAACTATTTGGTGATAAAATTATTGTATGTTTAATATTTTTTGTATCTTTGCAATTTGTATTAGGAAAAGGGTAATGTGATACGTGCAAAAAGTGTGCCAAAAGTATTATCCGAAGCTAAAAAAGAACAAAGTCAACTGATATGAAGATAATTATCGTAGGAACAGCATATCCCTATCGCGGCGGTTTGGCGGCCTTCAACGAGAGGCTGGCCGGACAATTTCAGAAAGAAGGGCATGAGGTGGAGATGTACACCTTCACTCTTCAGTATCCCGGTTTCCTCTTTCCTGGCAAGACCCAGTTCACCGACGACCCCGCCCCCGCCGGCTTGAGCATCACACGCCGAATCAACTCTTGCAATCCCTGCAACTGGGTAAGTGTGGGCAAGGAGATAAGGAAAAAGGAGCCCGACGTTGTGGTGTTTGCCTACTGGATGTCGTTTATGGCTCCTTGCTTCGGCACTATTGCACGAGAGGTGAAAAAGCGCAGTAAGACACGCTGCATTGGTCTTATACACAATATGATACCTCATGAACCCAATGTGTTGGACAAATTGTTTCCAGGCTATTTTGTCAAGGCCATGGACGGCTTCACCACCCTGTCGGAGGCAGTGATAGGGGACATTGAGAAGTTCGACCACCAGAATAAGCCAAAAAATTGGGCGCCACACCCTATCTACGACCACTACGGCACCCTGCTGGACAAGGCGACAGCGCGCGAAGCACTGGGGCTAAAGACCGACGGGAAGTATGTGCTCTTCTTTGGCTTCATCCGCGACTATAAGGGGCTGGACCTGCTGATAGACGCTTTCGGCGACTTGGAGCTGCAGGATATGGGGGTGAAACTGTTGGTTGCAGGCGAATTCTATGGCGACCCAAAGCCTTATATAGACCGTATTAACTCGCTAGACATAAGCGATATAGTGGTAATGCACAACGACTATATCCCTGACGATAAGGTAAACCTCTATTTCAGCGCATGCGACATAGTGGCACAGCCCTACAAGACAGCCACGCAGAGCGGAGTGACACAGGTGGCCTTCCATTTTGAGAAGCCTATGCTGGTGACCAACGTCGGCGGTCTGCCGGAGATAGTGCCCGACGGAAAGATTGGCTATGTGGTAGAGCCTAACGCCCAAAGCATTGCCGACGCGCTACTGAGATTTTATCGTGAGGGGAAGGAGGTCGATTTCATTGAGGGAGTACGCGAAGAGAAAAAGAAATACAGCTGGGACCGCATGACGGCGGCCGTACTGAAGAACCTTTGATTAGGTTATAATAATGAGAATGATAAACAATATTATATTTATGAAGTACAAGACTTTACTAACTACTGTACTGCTTGTGGCGATGGCATGGCCGGTCGCCGCACAGCACAAGACCGTCCTGTTCGACAGCACCAACGTGGTGATGGAAGAGTCGGGACTGAGCCATGTTACAAACCACCAGCGCATACGCGCGAACGACCTGACCGGATGCAGCCAACTGTCGACCCTGAAAGTTGATTATGACCCGCTTTCGGCCTACGTGGAATTCTTGCAGGTGCTGGTCCATCACCCTAACGGCCAGACTGTAGACGTGCTGTTGCGTGTTTACGATTATGTGGCCCCTGCCCGTATGATATATTGGGGAGCCAGCCAGAAGATGGTGGAAATTGGACATTTAGACCCCGGCGACGAGGTAGAGTTTGTCACCTATAAGAAAGGCTTCACCTACGCGCTTCTTGCCGACGGAGAAGACGACAAGTACATTCCCCCCATGCGTGGACATTTCTACGACATCGTTCCCTTCTGGAGCACTCAGCCCGTCAATCAAAAGGTGTACCGTGTGAGCGTTCTAACGGAAAAAAATCTCCGTTTCGAGCTCTACAACTGCAACGACGCAAATCCTGTGAAGATTGACACCACCGTTGACGGCGACCGCACTGTCTACACCTTTACTAAAAATAACATCACACCGCTGAAGCACGAACCCCGCGCTCTTGCCGATAACGACATGCAGTGCAAGCTGTTGCTAAGCACAAGCCCCAATTGGCAGGCAAAATCAATGTGGTTTTACGGCGTGAACGAGGACTACGGCAGTTTTGTGCCCACCCCGGAGGTGCAGGCCAAGGTGAACGAACTGGTGTCCAATGCCAAGACGGAACAGGACAGCATAAGCATACTTACCCACTGGGTGGCAGATAACATACGCTATGCCGGCATCAGCATGGGCGAGGGCGAAGGTTACACCCTGCACAACGCCAAGATGAACTTCACCGACCGCTGCGGTGTTTGTAAGGACAAAGCCGGAATGTTGGTGAGTATGCTCCGGGCCGCAGGCTTTAAGGCATACGCCGCTATGACCATGGCTCACGAACGCATCGACCGTATCCCGGCCGACCAGTTCAACCACAGCGTCTGCGCCGTGCAGCACCGCGACGGCCGCTACGAGATGCTTGACCCCACCTGGGTGCCCAACACTCGTGAGCTGTGGAGCAGCGCCGAACAGCAGCAGGGTTACCTGATGGGCCTCCCCGAAGGTGCCGACCTGATGTATACCCCCCTCTCCTCCCCTGCCAACCACTACGTCAGAATCAATGCCAACACCAGTATTGACCAGAACGGCACACTCAGCGGCACTATCACTATTACCGCAGAGGGACAGAGCGATCGCGCCGTGAGAGGCGTGTTCAATGCCCGCACAGCCGAATGGATGCGCAATATGGAAATGGAATTGCTGAAGGTTGCCCCAGGTGCCATCATTACTAAAATCACTCATACAGATAACGACCGCTATCTTGAACAGCCCGTGAAGATTACCTATAACTTCTCTATCCCTGGCTACGCCACAGTTGACAAGAATACTTTGGCCTTCATTCCGCTCAGCGCCCGCAATTTCTACAGCCGTGCCATGAGCCACTTGGGTTTCGACGTTAGCAAGATGGAGCGCACCCAGCCCTTTGCCGACGCCTGTTCGCGCCTGGTGGAGATTAAAGAGACCGTCACGCTGCCCGCCGAATACAAGCAGCTGCACTTCCCCATGGTGCACGGGGTTTCCGACGTGGCTGCCAGCTTTGGGTGCCAATACTGGATGGAGGGCAACACGCTCACTTTTGCTGAAAGCACGGTGCTAAATAAGCGCGTCTACGATGCCGCCGACTGGCCTAGTTTCCGCCAAAGTGTGGCCAACCAGAAAAAACTGGCCACTACACCTGTGATTTTGACTAAATAACATTTTGTAGGCTTTTTATTAAGATAAATCAATATGAAAAGAATAATCCTGATAACAATGGCGGTGCTGATGGGTGTGGCAGCAATGGCACAGAAACAGCCCGATGCCGAATATAAACTGATTCGTCGCAGTTATAAGACTAACAGCGACGGCTCGATGGACATAAACTTCCGCAAGGAAATAAAACTCCTACGTAACCGCGCCATTACGGCCTACGCCGATAAAGGCGAGACTTTCATTACATATAATCCACAATTTGAGACGCTTACAATTAACGAATGCTACACCGTTATGGCCGACGGAACCAAGGTGGAAACTCCCGAAAACGCCTTCGTTCTGCAGTTACCAGGAGAATGTGCCGACTGCGGCCGTTTGAACGGCATACGCGAGATGGCCATTGTCCACACTGCGTTGGAATATAACTGCATTATCGTGCTCGACTACACTATCCATCGCAATAGTAGCCTCTATGTGGAGCGTTTCAACTTTAAACAGGACTGCCCCGTGCTGCGCTACGAAGTACGCTATTCCGACGGCCATACCCAAGTAGAGACCAATATCACCCAGACGGTGAACGACCCCTATATGCCCGTGAAGAAAGACTACGACGTGGAGTTCCAGCTGGGAGAAAAGCCCACATTCACTGCCGAGAAAAGCCTTGACCAGGCCACAACGCTGCTTCAAAACCTGAAGAAAAACGATTCCAAAGAGTATGTTGCGGCCATACGCGACTGGGTGGTGGACAATGTAAAACTGAACAATGTGGACCTGTCGCATGTCAACTACGCTATGACCCCTGCTGCAGAAGTATTCCTGAGCAACTGTGGGACCGCATTGGATAAGACCGGACTACTGGCCGCCCTGCTGAACGAAGCCGGATTCAAGGCTACCATTGTCGATAACAGCCTGAATGTCTTCGGCGACAGGCCGTTGGAAGTGGAAGTTGCAATTGAGGGCTCTGCTTATCGCCTTTCGGCCACACAGAAAGGTGAGCTCATGACCGAACAGGCCAAGGCCGATGCCGCTGCTGTGGCTTCTGCACCTGTCTATGTAGAGCGCCAGCTGGAATGGAAGCCCGACACCCTCACCGAGGGTTATGTTCGCATCACTTTGCCCACCGAAAAAAGTTCCCTTAACATCAACCCTGCCTACCTCAACCCCAGCCGCTCAAGCGATGTGCAAGCTGCAATCACAAGCGAGTTTTACCACTACACTATGGATCTTCCTAAGAACGCCAAACTAATTGGCGGCGAAGTGAATATCGAGTATTCGAAGTACGACCTCGGTAGCATCAACATCAAAATTAAGCAGAAAGGCAAGCGCCTGCTGGTCACGCGACAGCTGCAGTTGCGCAAAGCCCTCATTACGAAAAAGGACTATGCCGCCTTCCGCCAATTGATGATTGACTGGAATAGCCATAAAGAATTACTCTTCAGTCTATGAGCGGACCTATGTGGGCACTGCTATGTGCCGGACTGTGGACCCTCGGAATGCTCTATTTCGACTATCGAAAGAAGCATAAATAAAAAACCTCCCGCAAGGACAGACCTTTGCGGGAGGTTCTTTTTATGTACACTATAGGAGATTAGAAATAGAGGTCGCGTTCGCCTTCGCCGATTTTGCAAAGGTTGCCTTCCACCCGCTTCTTCAGTTCTTCCTTGGTGAAAGTTTCGGTGAGCTGCTTCAGCAGAGCCATGCCTTTGGCCTTGGTTTCGGGGCTGGCATAGTCTTCTAGATATTCGCGGAAAGTGAACATGGCGTTGGGTTTGCAGAACTCCTTAATTAGTCCTGGCTTGGCCAAATCCATAAAGTCGGCTCCCACACGGCCTTTGCGGTAGCATCCGGTGCAGAAACTAGGAATATACCCGCCGTCAATCATGGAGCTGATGACCTCGTCAAGCGAGCGGTGGTCGCCCAGAGAGAATTGCGCTCCGGTCTTCTTGTGGTCCGAATCATCAATGCTGCGCTCACCCTCTTCATAGCCTCCAGGGTTCGTCTCGCTGGCAGCGCTGATTTGGCTGGCTCCGTACTTGACCAACTCGTCGCGCATTTCGGGACGCTCGCGGGTGCTGATGATGATGCCAGTGTAAGGCATAGCAATGCGTATAATAGCCACAATCTTCATAAAGTCCTTGTCCGAGACGGGATGGGGCAAGTTTTCGGGAAGGCTGAATGGGGTTCCTTCGGCGGGTTCAATACGGGGGAAGCTGACGGTGTGGGGTCCGCAGCCATAGTCCTCCTCCAGGTGGCGGGCATGCTCCATAATGGCAAGTATTTCAAAACGATAGTCTGTCAACCCGAAGAGGACACCCAATCCTACGTCGTTGATGCCGCCCTCTT
>Ga0247611_10005755_pt1 | contig 16176 bp, 4 predicted proteins | sample 177DNAGHGhighgp2_FD_192422 | JGI IMG/M metagenome (GOLD analysis project Ga0247611, IMG submission 192422) | Sheep rumen microbial communities from Palmerston North, Manawatu-Wanganui, New Zealand - 1770 DNA GHGhigh gp2 | ecosystem: Host-associated > Mammals > Digestive system > Stomach > Rumen ... | reverse complement strand
ATGCTCTTTATTAACCACCTGAACAGCATGAACATTGCGATAAAAAGTATGATTCCATACAGCTTTAGCAGTCGGTACAATAGCCTGAGCAACTGGTGTTCCTGCAGATTGACTAACGCACATGCTGCCTATATAATTCAGAGCCTCTTGTGTAAGTGCTGAAACTGTAGCAACACCACCTAGATTAGAAGTATGAATAGCACTAGCCCATGAAGCAACTTGGTTAGTTTGAAATGCTAGATTTTCATTAAAGAACTTTGCTTCGCTTAATGTAACTTTGGATTTTGTTACATTATTTTCTGTATAAATTAATGTTGTAAATTGTCTAGAATTAAACGGTTTTTCGTTGATATTCGGAAATAGCGAATTACCTGCACCGTCTAAAATTTGTACAAATTTATTAGTTGCCATGATTCAAAACCTTATATTAAAGTTGATACTGCATCCAATAAGATGCAGTATCAACTATTTTTTACATTAATCTGGTAATGCTGAATAGAATAAGCACTGTGCAAGGATTGCACGCTCAGTAGGAATATAGAGTGAAGTTGATGTAGCACCAGCAGCGGTACCAATAATTACACTTGTTGTTCCGACTGTTGTCATTGCATTACGTGTTTTGCTAGACCAAATTGATGGATTATACACCATATTAGCATTAGCATTATTGATAACACTAGCTGCATTCATTGCAGCGTACGATGTATTAGCAGCACTGATCTTCCATACACCATTAGCACTACTGATAGGAGAAGTGTTAGTACCTGCTTCAATTTTAAACACTTGACGTGATTCAATCTGTGTTACGAGTGCACTCTTAGCATTTAAGAAAGTATTAAATGTTGGCGCAGCATGTCTTGCTTGAAACTCTTTACCAGCAGATGCAGCAAATACACTGTTCATCACACTAGTGTAATCATCATATCCGCTAGCACCATCAATCAGGAAGACAACACCTGCACCTGAAGATGATGCTAATGCAGATGTTATTGTATCAACTGTAGCATTGGCTACATTTACTTTTGTACTAACTGTTTCTAAATTTATAGCACTTGTAAGTCCATCATGCGCACTTACAGATTTGACATAAGTAGTTACACCAGCATTAAAGTTAGTAATATTAGCAACTGTATGCGTGTGCGCATTAACAGAGGTTGCTTTAGCTGCATATGAAGCACTAGTTGCAGATGTAGCCCAGCTAGCACTTGTTGCACTAGTTGCGGAACCGACTATACCAACAGATGCAAATAGAGCACCAGTGGATGCTTCTGTTGTACCAGTTGCTGCATTATAGAACTTAATATAACCATTAGTGGCAGGTTTAAGTGAACTTACAAAAGCAGTTGGTCTATCAGACACATTAGTCCATGTGACTGCTTTAGCAGATGTAGCCATATCCGCCGATGTTGCTTTATCAGCATTAGTCGCATGAGTTGCACTGGTGGCAGATGTTGCGTGATCAGCATTAGTTGCATTATTTATCTTCCATTCTACAAGAGTTGTACCACTATATTTGTATAGTTTTCCTGTAGCACCTTCATAATAAAGACCAGAAGATACAGGATGTACATTCAGTTGTGTTCCTGCAGTAGCTGCTGTTGCATAATAGAATTTATTAACAGCAGTTGTACCTGAAGAAACAACAAAGTACACTTGACCTGCTGTCATACCAGTCAGCGTATTAATTTTGGATGTAAATCCAAATACAGTTCTAGCAGAAGCAAGTGTAGCAGGAGTTATAAACTTAGCAGTATTTGTACCAATCGTTGCTTCAGATTGAGCTGCTGCATAGTACACACTATTTACTGCACTAATTGACCATGTACCATTAGTACTACTGATAGGAGAAGTATTAGTACCTGCTGCTAAAGCAAATACAGTACGATTATTTATTTCATCTGTATTTGCTTCTATACTATCTCTTAGGGTTGTGAGTATAGTACTGGTTTCAGAGAATGTCTGTGCAACAGCAACCATGGTAGGAACAACAGCATTACCAAATAAGCCATCTTCCCTATTTGCGAAATTAGCGCTCGCTAAACTAGTATATGCTGAAAGACCGCGATGATTCATTGTAGCAACAATACCAACTTTAGCTGAAGCAGCTAAGCTAGTACGTGCAGAACCGCAGTCTATACCATAGATATTAGACAGAAGCTCAGCATTATCAATAGCACTAGTCCAAATATTAATATTAGTAGAAAATTGATGTTGAAGTTGCTGGGAGAATGCAGATGACCAGCCACCTAAAGCGTCTACATTACTTACAGTTACTGTAACATTACCTGTACCACCAGTTGGGTTGAGAGCAATACCGGTTCCAGCAACAATCTTACTTACAAATGCTGTTGGTCTATTTGCGATTGTCGTCCATGGAATAGTACGTGTAACTAAACTTGTACCTTCAGCGCCACCAGTTATATACGGAGTACCAGTAGCTCTATCAATATAAACTTTTGTAGGATCAGTCTTATAAGAAGTAAGTGTCGTAGCATTAACTGCTTCAAAAATAAATCCACTTGTTAGCTTATAATAACGCTGACCCTGAATCATACCTGTAGTCGGAAGTGCAGCTGTAGAAGCATACACTGACTGCAGTGTAATCGTATTAGCTGTACGATATAACGCATTAACTGTAGGGACAATATAGGTATCACCAGATGTTGCTACAGTCCAACCACTTGTAGTAGTTGCAACAGCACCGGAAGAGCCAATAGCACCTGTAGCCTTATTGATAGCTATTGTTTTAGTGGTTGTACCAGTTGCAGTGATAGGTGCTGTTCCATTAACAGCAAGAATACCAGTATTAATACCACCAACAGCAGTATCAATAGCAGCTCTAACAGCACCTTCAGTTGGAACATAGTTGTGATCAGCACCATTCGTTGCAGCAGATGATCTAACATCACTACGAATAGCTGTAGGAGCAGCAATCTTAACTAATGCTGTACCATCCCATCTAAACTCATCTACACCAGTTGCTGTTTGACTTGTATAAATGGTTGTTGCATTAAGTGCTGTACCTGCAGTACGAGCTTCCCATGCATATCCTGTTCCACTTACCACAGCACCGTATAACTTTTTAACACTTGCATGTGAATCAATGTAATGATCATCAGGACCAGTTGGTGCAGCTGTAGGAGCAGCGTTGCTGGTTACAGCGATATATCGTGCAATATCATCAACTGAACCAGGAATATATTGTGGACGAATCTTCCCATCTCCATCAAATATGGTTACAGTGAGATCAGTATCCACAATATCAGTTTTTCTTATTCTAGGGAACAAATTATTCCCAAGACCATCTAAAACTTGAATTTTTTTGTTAGCCATTTCTTAACCTCTATTAAATTGTTGAAAAAAAGTGAGTCAGAGAATCTCTGACTCACTATAGTTATAAATTAAATTTCTTCGTAATAAGCAAGTCCTGAAAGTGAAGAAAGGAAGATGGATGTGTAAATATCTGACACAATCTTACTCTCTGCGTTAGTCACAGCAGCACTTGTAATCGTCGAAGAAATGCTGCTTAATAATCCAACGGTCGGGACAGCATAAGCAGCTGCATCTGTTAATGATGCTGCAGTAGCAACTGTACGAACAGTACCTAAAGCAGCTGTACTACCTGTAGGATTATCAGCATCTGCATATAGTTCATGTGGAGTGGCATTATCATACATTCCGTTACCAGAAGTGAGCATTAGTTTAATACCACTGATTGCGTTGCTACTAATACCTACAGTTGTACTGGTATTAAAATTCCAGGATATATTCTGGGTAGTTCCTGTAGATGTTACATACTTCACATTAACAGCACTGAAAACATATGCTTTACGTTCAAATGAACCATTATCTACACCAGATGATGTAACATAATACAGATCACTTGTTGTAATGTCATATAAAATGTGGTCAGCAACATTTCTAATACAGTCAGATACAAGAGTAGTAGTATTTCCAAATTCTGATGTATAGGTCCATGAACCTGCACTGGAGAAAACACCAAGTGTCCATGGTTCTGATAAATGATTTGTAGTAGTATTAGGTACAACATCATCAGCATACGGAACAGTTCTTATAATTCCCATATACTCATGGAGTTGATTACCAATAGCAGCAGTTATTGCACCAGCAGCTCCACTTGTAGTACTAACAAGTTGATCACCAGTTGCTATTTGAACTACACCTTCACCAGGATCATAGCTTGAAGTAGCGTAAGTAGCAACGATTGTAAGAGCACCAGATGATTGTCCGTTAGCTTCGCTAAGTCCTCCAGCAAATATTGCTGACTTTACACCAGCTTGAGCACCAGTACCACCTGTCGCTGCTACTTTAGAAGTAACATACTCTTTAACAACAGCTACAGTAGGAATAGCAGTAGTGCTTGGTGTAGTAGACTTTGTAGTAACTTTGTTGATTTCAAGAAATGTATTCTTGATTTTACCAGCAGAAGCTACAACATGAGGAACATAAGAAGTTACATTACCATTTACGACACTAGTGAAACTAGTGATATCTTGAATACGGATACGAGGAAATAGATTAATATTTCCTGCACTATCCTTCATTTGAATTTTTGAAAGTGTGATTGCCATATATTCACCTCATAAATTTAGAATTAATTGACGTACGCCTAATTAATTATTCAGTTATGGTTGAATATACTAAGCAATTTGCTAAACTTGTAACAACAAGAGTACTGTAATTATTTACAATTGTCTGAGTTGATGTAACAGCTGCTGTTGCAAAATTGGCAGACATTGCACTAAGAGCTCCTACAGTAGGAACCAGCGCTGCAGAAGCTGCTTCAGCTGTAGTAATAGTGGCGCAGTTTGCTTTGGTTGCTACAGTACCAAGTCTACCTGTAGAAGCAGTATCTGCAGTAATACCAAGACTATGGGTTGTACTGTTGAATATTAACCCAACACCATTATTTTTAGTTTCATTAACTTCAAATATTGTTGCAACACCATTACGATCAACAGTAGCAGAGTATGTGTTTCCACCATAACCAACGCCAATATTTCTGGCAAATGCAGGTACAAAAGACCATGTACCACTGGATTGTACGAATTTACCAAGAGTTGATGTAACCTTGTTATAGCCTAGTGCTCTAATAGCATCTAATCCAACTGTGGTTGAAGACCAGCTATTACCAGATGCCATAATTATACTAAGATCACTACCACCTGTATATATCACTGCACCATCAGATGTAACTTCTGAATCTACAAATGGTATAACAGCATTTGCCATAGCAAACTGTGCAGCTGTTATAACACCAGAGTTTGCGGTAGATGTAAGGTAGATTTCTGCATTACTAGCAAGTCTAACAACACCAGAGTTTGTGCTGGTAGCAGAAGTAATACCAAGTGTAACTACACCACCATTTGTAGTAGCTGTAACAGGAGCTGTTCCTGTAACACTAGCAACACCAGCAACAAGAGCTGCATCAACGTAATCTTTGACTGCTTTTTCAGTCGGGAGCTTACTATCGTTTGCACCTGTTGCAGGAATGGTTGTCGCAGAATTGACATCAAGATATGCTGAAGCAATCTTGGTACCATCAGCAGTAAGAATACCTGCTGTATTTCCGCTATTACGAATATCTTCAAGACGAATACGTGGGAAAAGAAGATTTTCAGAATTAGACGGATTTAGAATTTGAATTTTTGAATTTGTTGTTGCCATATCCAATATCCTTTATATTAATTGGAGTTATAAAAAACTTGTACTAACACTAAATTCTATATTTATTGTCTATAAAATGTACCGTATGCAGGATCAATCCTGCATACGGTATTAAATACTTTACGGAACTACACGACCAACAATTTCAATGTTTCCATAATGAACTTGTGATACTATTATATCACTTGCTGTGGAATCTTCATAAACTGTCGCAAGAGCTTTGAAATAACCTTGCGTAGATGTAGCTTGTGAAGGAAGAACATTGTTTAATGCGTATCCATATGTGAATGAACTACTTTCATAATAGATATAGAAACATGCATTTCTAGCAGTTTCTGTAATGGTACCAGAAACAATATTGCTAGCTATATTAATTGTTGATGTTCCAAAATACACACAACCACCATCACACACAAGTACAGATGAATCTGTATCGTAATGTACTTTAAATGGACCAGTATAAGCAGCATTACTAATAATCAGCTGATTAATCTGACTTAATGTAACACCACCTAACGAATTATTGGTAGCTGCTGGTAATACATAAGCAGCATCAGAAATTGCTGATGTATATGCAGCTACTAGTGTAGTAGATAAACTACTATCTGCAGCTAACGCCATAGAAAGTGTTTCATCAACTGCGTTCATTCTGTTACTAGTTTCTACACCAATCATAGACGTATAATTACTTACTAAGGTAGAAGATAGTGTAGTATCAGCAGATGTAGCTATTTCACTTACTCTAGCTTCTGTTACACCAGCAGTAGGAAGATTCTCTATAACCGACGTAATCTTAGAGGTATAGTCTTCTACTAATGCAGCTGAAAGTGTATCATCTAACCCTGTAGCAACAGCACTAGCAATTGTACTGACAGTAGTTAATGTTACACCACCCAAGCTATCAGCAGTTGCAGTAGGAAGTGTATACGTTGGAACACTACTAACTGCAGCATTAATAGCAGAAGTATAATTTTCAACCAGTGTAGACGATAACGCTGTGTCAGCATTAACATAAGCACTTGTTAATGTTCCAGATAATGTATTATTTATAACTCCTACACTAGTTATAGCTTCTGTTACAGCTGTTGTTTGTGCAGTTGTTATAGAACTATTAAGCGTAGATGAAATAGTGTTAATAGATGTAATTGTTTCAGCAGTATAACTACTAGCGATATTACTAATTGTACTAAGTGTAACTCCACCTAAAGAATCCATTGTGGCTTCAGGTAAAACATATTCAGGAATTTCACCAATAGCAGATGTGTACTCTTCAGTAATCTTAGAATACATAGAAGTATCTGCTGCACTATAAGCACTAGTAATATTAGCACTTAATGTTGCATCTAACGAATTAGCTTGAGCACTTGCTATATTACTTACAGTTGTAAGAGTTACTCCTCCAAGACTATCAGCTGTTGCTGCAGATAACGTATACACAGGAATATCTGCTATCTTGGATGTATAATCATCAACTAAAGTAGTAGAAAGAGCATTAATTTCAGATGTATAATTTTCTACTAAAGTTGTAGAAAGAGTACTATCTGCTGAGAATGCACTAGTTGTTGCTGCATTATAAACATTTTCAGCAGCTGCATCAATACCACTAGCTAAAGCACTAGAAATAGAATTCACTGTAGTATATACAGTAGCGATATCAGATCCTCTGGAAACAGATTCTGCAGATATCTTACTCGTATAATCTTCTACAAGTGTAGTAGATGCAGAATTAACAGAACTGGTTACAACCTCAGAAGCGATGTTACTTACTATAGTGAGAGTAATACCACCAAGTGAATCATTCGTAGCGGATGGTAATACATACGCTGGAATTTCACTAATGGCTGAAGTATATCCTTCCACTAATGCTGCTGAGAGAATTGCACCAGCTTCTGTATAATCAGACGTAATAGCATCTGTCATATTCACAATAGCTGTACCATAAGCAGATGTAACGGCTTCAGATACAATATTTGCTGAAACGGATGCTTGTGTATTAGCTATAGAACTAATAGTTGTTAGTGTTACACCACCAATACTGTCTACCGTTGCATCTGGTAAAACGTACTGAGGTATATCACTAATAGCAGATGTATATGCTTCCGTTATTGTTGCTGATAACGTATTGTCAGCTGAAGTTACAATTTCACTAACTCTGTTTTCAGTTACACCAGGATCTGGAAGATTTTCAACCACAGAAGTAATCTTCGAGGTATAATCGTCTACAAGAGTAGTCGATAAAGTATTATCCAGTCCAGCAGCAATTGTGCTAATTGTAGTTAAAGTCACGCCACCCAAACTATCTATAGTAGCTTCAGGTAGTGTGTATGATGGGATTCCACTAATTGCAGCATCTATAGCAGATGTATAACTTTCTACAAGTGCAGAAGATAATGTATTATCTGCTTCGATGTAAGCACTGGTGAGTGCTTCAGATAAAGTGTTATCAAGTGTTCCTGCACTTGTTACTGCTTCCGTAACTGCAGCTGTTTGAGCTGTTTCAATAGCAGTATTTAAAGTAGAAGAAACATTTGTAATCGATGTTAATGCTTCTGTAGTATATGTACTTGCAATACTACTGACTGTGTTGAGTTTAATTCCGCCAAGTGTATCTGCTGCTGCTTCAGGTAATTGGTATTCGGGAATTGCAGCAATGGCACTAGTATATTCATCTGTTATAGATGTATATAAAAGTGTATCAGCAGATTTATAATCACTTGTTAACTGTTCTTCAAGAGCACTATCAAATGTGATGGCACTTGTAAGAGCATCTGTTATCGCTGATGTTTTATTTTCAATGATAGCATTAGTTAAACTTGAAGAAACATTATTAGTAGAAGTTATAGCAATATCAGCATAAGAGCTTGCAATGTTACTTACCGTATTTAATGTAATTCCACCTAAATCTTCAGCCGTTGCAGCCGGTAATTCGTATTCTGGAATATCGCCAACCATACTGGTAACAGACACCATCAGCTCAAGGTCTGCTGAAGTATAAGCTTCTGTTATAGCAACTGATAAAGTTTCAACAGCCGACAGATAATCACTCGTAACTGAATCATACAGATTTTGAGCTATAGCACTTGCACTGGTTACAGCTTCGGAAATATCTGATGTACTAGCAGTAGCAATAGCTTCTGATACTGCACTTAATTCAGCAGAAAGTGATGTTAAAGATTCACGATCAATCGTAAACTCAGATGTATAATCTTCAGTTACTGCAGATACTGCATTTGCGATCGCTGTAACGCGAGCTGTTGATTCGTTATTTATTAATGAAGTAAATTGTTCAGTTGTACTTGTAGATTTTTCATCAACAATATTACTTACTGTCGTAAGAGTAATACCACCGAGTGCATCGACCGTAGCTTCTGGTAAAACATACGCAGAAGCTGCTATCGAACTTAAATATGCACTTGTTAAATTTTCTGACACTGTATTTAACGTTGTAGTATCAATATACGAAGTTGTAAGAGAAGTTGTTAATTCATCATAACGTTTAGTATAGTCTGATGTAATAAGTGTAGAAATCTGATTTAAACTTGTTACAAATTCTTCAGGAAGAGAACTTTCTAACGATGTAATCAAACCACTTAAAACATTATCAGCAGATGTATAAGCATCAGTAATATTAGAAGAAATCTGTTCTGATTCATCAGCAATAGCACTCGTGTATTCTTCTGTAATAGAAGCAGACATATCGTTTATTGCAGATGTTCTAGCAACAGTTTCATCACTGACTATAGATGTAGCTACAGTCTCAGCAGCAACTCTGACTTGACTTAATGTAATACCACCCATTGTACTTTCGGTAGCTGGCTCTAATACGTAAGAACCAATATCACCAATAGCAGAAGCAATGGCTGATGTATATTCACTTGTAATCGTTTCTTTCAGAGAAGTATCTGCTACAGTATATCCAGAAGTAAGTTCTTCCGAAGCAATAGTTATAGCAGAAGTGTATGCTGCAGTTACATTTGTTGATAAAATATTATCAGCAGCTATATAAGCTGATGTAATACCTTCAGATGTAGTACCAATTGAACTAGTTACAACCTCAATAGAACTTGTAAGATTTTCACTAGTATCAAGTATGGATTCAGATAATACACTGTATCTGCTTGCACATAATTCTGAATCATCATTTACCATGCTCTGCAGGAAACTAATCATACTAGTTACATTACCATACACATACTCTAATGTAGATGAGTATTCGCTTGTAATAGTAGAACTAAGTTCTGCATCTGCAGAAGTATATCCGTCAACTAATGTACCAGAAACTGTTACAATTTGAGCACTAGCTATGTTAGAAGCAGTATTGCTAACTGTAGTCAGTGTAACTCCACCCAATGAATCAGTGGTTGCTTCCGGTAAAGTATAAGTAGGAATAGCATCAATAGCACTGTTAATAGCACTGGTATATGCGTCTGTTATTGTAGATGAAACAATATTATCAGCTTCTATGTATGCTGAAGTGATTGTCTCAGACATATCACTGATAGCAGAAGTACGAGAAGTTGCTTCAAGATCAACTGCACTAAGAATATCACTTTCAACAATAGCAGCATGGTTACTGGCAATATTACTTACTGCAGTTAAAGTAACACCGCCTAAAGAATCAGCTGTAGCTGGTGGTAATGTATATTCAGGTATAGCATCGATTGCACTAGTGTACGCATCAGTAATAGTTGTAGAAAGATTATTGATAGCTTCAACACGAGCAGATGTTTCAGAATTAATCTTACTAGTATAATCATCTACTATTGCTGTAGATTGACTATTTACACTAGTAATAATTTCATCTTTTGTTGCACCAATTGTACTCGTGATAGCATTAGAGATAGTTGTATCTGCTTCAGTATAGTTACTAACTAAATAAAGTCTTGTATCACTATTCAGTGTAATAGCACTTCCAACAGCTTCTTCAACTGCAGAATCTTTCATGATAGAAATACTAGACGTTAATGCTTCACTGGTAGTCGTTATAGATCCAGCTAAAGTACTAGCTAATTCAAGATCAGCTTCAGCATAAGCTGTAGTAATAGAACTTGTAGCAGCTACAGTATAAGCATTTGCTATGTTACTAACTGTCGTTAAAGTAATACCACCGATTGTGTCTGCTGTTGCTTCAGGAAGAACATATGCTGATTCAGCTATTACACCTACTAAAGAGGTATATAGTAAAGTATCAGCAGATGTGTAAGCTTCTGTAATAATAGATGTATTAGACAGAATAACTTCACCTGTTGCACTTGTCATCAAATCGATTGTAGAAGATGTCTTAGTATCAACTAAGTCAATATAAGCACTAGTAATTGCTTCAGAGAGAGCGCTATTAGAAACTGTAATTTCTTCCCTAGCTACAGTTCTAACTGTAGATAAGGTTACACCACCAAGAGTACTTTCCGTAGCAGAAGCAAGAACATAGGAATCAATATTAGCAATTGCTGAGGAAATAGCAGATTCATATTCACTTGTAACGTTAATATGAAGATCAGTATTAGCACTTGTAAACACTTCAACTAAAGAATTGTAAAGTGTTATATCAGCAGCAGTATATCCTGAAGTTAAATCTTCAGAAATCACAATATCAGCAGAAGTGTATGCTAGAGATATTGTTGTACTAAGAGTATTGTCAGCTTCTATATAAGCACTAGTGATTGTATCACCCATACCAGTATAACCACTAGTAACAGACTCTGATAAAGTAGAATCTGCTGCAGTATAAGAAGTAATAAGATCAGAAATAGCTGATGTGAGTTTTTCTCTTGTATCACTTGATAAAGCGTTGATAGAAGTACTCAAAATAGTTTCATCTATCTTAGCACTCCATGTATTGCGCTCCTCTGCTGTGATATGAATATCGGTATCTTCAATGTGTGTAGTAAGAGATGTTGCTGTAGCTGTTAAATCGCTGGATACAGGATTAACCTGACTATCCGTATAATTCTTGGCCATAGCAATTACAGCACTAACATCGATGTCGTGATCTATTACTGCACTTGTAATGGCTTCACTAGCATAAGCAACAGCCTGACTATAAACCTTTGAACTAGCTGAATCAAGTTCTGATGTAACATAAGTGCTAATGTTAGCATGTATTTCAGAAGAATATTCATAAACAGAAGTAAACTTCTCGTTCATCTCTGAAGTTAATGCATTTGACATTGTTCCGATCGATGTATTGATTTCACCAGTAGAAGATGTAAATACATCATTTGTTACATAAGAAGTGAAACGTTGATCAAGAGCAATAATAGCACTACCATGTGTTACAATAGTTGAATCATAAACATCGAGTGTACTGACGGTTGAACTAAAATCAGAAGTATACTGAAGTTTAAACTCGGAAACTTCGGAAGTCAATTCACCAAGAGACGAATCAATCTCTGTTACACTAGAAGTAATAGTTTCTATGTCAGAAGAATTATCATTAATTTTTTGTGCTTGTTCTAATACTGTTGTACTAATAATTCCGATTGCACTAGAATTATTTAAAACGTCAGAAGTCAGAGATTCTAAGGCTGATGTATTAACAGCTATAGAAGTTGCATTTTCAGTAATACTAGAAGCAAGTGTGGTAGATGCTGTAGAAATACTTACATTAATAGCAGATACTTCACTATTGAAAGAAGAACTAACTGCATTAATCTGACTCACAAGATTGACTGATAAAGTAGTATCAGCACTAATGTATGCCGTCGTAATATCAGAAGATAAAGAAGTCGTAGCTAATGCTGCTTCTTCTGCAGCTATAGATCTAACTGTACTAAGTGTTACACCACCGAGTTTATCATCTTCTGCAGGTTCCAGCACATATTCACTAATACTGTCAATAGCAGAAGCAATAGCTGACGTGTAATCGAGAGTTATTGCACTCGATGTTTGCTGTATTGCATATTCATATGCTTCTGTAATATCTTCTGTATTCGCTAAAAGAGCAGAGGTATAGTTACTTGTTAAAGTAGCAAATACAACGGCATCCGCACTTATATATGCATCAGTTAAAGAAGAAGCTAAAGTTGCGCTAGTTGCATTGATAGCAAATGTATAATGACTTGTTAAATCAACCGCTTGCTGCTCAAGATCAAACAAATAATTACTAGTAACTGCATCGATTGCAGAAGTAATAGCAATCATATATTCGTCTGAAATAGAAGAAGACACAGCATTTATACTAGAACTGATATCACTTCTTACTTCAGAAATAGCGGAAGATATAGCAACTTTATAATTTGATGTAATTGTAGAAGAAAGAGTATTATCTGCAGAGATATATCCTGAAACGACAGAATTTTTCGTACTGATAATATCAGATGTAAGATCATCTCTTGCACTACTGATTTCAGTGTTATACTCAATCGTAATCAGGTTGTAAGAACTTTCAACAGAACTATCGATATCGTCCCAAACACCACTCAGCATACTGTTCCATGTTGAAAGATTAAGATCAAATATTCCATCAACATAAGAAGTGTAGTTACTAGTGATAGTTGCAGATAATGTAATATTAGTTGATGTATATTGATTAATCAGATTAGTGGATAAAACACCGATATTTGAATTAATCGTACTTGATACATTAGCAATAGATATTGATAAGCTAGAACTGACTCCGATAATTTGACTTGAAATAGAATCAACATCCACAATCGGAATAACAGAAATAGCAGAAGTAAAATGATTATATAAATTTGCAGAAAGAATATTGTCAGCAGATGTATATCCTTCCACAATACTAGTTACATCGACATGCCCCGATGCAACCGATTCAATTTTTTCATTAAGAGTAGATGAGAGAATTTCATCAGCACTCTGATATCCCATAGTAACAACAACAGATGTGTTGTTAATCATGGCTCCGAGTAAATTTCTTGTTTCAGAAATATCACTATCTGTACGTACAGCAACAGAATTGATTGAAGCTGTGAGAGCTTCGTCTGCGCTTTGATACCCATTAGTAATAACCACTGAAGCATTGTTGACCATAGCGCCAAGTAAATTTCTTACATTAGAAACTTCACTATCTGTATTTGCTATGATAGAATCAACTTTAGAATCTACTTCAGAAATCAAAGAAGAAGAAATACCTGATTGTGCTTGTTCTATACCATCCATTCTACTAACAAGAGATACAGAAACAGCACTGATTGAATTAGCTGCTTCAGTAGCAGCTACACTTCTAACCGTAGTTAGAGTTACACCACCTAGAGTCGTATCTGTTGCTTCAGGTAAAACATAAGTTGGAATACTACTAATAGCTGAATCAACTACTATATTGACATAATTACTCGTGTCAGTGTTTGCTTGAGAAATAATTGCAATAGATGCAAATTGGATAGCAGTTGCAACCCCATACGGAGTTACAGCTTTTGTATCATTAATTCCACTTAGTACCTCAGGAATAGTAGCAAGATAAACGCCACCTAATACATCTGATGTAGCAGGATAAATTGAAGAAGAAATAATTTCACTCTTCACCTCATTAACCTGACTTGTCACATATGTGACCATCTCATCGATACGTGCTATTTCAGGAGTAACACGAAGTACACCTTCGGTTAATTTAAGACCATCTGCAAATCTGATTTTATCCTGTTTTTTATCGATAGCACTGATTGCTGATACCACCTCTTCCGGAAGAGAGCTTACAGCAATTCTACCATCTTCATTTACACGCGCAATTGTACTAGGAATATAGTTTTCGTTTAACTTGCCATCAGGCTCTAGATAAGGGACAGTCACAGGTATCGGGGATTTGACCGATAGTATGAGATTGTCCAATGAAGCTTGAGGATGCATGTATTCCTCACGCTTATCGACTAATATAATCCTACGATGTGCCATAGTCCTAACCTTATATATAAGTTGATGACGAATTCGTCTTAAACGCATAAAATGGCGATAAAAAGACCTACCGGGGATTTCCCGGTAGGTCTACAATAAATACTTTATTCTTCATCATATTCAATTACTGCACCAGCATTACTAAAAACAAAAGCACCATTTAACGATGTAACATGTAAGGCAGAACCGGTACTATGTACATTTAAGGAAGCGCCACTTGATATAATAACACCATTAACTACTGCTCCAGATGAAACAATCATTGAAGCAGCAGGGAGCATAGTAACATTAGTAGCAGTTGCGTTAGCATTAACAATTAGTCTAGAACTTATGGCAATGTCATTAGCACTAGCACTTCCAGCTAAAGTAGCATTGGCATTGGTTATAGTTGTACCTGAAAGGATCCAACCAGAAGATATAATACTACCTTTAACCCAATTATAATCACTCAATATACATCCAGAATAGAAGTTTACTGTACCACCACTAGCGTAAGCATGTATTACAGTACCATACACATCGACGATACCGTTACCATCACCTGTTGAAGCAACAAGATCAATACCTGTTCCGCCAGAACTAATGATTAATCTAGCTTGACCTGTATCAGCAGCACTACCATGTATATCAGCACCACTAACTACGCCACCAGAGTATACATATATTCTACCTTTTTGAGCAGCTATATCGACAGCTGTTGTACCTGAATGAATTGTAGCAGAATAAAAAACTACTGCTCCACTGAAAGTATGTGGGACAAATGTGACATTAGCATCTGAATATTCAATATATCCGCCATTTTCAATAGCATTAGATACAGTTGCTCCGCTATAAATAGAGACAGTTGCGTCAGGATTTGCTATACAACTGTTTATAATAACATCACTACCATAAATACTAGCACTTGCTCCACCATCTACACGTACATATCTAGCTCTAGCACTAGCACTACATGTCAGTGTAGCACCTGCAAATGCAATTATAGACACATGCTGATTATCTGAGACAGTAATAGTCCATTCATCTTCTGCAGCTGTAGCATAAGTTATATAAGCTCCAGCAGCACTTTGTATAGTACCTCCAGAAGATATCACATCTATCGCTGATCCACCTGCTGCTACAGATAAAACTCCAGCTATTATAGTTGGGCGTATAACTACACCACCTGGAGCAACCATAACATTAGCTCTATTTGCATTATTAATTCTCATTTTAGAAACTATAGCGCCAGAATATATACTAGTATAGTTGGATGCATTCATGATAACATTCATATAAGTGGTACCAGAATGAATACGAAGATTTTCACCACGTTTCATCACAATATCACTAGCTATATTAGGCACAACATATGCATCAGGATAATTTTTACTCTTATTGGCATGACCACCGTCTTCAACAAGAGTGTTAACAGTGCCATTACCATTCCAATATCCGGTATATTGTAAGACAAGATAGTCAATTGTACAACCCTTTACTGGTTGTGCGTCACCACATTTAACTAAAACTGCATGTTTTGATCCTGAAATATTAATCTTTTTATCACCAGTAATAATAAGATCCCACACCATAGGCTCTTTACTAACAACTAATACTCCATTGCTTACATATGTAGTATATTTTTCTGTGTCTGTGAAATAC
>Ga0247611_10005754_pt1 | contig 16192 bp, 11 predicted proteins | sample 177DNAGHGhighgp2_FD_192422 | JGI IMG/M metagenome (GOLD analysis project Ga0247611, IMG submission 192422) | Sheep rumen microbial communities from Palmerston North, Manawatu-Wanganui, New Zealand - 1770 DNA GHGhigh gp2 | ecosystem: Host-associated > Mammals > Digestive system > Stomach > Rumen... | reverse complement strand
AATTGTGCTATTGACACCACGAGAAATGCATTATCATTTTCAATAAAACTATGCTTTATACCTCAATTAATACACCCAACTATGTTTTTTCTGCCTCTTTTATATTGATTATTGAAAAATTTCCGTACTATCGGCGGATTTCCTGCCATAAAACGCTAAACCGCTGAACATTTCGGTACTTAGGTGGTAATAATAACCGAAAACGGCCCACCAGTGAGCCGCTGCTATTGTCGGAAAATTGTCGAAAACATCAGATTTATTACCGTTTTATTGTCGAAAATTATGGCTACTTTAAGAACTGTCATCGTGCCAACCAAGGCACTCAAGGACGGACGGCACAAGGTCCGCATCTCCGTCGCCCACAACGGGCAGACACGCTACATCCCCACCAATGTCATCATAGACAGCGCCCGCGAGTTCAAGCACGGCATCGTGGTTGGTAGGGGTGACGCGTCGTACCTCAACACCAAGCTGCGCCAGCAGGTGCAGAAAATCCAGAACGCCATCGATGAGCTTGAGTACACCGACGGGCTGACATGCTCGGAACTGGTGTACCTGCTCACCAACTCGGACCTGGACCGGCACAAGAGCATTGCCGACGTGTTTACCAGGTACATGGACATGGCCAACATCTCGACAGGGTCAAGGGCTGCATACACAGGTCATTTCAAGTGCCTGATGGCTTATGCCGGTGACAACTTCATGATGGAGCGCGTCAACCACCTGACCGTCGTCGGGTTCCACAGGTTCATGCTCGACAAGGGCTACTCGGCCAACACCAGGCGCGACCGGCTCGTGTTCCTCAACCAGCTCATCAACTTCGCCAGGCGCTGCGGCTATGCCGTGCCAGCATCGGACCCGTTCTCGGGCTTCGAGCTTCCGCATCCCGAGGTCAGGCAGTCATGGCTCACGGTGGATGACGTGAGGCGCATACGCGATGCGGAGAGCAAGAGGAAGAACGTGCGGATCTGCCGCGACTGCTTCATGCTGTCCTACTACCTCGGCGGCATCAACATCGTTGACCTGCTTGCGGTGGACTTCGACGAGTGCGTGGACACCATCCGCTACGAGCGCATGAAGACCAGGAACAGGCCGAAGATGAACAAGTATGTCGAGTTCACCATCCCCGACGAGGCCAAGCCGATCATCGAGAGGTACAAGGGTCATGACGGCCGCCTTTTCTTCGGAGGGAAGAAAAACGACTCGAGGCTCCACAGCGTCTTCGACTGCTACATGGGACAGCTCGCCGAGATCGCGGGAGTCAAGCACCTTATATATTATAGCGCGCGCAAGTCGTTCGCGCAGCACGCCTTCCAGCTCGGGGTGGGAGAGAGCGTCGTGGACTACATCCTGGGCCACAGGGTGGACAAGGTGAGCACTTCCCTCTACAGCTATATCAGTGTAACCCCCAGGCAGGCGAGTGACGCTGTGCGGCTCGTATGCGATAATTTGAGGGGTGAAATTTTGGAGAATCCGAAATAATGCCTATCTTTGCGGAATCAATATTCGGCTGTACTTCTTTAGAACGGTTCAATATTGGTTTGACTTACGGAGCGGGCGGGTGGTTCCCCCGCTCCAAATTTTGCCAGTTCATTGAAATAGCATAACTTTGCAAGGCAATCAAAACCAAGCGGGGGAGTCCCGCATCTCTCTTGGACCCCCCCTTGGAATTAAATCTTAACGATTATCGTTAGCTTTAATTTCCAAATCCTAATTGAAAATCGCACTTCCATAGGACCTTGGTTTTGATTGTTTTGCTTTCACTTTAGGCGGTCTGCTTTACCTTTGTAAACCCTCATCGTTTACATTACAAATTTCGGGACGATTTTACACCCCACCAAATTTTTTCGCAAAAAAATCACTATTTTTTCAAACTTTTTTCGCTGAATTTCAACCCGTTAAATAATGGGCGCATCCGTCATGGATACGCCCGAACAAGCGTCCCTCATCATCACTTTTCATCATCACAGGACGCCCGCTCTTATTACTCATAACCGAGGCAAAAGTTCAAAAAAGTAGCACCGTTTCACAACGGCACTACCACAACAATGTTAACTCCTATTTTACCCCGATAATTTGTTCAACTAAAAAACTAATGTATCTTAACCCTCAACTTTGCGCCAGCATAAGGCTCAAAGTCCTTTGTCACTTCATTTTTCTTGATGCCGACCTCGACACCGACCTGCAGTCGATTGTGCTTGTTTAGCGTCAACTCACCGCCGGCATAGGGAAGCAATTTCTTTGACGTGATGCCGTAGTCCACACCTCCGACAATGTCCAGCCCCCATTTATTGGGAGGCTCAAATCTCGTTATCGTCTCGGTGATGAGCTGCGTCTCATTATATACCTTGATGGAGTCCAGGGAAGGCTCAAACCCGCTTACCCATGCATCATATTCATCAGATGAATAGTGCTTGGATGTAATGGGTATTTCCACAAGTGCCGAATCTTGCGGGTGTTCGGAATTACCGAACAACTGCCACTGAGTAACGGTGTCTTCGCTTACCGAATAGAGATGATCAACACTCTCCTCATGGGCGCTGCCCGACGCTTTGGGATTTGCCATCGGGAGCCACCGCACGACCGTCTTGACTGGCGTACTGTCCTTCGGGGCTGGGGCAATGTCAGAGATGGTGTCAATCGTCGTTGTCGTGTCGCTTGTGACACTTTCGATAAGCGGACTCGTAGATACCCTTCGCCATGAAAAAGCCGCTAAGCCGCCAACAACAAACCAAAACATGGCGAATAGCGTTAATGCAAATGTTGTTTTCTTGCTCATATCAATGAAAGTATTAAAATGGCGATGGCGAGCATGGCAAAGACGCAAACGACGCGGCCTACCAGCTCACCAAACGCACCTTTGTTAAACTTGCCCATATCACTCAAGCCTCTTGCCGCCGTTGCACAATAGAAACCCGTGATGCACACAATTCAGCCTACGAAGCCAACCCTTCAAGAAATCGGCATTACTTCCGACACCGATCTTCCTGAAGTGCGCCTCACGCTGGTTCCACAATGCCGTGAACAGAATAGAACCGTCCATCGAGTTGATTTTTGCGATGCTCTTTGGTCCGATGATTCCGTCTGGTTTCAGCCCAAGCGCGCTCTGCACACGCTTCAAGTAACCAGCACCGCTCATCCACACGCAGTCAGCAAGCAGGTAAGCTACCCACTCGTCATTGATTTGGTCAAGGTGTGCTTTGTCCCAGGTGTGCCAGCGAAGAATAGCATTCCATTCCTTGTCACTGATGTTCTTTAGGTCAAGGAGCGTTGGCTTCTGCAAGCCCTTTACCTTTCTAAAGTCACAGAACGTAGCATAGGTCACGCCCTTCATCGTGGTGCCGCCCTTGTCGTTGGGGTGGTTAGACCAGCCGCCCTCCCATGAGCGGCAGAATGTGCCGTATTTCTCAATCCTTGTCATAAAGCCAGCCTCAGGCCAACATAGTCGGCCTTAAATGTCGGTGCGCCCATGTAGCGGAATGCGCAACGGCACTCCTTGACCGGACGCTGGTATGCTCCACCTCTATAAACGCGCCATGTTCCAGTTGCAGGGCCTGTCGGGTCGGTCTGATGCTCAGAAGGGTACGGGTTCTGATACCAGTCATTGCACCACTCGAAGACGTTGCCACCCATGTCATACAAGCCAAGCTCGTTTGGTCGCTTCAGGCAGACAGGCTGGGTTTTGCTCTCGCTGTTGGTAACGTACCAAATGTATTCCTTTGGGTCGCCATCCGTCGGCGCAGCAACACCAGGGAATGGAAATCCTTGGCTCAAGTTGCCGCCACGGGCTGCAAACTCCCACTCAGCCTCGGTGGGCAAGCGGAACTGACGGCCGGTCAGCTCGTTCAGTTTGTTGATGAATGCTTGGCAATCGTTCCAGGAAACGCGCTCAACAGGTCGGTTGAGGTCGCCAATGAACTTGCTGGGGTTAACACCCATCACTGCCACCCATAACGCTTGTGTGACCGGCGTTTCGCCAATCATGTAATCGGAAACCGTCACAAGATGCAGGTTTTCATTTGTCCCTCTCCCTGTCTCTTTGTTTGAGGAGCCGAGAGTCTTGGTCCCTCCGTCAACGGCAACCATCTTGAATGTGACACCGTTGACGGTGACTTGGCCGTCAAACTCCTCCTCTTGCTCATCGTCCCCGTGAAGGGTTTTGTCGATGAGGGCGGCGACATCATCAATAGTCACCTTACCGTCACCGTCCACATCATTCTTCAAATCATTGAGGCCATTAAGGAGGTCATCAATGACGTCAGTAACTGTAGGTTTGTTTTCTTTTGCCATTGTCGTAAAAATTTATGGTTAATAATAATACCCTGAGGGAGAATACCAAATTCCTAAGAATCTTTCTCCCCCAAAGACTTTTCTTGAATCTTATTCAACAATGCCTGTAACTGCTCGGTGGTAACCACCTCGGCAATTTGTCTCAGCGTCTCGGCACTCTTGCGCTCGGCCTTGTCCTCGGCCTTCTCACGGATACTCTCCGCTTGAACGAAGCACATCCATGCCGCTGCGATGAAGGTTATCACTGGCACGTTGCATAGCAGGCTTAGGCCTATAATTTCCCACAAGTGGCCGAAAAAGAGCAAAAGGTCAATCATCGCCATTATAAGCACCAGCGAGCCGTTACGCATCAGCTTCGTGGTGGTGCGCTCATAGGCATACGACCTGCGAGCCTCACCCCTCAGTTTAGCCTTGCGCAAGCCGCTGGCGAGGTCGAGCATGATAGCGAGGATTACCACTACTGCGGCAACACCCACCAAAAGGGCCATTGTTATTAATCCGTTGAAATTAATATTCATAACTTATTGTGTTAAATCGTCAAGACCGTTTATCGAGTCACCAAACAATAGCAAGTTTTTATAAAGACACTTCTTGTGGATAGTAGTGTCGATCATTGCCACATTCCTGTCAATAGTTCCGACATTCAAGCTGTTTGATGTGTCCCCATTGTATGAAATACCAAGAGTACCTATTTCATTCCTGCGGTAAATGACGTTAGGATTGAAGCTCTTGTAATTCATCGCAATGTTGAAATAACTGAAATTACTATCCTCAACAAAACCACTTTCAATGCCTCCGCTATTGTATAGGTAGATGTTGTCGCAATTCTTGAAATCCAAACCACGGCAATAGTGGATGTACAGCATGGTAGTACCGCTTCCCTTAACGCACCTGCAACCATCAAACAAGACCTTAGTCAACCATTGCCATCCATCCTCAAAGTCACCCAGCATCGTTGTGACTGCCTGTTCTCCAGTCATATATGTGGCTACGTTGGTAAAGAAACAATTCTTATATTTCAACCCATGCACCAATGTAGGGTTAATGGCGCAAGTCCTTGTGTCATGCCAAGTACAATCAATCACATCAAGTGACTTTGAAACCTCCGGGTTACGGAACAATGACAATCCACCATTGTTTGTGCTAACAGGCCACTTATCAGATGTGCCATAGCCGGTAATTTTCACTGAAACCGCACTTGAAGGCACTTTGCAAATGCTGTACAACTTGCTCTTGATGGTCTTTATGTAATTACCATTGGAGTCATAGAACGAATAAAATATTTCACGTTGTTTACCCATACCATAACCACCATAGCCCCATCTTCCCAAGCAGATCTCATTAAAGCCTTCAACATCAAAATTTGCTGGACTCTTTGAGTTTTGCTTGCTGATGACAACCATATCATCGGCACTAATGACTTCTCCATTGGTAATATTGACACGCTTTCCATCAACATCATCGTTGACAACTGGAGATTGGCCGTAACTTCCATAGCCGCCTCCCCAGCCGCCGGCATAACCCATAGAATACGAGAACTCCATGTTTTCCAATGAACAATACCGGCAGGATTGGATGCGCAACAAAGCCAATGCTTCGCCAGCAATAGCAACACCTGTCCTGATCAACGAATTGTAAAAGTCGTAGTTTTCATAATTGCCGACCAGCTTGCCGTTTTTAAGGTGGGAATCAAAGCACGACTCCATGTTTACCAAATAGCCGTTGAAAACGTCCGTGGATGGGATCGCCTTGAATGTAGCACCATTCATGTCAACAGTAAAATCACTAGGAACAACAACATAATCACCTCCGTTATGGGCGGTGTTATAAACCATGTAATGTGTTCCCTCAGATAAAGAAATCTTACTACCAACAGTAGGCACTTTTGATGTGTAATTTGTCATTGCCCCAGTCTTGTAACTTATGTCACCAAGAGTAGGGAATACCGACTTAACTGCCGATTCGGTTATTTCATTAACAGTAGAAATGTAATGCGTTACTACTTCTTCGCCATCTTCAATGGTTACAACATCAGTTACACCAACCTCAAAATATCTTTGTGTTCCGAAGTCATAGCCTCCGTTCTCGCTGAGGTTTTTGTGGTAGTTGATCCAATACAAACCCTCCAACATCACAATGCCGTTATAACTTGTTCCGTTGTGGCTTCCATCCTTGACAGCGGCAAATAGGTTACTTAACCCTATCTTGTTATCGTAGGACAAATATTGGTCATTATTATTCAGCGTGATTCCGTAGGTTGTCAGGTCTGATTGCTGCATGGTGTAAAAGTTCTCCACCGGGGTACTACGCACAAGCACATCATAGTATTGTACAACACTACCAATACCATCAGAATCAATACACTTGATACTAAACCAAGTTTCTCCATTTGTTGTGAATGTAGGTGTGGCTAATGTAAACTCACCAGCATACGTTGTCTTTTTGGCAACTTGCCCACTTTCGGTTTCAATAATCACAGTAAATGTCTTATCTAGACTACCATGCTTTAACGAGGACATATACCTATCATCAACATAGTATGTGATATTGATTGCTTGGTTCGCAGAAATTATCGACTCAAAGTATCTTACGTTTACAAACGGACAATTAACATCGAGCATAGTCTTAGTGTTATCAAGCGTGTTGTCTTGTAAATCCCCACTCACGCTATTAAACACTAAAAAGTCTGTTTTTGGTGCTGTCACATTACCGCTTGAAAATATAATGACATTGTTGGCTATTGTGTACTGAATTGTTGTCGCATTTGCAACATCTTGAACGATGTTATAAATGGTGTCTTTATTGAAACGCTTATAGCCCGCAACTGGTTCTCCAACCTTTAGAGAATTATAATTTTCAAGCGTTATGTCGACACATTCAAGTTTATCCAAGAGGTTAACATCACCAAAATAAACTGAATCTCCATCAGCAATTAGTTTGGCTTGCTTTGAAGAACAAGCCAAAGTCAATCCGTTTAGGTCTAGGTTATTGCCATTGATAAGTAAGCCTTTAGACCCATCAACTGAAACGACCACAGAGTCTATGACCCTACCATTAAACTTTAGGATATCCTTACCTCCTATAGTTTGAATATATAAGCCAAACTGGTTCATATTAGTATTCTCCCTCTTCGTAAGTTGACATAATGTCTTTATATGTTGACCAACCAGTTGCTTCTTGGTACAATTCAAGCACAGTCTTTTCTACCCCCTCAACCTCAATCGTCTTATTTGGAACTTTGATAAAGCTAAAATGACCAGCAATCCAATCGTAATCGGTGTTCAATGCCGGTGGTGTGTCAGTAGTGCATACAAGTGTACAACTACTAACTTTACCATCCCCAGAAATATGGATTGACGTGTGGAAATTACCTAACGTAGTTACGTTTTCATTACTGAAATTACCAATAATAATCGTTTTTAGATTAGGACATGTTCTGAAAATATCATTAAACGATGTAACATTTGACGTGTCAAATGTTCGTAAGTCGATTTTTGTAATATACTCTTTATTATTTGAATCCCATAATAATCTAAGAGTAGGGCAAGAACTCTTAAATTCAAAGTTAGATAAGTCAAGCTCCTCTATCCTTAAAGCACCAAACGATGCACTTCTTACCAAATCAAGTGATGATGTGCATTTACCAATTAATTCGACACTTTTTAAATTAGAGCAATTCCTAAACAGCTCAACAGCTTTGCCATCAACATTAAGCCTTTTTAAGTTTCTTATTAATTGATTGCCTATTGTATTGCCCTGTGGATAGAAAACAGAAATACGACCCTCATGGTCTTGTCTGCCTCTATATATGGTTTGACCTTTAATCACAACACCACCAAAGTCTATGTCCGCATACGTTGCTTTATTTTCATCTTCATCGTCAACGACAACATCAATAATTTCACAATTAGGTTGCCCGTAAAAACTAAACGAAGTTGAAAGAGTCTTACCATCATAATTTTTGATAGCATTATAAATGTTTTGTAAAGTGGTGTCACTTCCATTATAAGCAACGGCAGTAGCATATAGTTCTTGGTTAGCGTCAATAAACGCATTGACAATATCATCAAAGTCAAATGTTGTTTCTCCAGTAGAAAAAGGCAACTCGGCAGGATTTCCAATGATTGTTGTTTCTGGGAATGTTGTGTTTACCTTTGCTTCATAGCCGCCACCCATAAGCTTCAATACTCCATTTCCATCAGACTTAATGGTAATACCCTCACGCTTGCCACTAATTGAAGAACCTACGGCATCGACAAATTTGCGGTTGCCAACGTGCCATATCATCTTACTTACCTCATTACCATTCTCATCTTCATCAACCAACATCCAAGGGAAAGAATAGCTAACACCCTTTGACTTGGCATAGGCTTGCGCAAACGTGCCGCTTCCTGCAAGGATTTGTTCCCCTAATTGCTTGCCCATTTCTGCTGATAAAATATTACCAGCACCACCAGTAGTCAAGTTGTTTACAATTAATGAAACAATATTACTTCCATCACCAGTGATGGCACAATTACCAATAAGTGAAGCAAGCCATTCTGATGGTGTACCAACAAACCCATTTTCAACTGCCACTTCATAGGCACTTTTCCCATTTTCACCTTGCACTGTTCCCAAATCCACATCTCCAGTTAATTGGTCTGGAGTCTTGGTCTGTCCGTTGATGGTCACGGACTTGACCTTGTCGGCAAGCTCTTCTTTAAGTTCATCAGCAGTTGGTAGGTCATCCAGCTTTTTCTTGAGCGTAGTCGTGAAGTCGTTGGTCGATAGCCCCTTGCCAGCGACCGCTTCGACCTTGTTTGCCACCGAGTTGAGGATAGTCTGCACCGCTTGGGCAAGGTCGGTTGCTGGGATGCCAGTCGATGGCTTGGTGTACTTGGTGGCGATAGAAGTGTTCAGCCCTGCGATGATGCCCTGCAAGGTAGAACTATCGCTCACGTTCTCCAAGAAAGCGACAATCTCGTTGAATGACTCAATCGCCGTGGTCGTGTCACCGCTGGTCAGTGCATCCAACGCAGCCTGCAAGGATGAGATTAACCCCCTTGCGGTCACATCCTCAACGTCACGAAGAACGTCACCGACATTTAATTGTTTTATAGTCTCTTGTGTTGCCATATCGTTATAATGTTAATACTCCGTTGTTGTAAGTTGGCAGGTGCGAGCCAACGAAGGTCAGCACACCGTCTGCGTAGGCCACTTGGTAGCCGCTGCCGCCTGAGCCGCCAGCGTTCCAGCGGGCGATGTCCTCTGCCGTGATGCCAGCGGCAGGGGAGTTAGCGAATTGCGGGTCGGTCTCCTCGGGAGAGATACTGATGCCGCCGAAGTAAACAGCCGCTTCAAGAATCCATGAATCGGAGTCAAACTCGACTCCAGGAGCGATACCCGCCTCTCTTGTCGTGTCGAACACCTCAACGACTGAGCGCTGCTTAAAGCGCATGGGCTCGTTGTGAGCGCCCTTGGTGCGGACAGTGATCGAGTACACACCACACTTCAACTCCTCACCAAATTGGACGTGGGTAAGGTTGGTGACACTCTCGTCCATCACTGCCGCCTTCTTGACGGTGTAGTTGCCACAGGTAAGGATGACCGTCACGGGATTGACGGGCACATACGGCACCTTCACCTTCTCAGGCTTCCCGTTCACGACACTTACCCTGGTGACATCAAGCGGGATGCTCAGCGTGAGCACGTTCCCCTGGACATGGGGGATGACTATTTCTTTTTTCTGCGTTTCCATATCAGATGGGTGTTGCTGTTGCATAGATGAATATATCGTCGTTCATGTTCTGGAAGAGCAACTTGCGGTTGTTCCCCTCAGTCGAGAAATTGACCTTGAACTCATTCTCGCTGCCCTCGGATCGTCTCCACAGCGTCGTCCACCAAGCCTCATCAATGGCATATCCTTCGTCGGGGATAATCCATATCCACACCGAGTTGGTTGGATAGTACGGATAGCTGCTTTCAGGCGGGTTGATTCCTGGTTCCTTATCAGGTTGTCTCACCGCGCCAACGACCGCATGGCAGTGTGTCGCCTCGATGGTCACGGAGACGTTGGTGCTGCCTCCGTCGATGCGGGTTGCCACGAGGTTGTACGGGTTGTCGGCTGCCTTGGTGGCAAACCATGTCGCCCACTGGCGGCTGACTGCTCCGATGATGCCGTTAGGCACGAGAGTACCACCAGCACCATCGAGACCGAAGATGGTGTCTTGGCCGTTGGGGTTTCGCACCTTCGCGTTCTTCGACCAGTTCTCCCAGTCGGTGTTGCTCGGGTACACGCCATTGACAGCGGGTAATATCTCGTTGCCGTTGATTTGGTTCACGGTCCATCCGATCACCTTGCGGAACAGCGTCTCTGCGACAGCCAGCGCGGCAATATAGCAAGCCATACCCTCGTTGCTATGGCCAATCAAGTCACCATAGAGCTTACGCCCAGGGAAGTTTGTAGATAGCTGCACGGGGGCGGCGGAGATGAGCGACCGCATCTCGGAGTGAGTGCGGGCATTGAAGATGCCGGTACCCGACGGGAACACCACATCGATGTACTTGCGGTTTCGGTTCTCGTTGTTCCCGGCCACGAAATTGCTTGTCCTGGTCATGATTCCGCGTGGAGTTCCAAGCGCGATTCCATGCGTAGGAAGCGTGAAACCGAGGTGGAAGTCAGAAGTTTGGAGTGCCTCAACGATAGCCGCAACGAGAAGGTGATAGGTATCTTCGAGCGGCGTACTGTTGCTTGTTGTGGTTGAATAGGACTCGATGCCAAACGACTGGATACTGATCAGGTCCCAATGGCCATTAAGGTCGATCTTCCTCTCTCCGTCGCTTGTCCCGGTTGCGGTGGCGTTTGTTGCGGTGACAGCCGCCTTGGGGTTGTCAAATTTCCACTCCTTGGCTGCGGAGTCCCATGCCGTGCCGAAGTCATGCCATTGCGGCAAGCCCGTATTCAAGTCAATCTTGGAGTTGTCGCACACATACAGGTAACACGAGCTGTCGTTGTTACTTTCCCAGTTATCCAAATACCACTTGACAGTCTTGCCGTGGCGGAATGTGATGCCGACGATGGCATCGATTCCGTGCGCCTTGAGGATGAACGGAAGGTACATGATCGCATCAAGCGTGTACGAGTTACCCATAAACAGCAGCCTCGGCTTGTCGGGCAGGTCGAACGTCTCAGGCACGACAGGCTCCTCGCCGCCGCTGCCCATCAGGTCGATGTTGTAGTTCACGTCCTCGATGAAGCCGCCAGCGTACTTGTTGGTGATGACACGCCTCCCCTCGACACCGTCAAACGCCTCATTGAGCGCGTCGATGACATCTGCCGAGCTGTCGTCGGTGCTGATGTTCAGTCCTTCGATGGCGCTGTTCGCTTGCGAGACGAACTGGTTGGCACTGATATTTGACTCTATGGCACTCATGAAACCAACGTGTAGGTGGATGAATCGTTACCAGCGAAAATCACCTGCGGATTGGTGTCATCGGCACTGGCGTAAAGCAGTGCTCTCGTTGCCGCACCAGGCACGCTGTCGCCTGAGCTCTTACGGACACCAAAGGCGATTTCCAGCACTTCATATGAGCCCGAACTCATGCTGTTGTCCAATCGTTCGCTCTCACGATATATTGTGATGGACTTACCGCTCAAATCCTTCTCATAGTAATTGTTTGAGTTGCGGATGTTTGCGACGCCTGCCGCCGTGTAAGCCGTTTGGTTGTTCGATGTATTCTTGTACTTACAAAGGATCCTGCAATATAACGCACCTTCAGAATTGGTTTGGTCAAAATCATGGTGGATAACCACCTTATACCAACTTCCTGTGAGTTTCACAAACTCCGTACAGCACACATGCTGCGTCCTTTCGCTGGACTCATCAAGCACGATGTTTCCACCGCTGCTCGTGCTGGCTATAGCGGCATTGAGCTTGATTTTCGGCTTGGTGAATGTGATCTCCGAAGGTGTGGGCTCTTCGCCACCGCCCTGCTCCTGATAGCTGGCGGTGAGGATAACCTGTACAGTGCCAATCTCGGTGCTGCTGATGGACAATGTGCCTGTTGCGGTACCCGGGTTGCTGCCGTTGTAGGTCACAGCGACAGTGGTGCCGTAGTTGGCGTTTGCGGCAGAAACTGAGTTTGGCGTTACCGTGAAACCAGTTCCAGTCACGCCGATGGTGAGCGGCTTGGTCAAGTTGCTGCCCTGGATGGTGATGTTCTTGGTGATGCCGTTGCCAGTGTTGACACCGATGTTCACCGTCGCGCCATTGGTGGGTGACGTGAGCTCAGGAACGACAACTACAGGCGTGTCATCTCCACCACCGCCCCCCTGTGAGGGCCAAGTGAAGGCATCGACACTCAGTTGCGGGTTGGCTCCTTTAAATGCGAGGTTGGCAAGTTGCTCCGACAGGCTGTTGAAGTTCGTGCGGATAGCCTCGATGTTGTTCTTGATGGCGTCATATACCGCCTTCGACATGCCGCCACCGCCGCCGATGGTGACGAAACTCTCGCTGGACGGTTCCCACCTCAACGTGGTGTTGTTGACCTTGTCGCAGTACAGCTGGTCGGTGTTCGGTGTCCAGCTCCACCACTTGCGGGTGCCGACCTTAACGACGAGCTTCTTCGTCAGCGGCATGTATACCACCTGCTCATAGGCGATGTCGTTGAGGTCTGAGCAGTTCATGTCGTCAATCACCACCTTCATGCTCTTGTTGTTGCCGATTTCCGCCATGTCGCTGCCGTTCCACATGTAGAAGCGGCGCGTGTTCTTGTTGACGTAGCACACTCCTGTCTTGGCGAGATAACCCAAGAAAGTAGACTCGCCCGACTTCTCGAATATCTGGAATCCGCTGTGCGGGCTGTAGTAGACAACACCAACAGGGACAGCCGAGTCGTTGGGGTTGAATCCGAGTGTACCGCCGTCGATGTCGTCATAGTCGGCACCCATCGACTCGAGAAAGACGATTGGCGACTGCTTCCAGTCGAGCACCTGGTTGCTGTCAAGGTCTGCCGTGCCGAGCATGGCGTCTCTCATCGCCTCAGCGGTGACATAGGTGTCGAGAATGGCCATCAGGACGGGATAAGCCACCCTGCGCCCGCCGCTCAGTTCGATATAGTCATCATCGCTCATCTCCGTGACGGGCGTGAGCTGAGTGATTGCCTTGCTGTTCGTGCGGATGGCAGAAAGCACGTCATTGATGATCTCTTGTTTCTCTTCAGTAGTCATATTCTTATATGATTAATCGGTTAATATTCTCATTTTCGATGAGTGCGCTGCGGTAGTAGTCGCTGTCGAGGCGGCGCATGGCGATGTGGTTGCTGGTCTCAATGCTCGGGTTGAGCCTGGCCACCTTCTGGACGACCTGGGTGATGATGAACGAGTTCAGCAGTTCGTCGGTGGCGTTGACCTCAGGGACGTTCGATTCCTTTCTCGCGTAGCGAACGCCGTCGAAATAGACATAGTTGCATGTGAGCAGGCGGTTGAGCAACTCACCGAACCAGATTGGAACGCCGTCACCCTCGCCCATGGTCAGCGTTTTTGCGGTACTCTCTATACCGAAGAGTTCCACGATGTCGGCCTCGTCGGTGACAAACTGCTCGTTCTCGATGCCGAACTGCCATCCGCTGTCCTTGAAGCCGCCAGGCACGCGGAAGTCGAAGAAGTTGGGCATATTGTCGATGATGAACACCGCGTCGTCACGCTGGCGGTTGTCGCGGTTGCTGTACTGGATGAGCGTCGTCTGGTTGAGTTCTGTCTCGTTGCTGGTCACCCTGAATGGTTCACTGGTGCCGATACCATCCATGATGATATGGTAATAGCCGTCGGTCAGTCCCATGATGTCGGCGAAACACAGCAGGTCGGTGCCGTTCATGTCCCAAGTGCTCCACTCGATGGTGTACAGTTCCTCTCCAGTGCAGCGGTCGAAGACCACTGTCTCGGGCGGTGTCTCGCCAGAGGTACCGATGAGCTGGATATGTATCCTGTCGTTAGGCCCCCATGTCTGCACATAGTGGCTCGGCACGCCGTTGTCGCCCTTGCGCGGCTCAAAGAAAATCGGTGTGAACGGTGATAATATCATAGTGCTGTGATTTCTTTAACGATCAATGTATACTCCATGCCTCCCTGTCGCGCCACACTGGCCTCGGCCTTACTGATGAAGCCTGTGTACCGGTAGCCTTTGTGGTCCACCTGGATGAGGCCGTTCCATTCAGTTGGAAGCAGCATGTCGTCGGTGGTGAACTCCAGTTCCCCGGCGGTGAACAGCGCTGTGCCTGCGTGGATTTGGATGTTCGACAGCACGTTGTTGCCGTCGCTACTGGTCATGGTGAGCGTCACGGCCTTGCCGTTGCCCATAGCAGCTATAAAACCTGCATTGTTGGCGGCACACACATCAGGCGCATAGGCATTATTGTCGCCGATCGCATACTTCAGTGTCCCGCCTTCTTCAACAGCGCTTGCGAAGAACACGTCCTCATCATTCTTGTCATCAGTAGTGTCGCCCGACTTCTCGCCTTTTCGCAACGTGAACTCGATTCCGTAAGCGTCAGACCTGTACTTGCTAATGAGCGATAGTTTCTTGTCGGTAGCATTGAACCCGGTGGCATAGTAGTTGGTGAAGTTCTTCTCCAAACGACCGTTAATTTCGCCGTATTCCTTCTTGGGATACCCAGCATCTACCTCAGTGTAAATAAGACCATCATTGATGCTGTACTTCACATCGCGGTAATTTTCTATGACTTTGGTATAGCCATCGCTAAACACCTCGGAGCGGTGAACAAACTGCACCTCGTTTCCGACAATGCGGTAGGTGTAGCCGAATACGGCCTCCATCCACTCGGCAAACTGTTGGAATGTGGTATACACATTCGCACCTGTCATCTTGCGCAAAGACTCTGCGGGGAAGATGAATGTCTTGCCAAGCAGACCAGCAGGGTCATCGGAAATGCTAACAGTAGCACCCGGCGAAATGCTGTTAATGATTGCACTGAGCAGGTGTAATGGACGTATGCCGTTGTATGAGTAGCTATGACGCGCAGGATCAGTCCAAGTCATCGTCATAGTAGCGTCAGAATAGATCATCCCGTGGGTGAGATACAGCATCGGATAATGCTGGTCAGGTACCAGCCCCGTGAGTTCATAGGACGCACTTGAGAAGCGGTCTTTGTAGTACAGAGCCGGAGGTCCCATGGAAATCCATGCACCGAACCCAGTGTACTCATACACGAGATTGTCCGTCCAATAGGATTCGTTGGGATATTTTGATGCTCCAACGACTCCGAACGTGCCTGCCACAACACCGTTAGCCGCTGCAGCAACCTTGAGATCGTCCAGCGTGGTATAATTCATGTGGCTTTGTTTGCCCACCCACAAGTTATGCACAACGCCGTTGATGCGCTTCCTTGAAATATCGTTATCGAATAATGCCGCAGCTCTCACAAACCCTGGAATGCTCAGTGTGCCATCCCAATAGCCGAGGACCATTTCTGCAATCTCATCTTCCGGAAAAGGAACAGCTCCGTAGTGAGGATTCAGATAACAGCGGACGGTGGCCTGGACCGAGATATTGAGCGTCACACCATAGCCCTTAATGGAGGCGAAGTGACGTTGTTCTGATGTGCCGTCGTAGCCGCTCGATGCGTCCGATGGCTCGACGTACTCGGTAGAGATGATGGTGGATGCCGAATTGTCAAGGCGGGCATCGACAATGCCAGCTGCATTGGACGGGTTGGGCAGGTCGTACTTGGCACAGTTGGCAAACGACATGCGCTCAATCATGACACTGGAAGTCTCAAACTGCGACACCGGGAACTGCCACTTCTGGCCCTTCATGCTCTTGATCCGCGCCGCCAGCGAGTTGTCGATGGCGTTGATGGTCAGCACGCCGCCAGCGATTTCCACGCTCGAGAAATCCAGCGG
>Ga0247611_10005753_pt1 | contig 16193 bp, 27 predicted proteins | sample 177DNAGHGhighgp2_FD_192422 | JGI IMG/M metagenome (GOLD analysis project Ga0247611, IMG submission 192422) | Sheep rumen microbial communities from Palmerston North, Manawatu-Wanganui, New Zealand - 1770 DNA GHGhigh gp2 | ecosystem: Host-associated > Mammals > Digestive system > Stomach > Rumen... | reverse complement strand
TATATGCGAGATTAATGGGATATTCTAATATTCAATTATATAATCTATCGCAACGAATAATTAATGGTGAACGTAATGCCTTCTTTGGAGAAGCATATAATTTAAGTTATACCGATATTTATGATTTTGCTTCTGCTAGTAACAAGAAATCTCTTAAGAAATTAGAGATAGAAATGGGTATACATCATAAGGAATTAGGATTGCCATGGGATCAACCAGTACCAGAAGAACTATGGCCAAAAGTAGCAGAATATTGCGATAACGATGTTATTGCGACAGAAGCTGCTTGGGATTATTTATCAGCCGATTGGACTGCTAGACAAATTTTAGCAGATTTGGCTGGTTTAACGGTTAATGATACAACCAACACATTAACTACAAAATTTATATTTGGTAATAATAGAAATCCACAAAGTGAATTCTGTTATAGAGATTTATCGCAACCAGTGAAAAAATTACCAGATGCTGTATTAGATTTCTTAAAAGAAGCTTGTCCAGAAATGATGGCACAAACTCATGGTAAAGCAAATAGTTTATTACCATATTTTCCTGGGTATAAATACGAAGGTGGTAAATCTTCATATAAATTTGTAGATGAAGTTGGTGAAGGTGGGCGAGTATATGCTGAACCAGGTATGTATTATCATGTGGCGTTATTGGATATAGCATCAATGCACCCTCATAGTGCAATCGCTGAAGTCATATTTGGACCAAAATTTACTAGACGATTTAGAGAAATTGTCGAAGGGCGTGTTAGTATTAAACATAAAGCATGGGATGAAGTTAATAAAATGCTTGATGGAAAATTAACGCCTTATATACAAAAAGTAAAAAATGGAGAGATGGAAACAGCTGATTTAGCTAATGCATTAAAAACAGCAATTAATTCAGTATATGGTTTAACGTCAGCTAATTTCGATAACCCATTTAGGGATACAAGGAATAAAGATAATATTGTTGCTAAACGTGGAGCATTATTTATGATAGATCTTCAAGAAGCTGTTCAAAAGAAAGGATTCACTGTAGCACATATTAAAACTGATTCAATTAAAATTCCAAATGCGACTCCAGAGATAATAGAATTTGTTATGAACTTTGGAAAGTTATATGGATATACTTTTGAACATGAGGCTACATACGAAAGAATGTGTCTTGTAAACGATGCTGTATATATTGCAAAATATGAACGAGCAGAAAGTTGTGAGAAACGTTATGGATATGTTCCAGGCGATAATGCTAAAAAAGGTGGAAAATGGACAGCAACCGGTGCACAATTCCAAGTGCCTTATGTATTTAAGACATTATTTAGTAAAGAAGATCTTACTTTTAATGATATGTGCGAAACAAAATCAGTTAAATCTGCAATATATTTAGATATGAATGAACAATTACCTGATGTGTCTGTTTATGAAAAAGAATTAACTAAAATTGAACAGCAACATAAAAAACAACTTATGTCTGACGAAGAATATACTGTCCTTGCTAATAATTTAAATGATAAAATAGCAAAAGGACATGATTATGTATTTGTTGGAAAAGTTGGTAGCTTCTGTCCATTGTTACCTGGACATGGTGGAGGTCTACTTGTGAAAGATCAAAATGGTAAGATGTATTCAGTTACCGGAGCTAGTGGATTTAGATGGTTAGAATCAGAATTAGTGCAAGGTGTTAATGAAAAATATATTGATAAAGCTTATTATAATAAATTAGTAGACGAAGCGATTGATACAATATCTCAATATGGTGATTTTGAAATGTTTGTATCTGATACTGGTGAGTAATGCGACGAGATGAACTAATAAAAATAAAGGAAGATCTTATTAAAATAATTGAAGCTACATTAGACAATGATATAGATAAGGATAGGTTAACCAAGACGGTAGATGTTTATATGAACATACATATAAAACCTAAACAAAAAACATTGTCTAAGACGCGTAAAAAACATGGTATATAATGAGAGGATAGTAGAAAATGATATTTATAGTTCGGGCTTCTCCAACGACCCGATTAAATGGAATGTACACGAATAATAGGTACTTCCGTCGTGAAAGCTATAGAAAATTGCATATACTATTTCTCTTTATTTTTAGAAAGAAGGAGGATTATATGAATAGTATTGGATGTGGAATTAGCAGATTCATAGGAATTACATTGACTGGTGTAGCCTTAGGATTCGGTTATACTATTGGTAAAAACTGGGCTAACAATGTTATTGAAAGCTATAATGCAAAAGAAGATTCAAAGAAAAATAAATAATGGAGGAGTAGATAATTATGGAAATTGTTTTTAATGAAGCAAGAGGTGTATTAGAAGTATCTAATGCAAGAATTATATTTAGAAATTTTTCAGGAGTAGGAAGTAAATACAATCGTGAAGGAGATAGAAACTTTGCTCTTATTATTCCAAACGAAGATATGAGAGATACTTTGTTGGATAATGGCTGGAATGTAAAGACAAAACCTCCTAGAGAAGAAGGCGAAGAACCATTTATGTATATGCCTATCAAGATCAAATTTAACGATAGAGGACCAGGTATATATTTACTTTCAGGAAATTCGCATCAAAGATTGAATGAAGACACTGTAGGAATGTTAGATGAAATAGATATTCAAAGTGTTGATATGGATATTCGCCCATATGATTGGGAAGTTAATGATAAAACAGGAAGAACTGCATATTTACAAGCTATGAATGTTACTCAAAATATTGATCGTTTTGGAGCAATGTATGCAGAACAAGAAAGGAACATGTAGTATGGATAGTAAAGTATTTATTGAATTAGCAAAAAAAATAATTAGAGATTATACAAACGAACACTTAGATAAATCAGATAATATTAGTATAACTGAAGAAGATGTGTTTGTTGTTTGGTATAATAAAAGTTTACAAAACCACAAAGCATTATTAAGCACTAAATTATATGATGGTATGTATTATGAATTAACATACAATGGTGATAAAGAAGAATTATATATTGATGCATATAAGAAGTTTCAAAATATATGCTTATCAAAAGAAAAGATGGAAGAGGTAAAGTAATATGGAATTAAAAGATACTGTAAAATTAATGGAAAGCGATAATTATAAAGATCGCTTTAAAGCTGAATATTTTCAAACAAAAATAAGATATAATAAATTACATAAAATGATTATTAAAGCAGAAGCTGGAACATTAGATTTCGAATTAACAACTCCTATATTGGTGTTGAAAAATCAAAAATCTTTTATGGGACAATATCTTAATCAACTAGAAATTAGAGCAGAGATAGAAGGCATTAATCTAGAAGAACTTTCTAGCTCAGAGGCATAGCCTATGAAAATAGATGCATTGACTAATACAGCCGTAAGAATGGTTGTAGCTTATTATAACAGAATCTTAAATCGTGATAAAAAATTAGAAGATATTACTAATAAAAATGTTTGCATAAAATCTGTCTCAGAAAATTCTGATGGTCTTATATCGATTGTATTATTAATTGATAATGATGAGAGTGAAGAATATCATGTTGATTATAAAAATGGTAACATAACATCATATATTATAGGAGATAAGATAGAATTCTCTTCATTAGGAAAGGGTGCTAAGCGATGAAAATAGAAAATTTATATATAGCAGTTATTATCATGGACGCAATTGCTTGTGGTCTAAATTTATCTGTTGCATTACTTAAACATAATATATTTAATTTAATATCTGGTATTAGTTTTGCAATATTGACCATTGTATTTACACTGTTATATTTCCGTGAAATTAAAAATAATTAAGAAGGTGATTTACTGTGGCTGAAACATTTCTTTATGATTATCAAATGGATGCTGTTAATAGAATGCGAAATGGATGTATTTTAAATGGTGGAGTAGGCTCTGGTAAATCTAGAACTGCACTATATTATTATTTTAAGGAGCAAGGCGGTAGTATTGATAAGGAATATATTCCGATGAAAAATCCAAAAGATTTATATATTATCACTACTGCCAGAAAAAGAGATACACAGGAATGGGAAGCCGAATTAAGCCCATTCTTGTTATCTACATCTGAGAGTAACAAGAAAAAAATAGGAAATTTAATATATATTGATTCATGGAATAATATTAAAAAATATATTGATGTTAAAGATGCGTTCTTTATATTTGACGAACAAAGAGTTGTTGGATATGGCGCCTGGGTTAAAGCATTTTTAAAAATAACACAAAATAATAAATGGGTTTTATTAAGTGCTACCCCCGGGGATACCTGGTCAGATTATGTCCCCGTGTTTATAGCAAATGGATTTTACAGGAATGTTACTGAATTTAGGAGAGAGCATGTCATATATTCTAGATTTACTAAATATCCTAAAATAGACAGATATATAAACACCGGTAGACTTATACGACTAAGGAATCGTATACTAATAAATATGGATTTTGATAGGAAAACAATATCACATCATATAGATATATACGATGATTATGATAATAAAAAATATAGTGCTGCTATAAGAAATAGATGGAATCCATATACTGACGAACCAATAAGACAAGCAAGCGAATTATGCTATGTTTTACGTCATATTGTAAATGAACATGAGTCTAGAATAACTTCTATATTTGAAATTCTAGATAAAACACCTAGAACAATAATATTTTATAATTTCGATTATGAATTAGATATATTAAAAAATAATTTGGAGCCTTTGGTCTCCGATAGATATGATTTTGAATTAGCCGAATGGAATGGTCATAAACATCAACCGATGCCATCTTCATCTAAATGGGTATATTTAGTACAATATACTGCTGGCGCAGAAGGATGGAATTGTATAACAACAGATACGATTATATTTTATAGTCAGAATTATTCATATAAAATTCTATCACAAGCTTGCGGAAGAATAGATAGATTAAATACCCCTTATAAAGAATTATATTATTATCATATAAAATCTAGAAGCGGCATTGATTTAGCTATAGCAAAAGCATTAAGTCAGAAAAAACAATTTAACGAACATAACTATGTAAAGTGGTAAAGGAGCAATTATGATAAAAGTAAGTATTTCATATTTTGGCAGAATGCGATTTTTAAAACCATATCAAATACCAGTTAGTACAGCCATGTGGGATCCTAAATGGTTTCATGATAATAAGGATCAATATCATGTATTCCGATACCACAATGGCCAATGGTTTGGAAATAGAGCAAAATATCTTATGCCAAAATATAGTTACGGTCAAACCTGCAAAGGACAACCTTGTAATTATGATCCAAAAACATGTAAATTTTTATCAGAATATCGTAAACAAATATTCGAATTAGATTTCTATGCAGTAATGCATGATTTACAAAGTATAGCTAATAGAATAGAAACATACGATGATTTTGATCATGAACCAGAGATAGTGTTAATGGTTTATGAAAAACCAGATACACCATGCTCTGAAAGAGTTATATTAAAAGAGTATTTCAAAAGATACAATTATGAATTGGAGGATATTTAAAATGTTTAGAGTTAAAAAAGAAATAACACACCAAGATATAGGTGGAAAAGAATTTATAATTGATGATATTATAAGTAGTCAATTAGATTTAGATCTTGCCTATAATAGAGCGGTTTTAGAACACAATATAGCTTGCATAAATTTCTTTAATAGAAGACCTGATATTATAGAAAAATTTACAGTATATGAAGACCCATTAACTGGGCCATTTCTTAGAGCCAAAGTGGATAAAGAAATTAAAAAGACAAAAATATTATATGGACATGTTGATAATTTAGGTTATATTGTAACAGAAGATGAATTAGAAGAGGTGGTATAAATGGATCGTTATCAAGTACGTCTAAAAGGTGACGGATGGTTACCTAATATGAATACAAACATGATGTCTGTGATGATGTCTAATTATGATTTAAATACAAATCCAGAAAGACAAATTCAGAATAGTATTGACACATGGAATGATAGAAGATTATTATATAATTTAGGTAAACCATCTATAACACTTAGTGAAGAAATATTCGATAAAGTAAGTGGTGTTTTTATAAACAATTTACGAAAGAAAGGATATTCTATAACATGGAGTGATAAGTTATTAACTAATAATTTTATACTTAAAGATTCTGGAGTACATGATTTATATAATCATGACGATGATTCAGTTGATGCAATGAGATACGCTATGGAAGACATAGCTAAAACTCGAGTACTATATAATAGTTTCTATGGTTTACCATTATCAGACGATAAAGAAATGAAAGCGAGGTTATTTACAATGCCAGAGAGATATATTATAAATGAAGATGCAGCTATATTATTCTGGGCTGATGGTACTAAAACTGTAGTAAAAAGAGCTGAGGACGATGAGGCTGATCCAGTTAAAGCATTCTTGTGGGCATATTTTCAATATACAAGTGGAATGACTAAAACAAAAGCTAATCAATATCTAAAAGAAGTTAATGATGAATATTACGATAATCAATCAGATACAGATATGATCGGTGTTCATTATGATGAAAATGGTAAGTTATCAATACCTGATATGCTACAGAATGTATCAAACGCATTTTCAAAATTAGGAAAAACAAAGAAAGAAGAAAGAAAATAAGAGGATAATTATATGAGAATTAATAAAAAGTTTCTGTATAGTTTTATCATAAATATTATGTTAATAACTATATCAGGCATATTATTATTCTATAATCATAATCTTAGAGTTAAAAACAATGAATATAAAGAGGTTATAGAAAATAAGACAGCAATTATAGAACAAAAAACAGAAGAAATTACTAAATTAAGTAATGACATTAAATTATACGACGGTGTTAAAAATAATATCGATAGTATAACAAAAACTGTATACACTAATAAGACGACTGTTTTAAAGGATAAAGCTAGTGATGATAGTAAAAATATATCAGAATATGTAATTAATACACAATTAAGAAAAATAGGAACAGAGGGTAAATACACTATAATATTATCAGACGATGGTTCATTCCATTATATTAATAGTGATGATCTATCTAATGAAAAGACAATTATAAAGAAACAGGTGTTACCCTCCCCAGTCAGTTATAAAAAAGCAACCGGTAATACCAAAGTTTATCAAGATTACGCTTACAGTTTATTTGCTTCTTATAACTGGTCTGATGAAGATTTATTGTGCCTTATAAATTTATGGAATAGAGAATCAGGATGGAATCCATACGCAACAAATAGTAGTTCTGGAGCTTATGGTATTCCACAATCTTTACCTGCTAGTAAAATGGCAGCGTTTGGTTCAGATTATTTAACAAATTATAAAACACAAATACAATGGGGATTGAATTATATTAGTAATAGGTATGGTAGTCCAACAAATGCTTGGGCTCATTTTCAATCACATAATTGGTATTAATTATATTTAGTAGAAGGGATAGTGATCATTGTAATGAAAGGCAAAATACTGAGTTTTATAGCAGGTGTAAAAACTTTATTATGTTTGATACTTGTACCTACTATATTTATTGCCTTTATACATAGCTGTATGGAAGAAAGTAAATATAAGAGAGAGCATCCTATATATTATTCTTATGTAGATGCTTTAGGTAATTCAGGAACAACAGATAAATATTGCGTTGAAAAAGGCGACATGCTTCTTGGGACAACAGATATGACATGTAAATTAAATGACGGCACTATCACAAAAGTTATATCATTTAATAAATTGAGGAAGGGAGAATAATTATGGATTTTAATATTAATGGTTGGGAGGCTTTAGTAATTATAATATTAATTATATCATTATATAATATAATTAAGGAAATTGTTATAGCTATAACATATAATAATGTTGTTAAAAAACTTGTAGCATCAAAAATGTCTAAAAAAGAATGCGAAGAAGTTTGGAACAGCATATTACCTCCATTAGAAGAAATTAAAGAAAAGCCAAAGAAAACCAGAAGTACTAAGAAAAATGAAGACTAATGAAGAAATTTTACAAGATGTTCAGCAAGCATTAAATATATTAGATGAAGTTGAAGAGTATCAAAGTACATTAAATGATCAATTATCAGTACAAGATATGAAATTGTCAGATTTACGACATTTAATAGAGTTTAATAATTTAAATGCAGCTAGTTCTTGTTCAGTTATTAAAGAAATAAAAAATGTTCTAAATACAAGACGTATTATTAAAGACAATATGGATTTATTGAAAGTTTATCAAATGCATATTTCTAAATTGAATAATTCGAGTAATAGAAAAATGTTATTATCAGAATTATTTAAAAAACAGAAGACTATTGATAATGCTACATATTATAATAGAGTATATAGTGCAGAAGAGTTTGATAAATTTTTAGGAAAGAAGGTAAAAGAAGATGAACAAACAGATGGAGGAATTCTGCCAGAAGAAACGACAGAATCCGGAACATCACTCGTTGCTGACGCCGGATAATATAGTTAAATCAATAACTTTATTATTGGGTCCTAATGGTACCGGTAAGTCTATGTCAATACGTAACTTGTTTGAGGAATTTAAAAGTAATGGTTATAAGGCTTTTATATATTCTAACAAAGGGGAGGATATAGTAACACACCATTCAGGATGGGATCCTAGAAAACTTGCTTGTGCCTTTCATTCAGAAGGTGAAAGAATTTGTGATTCTATTAATGATTGGGCCGATCGAGTATATTTAAGAGAACTCTTAACAAACACAGATGATATAGTATTTTTATTTGATGAGTTTGATAGTGGGTTATCATATGATCGTTTACAAAATCAAATAAGGGATTTCAACAATATTATACAGTTAGAGAAAGAAAAACATCCATCTAGGATAGTTAAATATATTTATACATGTAATAGTTATGAAATGCTTGAATGTTTTGATAATATAAGCGACGAATTATTGGATATTATATGGGTACCAACGAAAGAACATATATCCAGAATGAGTTATGAAGAGTTCAAAAATAGATATATTCAATATTATGAATACATGACACCTAAAGACGAACAGATTTAATAAAAATTGGGAGATTACATATTAATGGCCCACCCCTACCGTTAATATGTTTGGGAGGCGGCATGGTCTAGCCGTTTGTGGGTTATAAGTAGACCATATATTGGAGGAAATTATGAATTTTTTAGATATAATACTAATTATAGTAATTATTATATTAACTTTAGGAGCATTGATATTACAATTCATGGCTGTTAAAGATGAAGAATATGGAATGATTGGCGGAGTATTTATCGTGTGGTTAGTATTTTGTGGGTTTATATTCTGTGTTTCATTCGTAAAAATAGATAAAAAGAGTGGTGCTACTGTTGGAACTATAACAAGTGTTGATAAGAATTTCTTCGGTACAACTGCATTATATATAAAGACTACTGAAACTACAGAAGAACAATATTGTATTGAGGATGATGAATTAGCTGAAATAGCTAAAGAAAATATTGGTAGAAAGGTAAGAATTAACTATGGTACTAGAGTTGGTATATTCTCTACAGGAGCATGTAGTGATGCACCAGTTCAAATTATAGCTATTCTTAATGAGGAAAAATATGAAAATAATGATTAGTCAGCCTATGGCTGGAATACCAGATGAAAAAATAAGAAAACAACGTGATGAGATAATAGAGAAATTTAAAAAATTACACATAGAAGTTGTTGATTCATTTATAACTGAAGAAGCTCCTAGTGATAGTTATAAACCTAATGTATATTATTTAGGAAGAACTATAATGACTTTCTTACATCAAGTTGATGCTGTATATTTTGCAGATGGTTGGAGAGAAGCTAGAGGATGTAGAATTGAACATCAAATTTGTAAAGAATATGGAATTAAATGTTTATATTCTGATTTCTTTGAAACAGATACAATGAAAGAATGTGTATCAGCTCCAACTACTAGTATTACTATTGGTAATAGTCATATATTAGGAAACGGTTTACGTGGATCAAATAGTGATATTACTTATTAGGAGGAATTATGGAAAACGAATTAAAAGAACATATTGTTGATTTTGAAAAATATTGTTCAAGTTGCAAATATCGTAATTTGAAAAAAAATGATAATCAACAAGAGCCAGAACCATGTAATGAGTGTCTGACTGAATCTGTCAATTTATATTCTACTAAACCAGTAAAATATGAAAAGGAAGAAAAACAAAAAGAAAAATAAATAGAAAGAATAAAAGAGGATAATAGTTTATGAAAAGATTTATAGATAATGATCAAAAATTTTGTGATGCTGTGGCTCCATATAAGAAAAGATGTCGTTGCGGACACACTATGTTAGTTAGTAAAAGAAAAGGAAAAGAGTTTGATCTTTGTTCTTGGTGTGGTCATCGTATATATGCGGACGATATTAAACAACAAAAATATGAAGAGTCATTAAAGAAGGATAACTTTTTTAAACAGCTACAAAAATATCTAACGGTTTCAAATTGTGTTATGAAGGAGAGCAGTGGATCTTATGAATAATTTTAAAAACTGTAAAACACGAGTATTTAATGATAACGAAGCATATTTTAAATTTATACATGCTCATCCAGAGTATGAAATTAGATTCTTAAAGTTATCAGACAATTCTAATAAAATACGAGTATATTATAGTAAGAAATTAGGGAGACCTAAGAAAATTCAGGAGGATATTGGTAAAGAGGTTAACATTAAAGGGAAAAATAGGAGAAAAATATGGAAGAGAACTATACTGAAGAATACAATAGAAGAGATGCTAAAAAAGGACGAGAAGCTTACATCGAAGCTGTAAAAGCTGGATTAAGAGAAGAAGAACAGCTTAGAGAAAGACGTGAATATAAAGAGCATTTAAAACGTGAAGATTTTAAGAGAAGGATGAGTATCATAGTTTACGATACTGATAACCTATTAGAGAAATATGAATTATATTCTATTGATATTAGTAAATTACAGGGAAGGGCTATATTAAGAAAACCAATAGAAGTTAAATACTGGTCTCAATTCGTAAGTGATTGTCATAGACTTGGGTTGGAAGCTTGTTGTGATAGTGAAGGCAACATGTACGATTATTTATAGTTTGAGTACGCGAATAAAACATTTACTATATTGAGGAAAGGAGATTGAGATTTATGAAAGAAAAAATTGAAGCTGTTAAAACTGCAATTTCTAAACCAGAAAATAAAAAGAAATTAATTTATGCTGGTCTTGGATTAGGAGCTAGTGTTACCGGATTTATAGGTTATAAATTAGGAACAAGTATGGCAACTAAAAAGATAGCAGATGAAATTTGTGTTATTATTAATGGCAATGAAGAGCTTGCAGAATCATTTAGCAAGGCTGTAGATGAATCTTTAAATAAAGAATAATCTTAAGACCAGAGGGGGTCTAAGCTAAAAACTTAGCCTCTTCTTTTTCTAAAATTTGCTGGCCACTTTTAAAATAGGATTTGGCCATTTGGCCACTTTTTCTGGGTTTTTTCGAAAAATTTTTGAGTGTCATTTTTTAGACCTTAAAAAAAAATCGCATTTTGCCCACTTTTTTTGGCCATTTGGCCACTTTTAAAATAGGATTTGGCCAGGGGTTTTCCCTTATTTTACAAGGGTTTACGGGCGTTCTGGCCACTTGGCCACTTTTTTTTGTAATTAATGTGATATAAAAAAATTAAAAATATATAATAATATACAAAAATTTTTGGCCATTTGGCCACAAGCTTAAAAACAGCAAAAATATCCTCTTTTTTCTTAGTCGCGTAAAAATCACGCCCTTTTATAGGAGAGAGAGGAAAAATCGCTGATTTTACTGTCTTGTTTTTGACGTAACGCATTTCTCCCATTGACTCTTCTTTTATTTTTAATTTGAAGGAGTGCAAGTTTATGAAAAAAGAAAGTCAATTTCAGTCAAAGTTACGAAAAGAACTTGAAGAAAAATTTCCAGGATGTATTGTAACTAAATTAGATTCTGGAGACATTCAAGGAATTCCTGATTTGTTAGTCTTGTATAAAAATAAATGGGCTACTTTAGAAAATAAAAAATCTAAAAATGCACATAGACAACCGAATCAAGAATATTATGTAGATAGGATGGATAAAATGTCTTTTTCTAGATTTATATATCCAGAAAATAAAGATGAAGTTATATCCGAATTGACTGACATGTTTAATAAATAATTTTTGCAATAAAAAGGAAAGGAGATTATTGCTAATGGTATTTAATGATCACAGAAATTTAGAAGGATGTCATGCGCCTTTTAGTGCTAGTAAATCTAGCTGGCTTCGTTATGATGACCAAAAGGCTATAGAGACATACCGAAATATTCAAGCTGCAGAATTAGGTACACGTTTACATGCTTGGGCAAAGGAAACTATTGATCTTGGTATTAAACAACCTAAATCAAGAAAAACTATATATGCATATGTTAATGATGCTATTGGTTTTAATATGAGTACTGAAGTTGTATTATACTACTCTCCAAGATTTTTTGGTACAGCAGATAGTATAGTATTCAAACACAACTTTCTTCGTATTCATGATTTGAAAACTGGCGTAACCCCAGTTCATATGGATCAGCTTCTTGTGTATGCAGCTTTATTTTGTTTAGAGTACAAAATAAAACCTGGCGACATTAAAATTGAATGTAGGATATATCAGAATGATGATATATTGGTTGCAAATCCTACAGCAGAAGACATATTACCAATAATGGATAAAATAGTTCATTTAGATAATATATTAGTACAAATTGAAGGAGGTGTATAAAGTGAGTAGTCTTTTAGAAGAAATGAACGAGTGCTTTGGTTTAGGAGATGCTGTAAAACAACAAGAATTTATTGATGAAATGTCATCTTGTTTACAACATCACGGGTTAGACCACCTAACATCAAAAGTTGGTCCTGGTTCTGGAAGATATCGTTGGGGTAGTGGTGATAATGTTTTTCAACACCCTAAAGATTTTCTAGATAAAATAAATCAATTAAAAGCCAAAGGATGGACAGAAACTCCAGAAAATATTAAAAATACTTTCGGGTTATCTGTTGCACAATATCGTTCAGAAAAGACAATAGCAAATGAAGATAAGAAGGATGCTATATTTGCTAGAGTTAAACAACTTCAAGAAGAACATCCAACATGGACTGCTACTAACATTGGTAAAGAAATGGGTGTTAATGAATCAACCGTTAGAGGATGGCAAGAACAAATGGCTAAAGGAAATGAAGTAAGAGCCAGAAAATTAGCTGAATCTCTAAAACAAAGAGTTGATGAATCATCTCATGGAATGGTTGATGTTGGTAAAGGAGAAGAAATTAATTTAAATGTATCTAGAACTAAATTAGATACTGCACTTTATATACTAGAAAAAGAAGGTTATGGTGTATATTCAAATCGTATACCACAACCAACTAATAAAAATCATCAAACAACTCAAACTGTATTATGTAGTCCATCTATAAAACCACCAGAAGGTAAGCAAGTTCCATCAGAAATATATGATTATGATAAAATAGATAGTCTTACTCAATATATTTCTAGAGATGGTGGTAATACTTTAGAAAAGAAATTCCATTATCCTGCTTCTTTAGATTCTAAAAGAATAAAAATTAGATATGCTGAAGATACAGATAGTTATGGAGTTAAAGGTGTAGAAAAAGATGGTGTAATTGAATTAAGACCTGGTGTTGCAGATTTATCTCTATCAGGAAGAAATTATGCACAGGTTCGTATTCTTGTAGATGGAACACATTATTTAAAAGGAATGGCTGTTTATGGAGAACCAAAAGAATTTCCAGAAGGTGTTGATGTTATATTTAACACTAATAAAAAACGTGGTACTCCTATGATGGATCCTGATAAAAATAATAAACAAGTATTAAAAAATATAAAGAATGATCCAGATAATCCATTTGGTTCTACAATAAAAGATGCTGATCAAGGCGGACAATATTGGTATACTGATAAAAATGGAAAACGTAAACTTGGATTAATAAATAAAAAATCTGATGAGAGTGACTGGACAGAGTGGACAAATGCTTTGCCTTCACAATTCTTATCAAAACAACCAAAAGAATTAGCTAAGAAACAATTAGATTTAGCTAAAGCTACTAAATTGGATGAATTCAATACTATTATGAGTTTGGAAAATCCAGTTGTTAAGAAATATTATTTAAAGAAGTTTGCTGATGGATGTGATAAAGCTGCTGTTGATTTAAAAGCTGCAGCATTGCCAGGACAAAAATATCATGTTCTTATACCTAATAATACATTAAAACAATTAAAGGATGGAACATATGAAATTTATGCACCTGGTTATAGTCAAGGTCAAAAATTAGCATTAGTTAGATATCCACATGAAGGAATCTTTGAAATACCTATATGCACAGTAAATAATAAAAATACTTTAGGTAAAAGATTAATTGGTGAAAGATCTATAGATGCTGTTTGTGTTCCTGCTAAAGTTGCATCAATGTTATCAGGAGCAGATTTCGATGGTGATACAGTAATGGTTATACCAGCAACTGATAAAAGAGGCAGAATAAAAATTAGTAGTGCACCTGAAGGAAAGACTGCACAAATGTTAAAAGATTTCGATACAGGAATGTATGCTGGAGAAAGAGATCCTAAAACTGGTAAATATTATTACAATGGTAAAGAATATAAACCAATGGATAATAGATTAAAACAAGTTAAAATGGGTGAAGTCTCTAATCTTATAACTGATATGACTTTCCAAGGAGCTAGTCCAGAAGAATTAGCAAGAGCTACTAAACATGCAATGGTTGTTATCGATGCCGAAAAGCATAAATTAGATTATAAACAATCATATGCTGATAATAAAATAGCTGAACTTGAAAGAGCTTATCAACCAAAGTATGATGCTGCTGGAAATATTATTAGAGCTGGTGGCGCTGCTACTATTATATCACGAGCTAAAGGTCAAGCTCATGTAGATAAAAGAAAAGGGCAACCTAAAATTAATATAAAAGGAGCTAGCTATTACGATCCTACAAAACCAGAAGGAGCATACCTATGGAGTAAAGCAGATGATAAAGATTTATATTATGCACAAAGTACATATGATAAGAATACTGGTATAAAGAAGATAACTACCGCTGATGGTAAAAAGATAACCTATAATATGTATGATGAGAAGGAGCGTGCTAAATATAATCCGGTACTCCATAAGAATGATAAGACGGGCGAGGTATATTATACTAATAAAGATGGCAGTATAAAATATAAAACTGTAAAAAGAACTATTGTTAGTACTAAGATGCTAGAGGCGGATGACGCATATGATCTAGTATCTAATAAAAACCACCCCTACCCTATGGAAAAGATATACGCTGACTATGCAAATTCAATGAAGGCCCTAGCTAATAAAGCAAGAGTGGAGTATGTTCTAACAAAGAACCTACAATATGACCCACAAGCAGCTAAGGTATATAAGAATACCGTATCGGGGTTAGTGGCTAAGCTTAACCAGGCTAAAAAGAATGCCCCTATTGAAAGAGCAGTTTTACGTAAATCTAATGTAGAAATTAAAAAGAAAGTAGACCTAGATCCAGAATTATCATCTGGTGACATAAGAAAGTTAGGTCAACGTTCTATGACTAAGTATCGTTCTGAATTAGGTTCATTATCTAGAAAAGAGCGTAACATAGTTATAAATGATGATGAATGGACAGCTATTCAGTCTGGCGCAGTTAGTAACAAACTACTAGAAGACATACTAGCTAATGCAAATCCTGACTCATTAAGAGAAAGAGCAATGCCTAAAGATCGAAAGACTTTAACATTGACTCAACAAAACAGAATTAAATCGATGTCTAATTCTGATTTTACTATAAAAGAAATTGCTGACAAAATGGGAATTTCAACTTCAGCTGTTTCTAAAGTATTGAAAGGAGAATATTAATTATGAATAAAATTGTTGCAATTACTACAATTGATAATCCTTTTGATCCAATTGACAACTTTCAAGAATGGTTTATGTATGATTTGAATCACAATTACTTTACTTGTTCAAAGTTGTCAAGAATTGCTAATCTAAGCGAAACAATGTCTTCGTTTCAACAGTCTGAAGAAATTACAAGAGCAATTGATCGCTTAATTGAGTTAGATCCATTAGATATATACAAAAAAGTGGAAAAAGAAGAACAAAGTGATGAAAATATAGAGGAAGATAACCTTGAAGACCTTAACAATGATAGTGGGGGGCCTCAATAAAAAAGCACCCCCTCCTGTCAT
>Ga0247611_10005752_pt1 | contig 16195 bp, 12 predicted proteins | sample 177DNAGHGhighgp2_FD_192422 | JGI IMG/M metagenome (GOLD analysis project Ga0247611, IMG submission 192422) | Sheep rumen microbial communities from Palmerston North, Manawatu-Wanganui, New Zealand - 1770 DNA GHGhigh gp2 | ecosystem: Host-associated > Mammals > Digestive system > Stomach > Rumen... | reverse complement strand
GGGCGTATGAACCTGTTAGCGGTCCACGCTCCATCTTCTCCATCACGCCTTTCAATATGGCTGGCATGAAGCGTGCGTCAATGGCACCACCTACCACGGTATTTATAAAGACGAGCTTACCACCCCACTCCAGGTCTATCTCCTCACGGCTCTTGATATTCATCTTTGTCTCTACGCCGTTCACCTTGTAGGTAGCAGGATCTGGCATTCCGTCAGCATAAGGCTCCACAATAAGATGAACCTCACCAAACTGTCCGGCTCCACCAGACTGCTTCTTGTGACGATACTCTGCCTGAGCACTCTTTGTGATTGTCTCACGGTATGGGATTCGCGGTTCTGAGTACTCTACCTGTATCTTGTCTATATTCTCCAATCTCCACTTCAGAGTACGCAGGTGGAATTCTCCCTGTCCACGTACGATAGTCTGGCGCAGCTCTTTTGACTGCTCCACTATCCATGTCGGGTCTTCCTGACGCATACGGGTAAGAGCTGTCATCATCTTTTCTGTGTCAGCCTCCTTAACTGCCTTGATGGCACGTGAATACTTCGGATTAGGATATTTTATAAAGTCAAAACGGTTGTCACAATCCTTTCCATTCAATGTGTTACCTGTCTTTACATCCTTCAGCTTCACAGTGCAACCAATGTCTCCTGCCACCATCTGGTCAACCGGCATACGATTGGCTCCTGCTGCACAGAATATCTGTCCCAAGCGTTCCTTTGAGCCACGGTCAGCGTTTGTCAAGTCATCACCAGGCTTAACGCTGCCGCTCATAACCTTGAAGTACTGCACCTCACCGATATGAGGCTCCACTCCTGTCTTGAAGAAATACAGAGACTCTGGACCATTAGCATCAATAGCTATCTCTTCTCCACGAGTATTATGCACCTTAGGCATCTCATCAACATGAGGAACGACATTGCCAAGGAACTCCATCAATCGGCGTACACCCATGTCTTTTCCTGCGCATACGCAGAATACTGGGAATATAGAGCGTGTAACGAGGCCCTTACGTATGCCCTCACGCAACTCATCCTCGCTAAGTGCCTCCGTCTCAAAGAACTTCTCCATCAGTCCCTCATCATTCTCAGCTGCAGCCTCTACGAGTGCTTTATGCATCTCCATGGCTTTCTCCTTCTCGCTCTCCGGGATATCCTCTATTGTAGGAGCACCACCACCAGGAGCCCATGAATACTTCTTCATCAACAGTACATCTATGAGGGAATTAAAGTCTGGTCCCTCATTCAGAGGATACTGGATAGGCACTACCTTTGAACCATAAATCTCTTGCAGGCGCTCCAAGGAGCTGTTGAAGTCACACTTCTCTGCATCAAGCTGGTTTACCAAGAAGATAACCGGCTTCTTCAATTTCTCCGTATAGCGGAAGTGATTCTGTGTACCTACCTCCGGACCATACTGTCCGTTGATGAGCAGCACAGCGGTATCTGTAACCTCAAGTGCAGTCAGCGCAGCACCCACGAAATCATCAGAACCAGGGCAGTCTATTATATTAAGTTTCTTATTATTCCATTCTACATGATAGACAGTGGAGAATACCGAGTAACCATATTCCTGTTCTACGGGGAAGTAGTCAGAAACAGTATTTTTCTGCGTTATTCTGCCACGCCGGCTGATAATACCAGCCTCAAACAGTAAAGATTCGGTAAGAGTGGTCTTACCCGACCCATCGTTGCCCAAGAGGGCAATGTTTTTAATCTCATTAGTCTGATATACTTTCATAGTATTTCGGTTTTAGTGAAATATTGTTTAGTTATAGGTTATTTAGTTATTCCAAAAGTACAAAGTTTTTCTTACAAATCAATACTTTTCTATGCAGATTTAATATTTTTTAGTATATCGCGTGTACTTTGTGATATTATAATGTCTCTTTCAGCGTCTTCTATATGGTACTTATTTAATAGAGCCTTGTCCTCCTCCATACTGTCAGCAAACAGTGTGACAATGTCTTTGCGTACATTGTCATCAGAGTTGTCAGCAAAAGCCTTGAGTATGTCTATAGCCTTCACCACATCATTATTCGCAAGGTGTGCATACGCGGCGTTAAGACACACGCTGAGTATTTTTCCTGCCCCCTCTATTTTCATCATCCGGTCTGCCGTTTTCTGTGCCTGTTCTGCCTTCTCCGCATATAGCAGTGTCCATGTAAGACAGTTCATTATGTCAATATTATCCGGATGTTCAAAGTCCATACGGTACATCTCATTGACCACATCAGCGGCTTTCCCTGCCATAACCATAGCCATACAGTAGTTCAATATATATGACAAGCTGTCTGGCTGCAGCGTATGTAAGGCATCATAGTATGAAGCGGCTTTATCATATTCACCGTTCTGGAAATGTGCCTTCGCCAGACTGCGCAGACACATTTTATTACCCGGCTTTATCTCCAGACACTTATTATATAATGTTATGGCTACCGGATAGTCGTTTGTCAGCAACTTAAGTTCAGCATGACAATAGTGTCTGTCAAAAGACTCTTTATCGTCAAAACGGTTTAGCAACCGGGCTACGGTATTACGTACCGGCATCTCCTTGTCTTTCTTGATAAGATAGACACAGAGGTCACGCTTCTCCTCATCACTTATATGCGTTGCCGCAGCAATACCTATAAGGCACTTATTGAGTTCGCTGAAAGGATTATACATCTTCTCAGCCAACGGACACAGACGGTAGAAACGATAAAGGTCTTGCATATAGAGCAAACGCAACAATGACGGATTCTGCATATTGTCGTCATCACCATGCATGCCTAATGGTCCCAGCTCTCCGTTCTCCATCATCTGACGTGCATTCTCTGGTATGTGACTAATGGCAGAAGACAAGCCTATAACAAAAGAATACTTGTCCGACTCACAGAACGGTCCACGCTCCGTTATACGTTCAGCAAACTTAGTCTTGGCAGTTTGTATTGCCTCCTCCGGCAAGTCCGGATGGTTGCTATAGAAAGGTATAAACCAGTTTACATACTTTCTGAAGAACGGTATTCGTTTCATCTGACTGAAACCCGAGAAGAAAATATCAGAACCGTTCTTCTGCATGTTTATTATTCTGTTTACGCTCTTTTCCAGAGAGTCAAGGTTAGCATTCTCCGCCTCCGGGTCATACGCATCACCATTGTCCTTGCGCTCACTAAAACCTTTGTCTGTTATCTCAAACGGCTGGTTACGCATGATATTCGGCATGATTTTGTTTTGTATCTCCCGTGCATCCTTATCAACGTTGGCACACATATTCATTTGCATGAATATCTCTGTGACATTCCCCAGTCGTTCCTCTCTCTCTGGTGTCAGGTTATCCAATACCAGCCGGCGTACAGATGTCATCTCATCACCGCTTACGCGACTCAAAGCCAACAGACACCCTATATAAGCACGCTGCCTTACCGTTTCCTTTCTGTTATCGTGATATATGTTGGCAAGGCACATTGCCTTGTACTTGTCAAAATGCTCTATTGCTGACAGTGTCAGTGCACTGGTCAACGTGGCCTGTATTACTCCATCAACCTGTTGTGATGACAGAAACGTAGCCCATTCCTCTTGTATTGTCTTGTCCCAGTGATATGACGTAAGCAGAGCCATAAATGCGTGATACAACGCTTGGTGCCGCTGTGACTCGTCAGCAGCATTAAGCATACTGCTCTGCAACATCTCCGTAGAGTTGTCACACATCAACAACTCTTTCTGCCACACCTTGACATACGGCATCTCCATAAGTGTGGAGCGCACCTCCAAATCATAACTGATATGACGCAGGCGTGCTCGCAGCTCTTCATACAGCGCAGACCTCTGAGGGTCCTTGCCACCTCCAAGCATAAAGTCACTCATATACCTGAACTCCGTCTCTATCGCCTCCAGACGGTCATTCCAGTTCTCATTAGGATATGCGAGTGCTTTTTGTCTAAGTAATTCTATGGTAGATGGTATCGTCGTCATATTCTTACCATTGTAGCATCCATAAATAATTGTCACGCCCGTATTTCTCTATAGAATCATTGGCTATACTCACAGCCTTGTCAAACAACTGTTGCTGTTTTCTTCTTTCTGCAGATTTCATTGCATTTTTCCTAAACGCAACGACACCACACCGATAAGGTTTGCCCTGCTTTACAGGAATTTCCTTAGCGCCGTCTTCCATAGCACGGGTGGCAAAAGGTTCAGGCAGCAGCGCCGCATCCACATTGGCGGTCTGCAGCATCTTAGTGCGAACCGCCAGGTCTTCCACCTGTATAATGAAGGCCTGTTGCTTCTTCCTTCCCAGCGAGTCATTAGCCTGTTGTGCCAACTGGTAAGACATACCGTGCCCATCAGCGGCTATCATTTTGTCGCCCATCTGGTCAAAACGTGTCAGACGTGCTTTCTTTGCCGTAAGGAAATGCCACTTCATAGGCAGACGCATCCCTTCATACAGCCATCCCTCTTCCACTTTGTTCATCTCCACCATCAACAAGGTGTCTATTACTGCCCCCTCCACCAAAGACATCTCAAGGGCCTTCCTACACTCTGACATTGCACGATAACGTCTGAGATGCACCGACACATTCAACGTGTCATATAGTCTCAAACGCTCTGCCACGACAATAGGCAGACAGTCAAGTGTAGGCATCACCCCAATCTTCAAAGCCGCAGAGTCAAGCCGGTGCAAAGAGTCACGCTCCGCCTTGCTTAAACGTCGCTGCTCCTCGGCACTGTTACCACAGCCTGCTATAGCTGCGCCTATAAGTATAATAGTGATTATGTGTATTATTTGTCTCATCACTCTTTCTCAGGAGAAATCTTTCTCAGCTCTTCATAGATACGTTGTACTGGCAGTCCCATCACGTTATAATATGAGCCCTTTATTCCTGTTATACCTATGTAGCCTATCCATTCCTGTATGCCATATGCTCCGGCTTTGTCAAGAGGCTTGTACTTCTCCACATAATAGTTTATCTCTTTATCCGTCAGTTCACGGAATGTCACGTCTGTGCACACTGTGAAATGACGCTGAGCAACATTGGTGGTAAGGCATACGCCGGTATATACCTGATGACTCTTGCCGCTGAGAAACCTCAACATGCTGCAAGCATCAGCATTATCCTTAGGCTTGCCCATAACCTTGCCGTCACACACCACTATGGTGTCGGCAGTCAGCACTATGTTGTCATTCCCCTTTAGTTCCTCAGCATACGGTGCAGCCTTCTTCACTGCTATGTATTCCGCAATATCCTCGGCAGGCAATGTGTCAGGGTAACTCTCGTCTATACCGTCAATGACAAATACCTTATAGGGAATATCAAGCCCCGCCAGCAACTCCTGCCGGCGGGGCGAGTTAGAACTTAGTATCAACATTTTGTTTATTGATTAAGGATTAAGGAGTAAGGTTTGCTTCCTTTCTCCTTTCATCCTTATTCCAAAATTACTTCTTCTTCAGCTTCTCAACATAAGCGTCAATCACTGCTACGGCTGTGATGTTGACGATGTCACGTACGCTGGCGTCGAAGTCAGTGAAGTGTATAGGCTTGTTAAGTCCCATCTGGATAGGACCAATCACCTCTGTCTCTGGTGAGAACTGCTTGATAAGCTTGTATGCTGAGCTTGCAGATGAGAGGTTAGGGAACACCATAGAGTTAACCACCTCATTGTGCAGGCGCAAGAACGGATACTTCTCGTCGCGGCGCTCGTGGTCAAGAGCCAGGTCAACACTCATCTCACCGTCAATCTTCAGGTCAGGATACTCCTCCTGCAGCTCGCGTACTGCGTCGCTCACCATCTTAGGACTACCTACGCTGTCTGTACCGAAGTTAGTGTATGATATCATAGCTATACGTGGCTCATCATTGAAGAAGCGGATAGCCTCAGCTGTCAGACGTGCCACATCCTTAACTGTCTCCTTATCTGGATGACGGTTCACCAATGTATCAGCTATATAATATGTGCCGCGCTTAGAGTTCAGAATGTGCATTGTACCGAAGTGCTTGTATGGTGCACGTATGCCTACAATCTCCTGTGCAGCCTGCAGTGTGGTGGCAAACTTAGTGTAAACACCTGTGATGAGAGCGTCAGCCTCACCTGTCTCAACCATCATCATACCGAAGTAGTTGCGGTCAAACATCTTATCGTTAGCCTCCTCGAAGTTGTAACCCTCACGCTGACGCTTGTTTGCCAACACCTTAGCGTAGCGCTCACGACGCTCGCACTCGTTGTCATGACGCAGGTTCACAATCTCCACGCCCTCAAGGTTCAGGTCGAGCTCTGCAGCCTTCTTCTGTATCATCTCTGTGTTACCGAGCAGTATTGGTGTGCAGAGACCTTCCTCCTTAGCCTGAACGGCAGCCTTGATCATTGTTGGGTGCAAGCCCTCGGCGAATACTACGCGCTGTGGGTGCTTACGTGCTGTCTCATAGAGGTTCTGTGTAACGCTTGTCTCCTGTCCCATGCGCAGACGCAGGTCACGCTTGTAAGCGTCCCAGTCGGTAATCTGCTTACGAGCCACACCTGAATCCATGGCAGCCTTAGCTACGGCAGCACTCACCTCTGTGATAAGACGTGGGTCAACTGGTTTCGGAATGAAGTAGTCAGGACCGAATGTCAGGTTGTTTACGTTATATACCTTGTTCACCACCTCTGGCACTGGCTGCTTAGCCAGGTCAGCGATAGCGTGAACGGCAGCAATCTTCATCTCCTCGTTGATAGCCTTTGCGTTAACGTCAAGTGCACCACGGAAGATGTAGGGGAAGCCGATTACGTTGTTTATCTGGTTAGGATAGTCAGAGCGGCCTGTTGACATCAGCACGTCAGGACGGGCTGCCATGGCATCCTCGTATGAAATCTCAGGCACAGGGTTTGCACAAGCGAACACGATAGGGTTCTTAGCCATAGAGCGCACCATATCCTGTGATACCACGTTACCCTTTGAAAGACCGAGGAACACGTCAGCGCCCTTCATAGCCTCTTCCAGTGTGTGAACGTCACGACGGTCTGTAGCGAAGAACTTCTTCTGCTCTGTCAGGTTCTCACGGTCAGACGTGATGACACCCTTTGAGTCAAGCATGAGGATGTTCTCACGACGTGCGCCGAGAGCCACATAGAGCTTTGTACACATGATGGCTGCAGCACCTGCACCGCTCACTACTATCTTCACGTCCTCAATCTTCTTGCCAGCTACCTCAAGGGCATTGAGCAGACCTGCAGACGAGATGATGGCTGTACCGTGCTGGTCATCGTGCATCACTGGGATATCGAGAGTCTTCTTCAGACGGTCCTCTATATAGAAACACTCAGGAGCCTTGATATCCTCAAGGTTGATGCCGCCGAATGTTGGCGCAATCTTCTCTACTGCCTCACAGAACTTCTCTGGGTCTTTCTCATCAACCTCTATATCGAACACGTCAACACCGCCGTATATCTTGAAAAGCAGTCCTTTACCCTCCATCACTGGCTTACCTGACATAGCGCCTATGTCGCCGAGTCCGAGCACTGCGGTGCCGTTAGATATCACAGCCACAAGGTTACCCTTGTCGGTGTACTTGTAAACAGAATCTGGTGTCTCCTGAATTTCCAGACAAGGATATGCCACGCCTGGCGAATAAGCCAGTGACAGGTCAGTCTGGGTGCGGTAAGGCTTGGTAGGCATTACCTCGATTTTACCTGGGCGGCCGTTCTCATGATATTGCAGTGCGGCCTCTTTCGTAATTTTTGCCATTGTGTTTATCTTTATATAATGATTATATTTTACCCTAAAAAGCTATTTTTTTCGTAAATCGTACAAAATTACTATTTTTTTCCCAAACAGCCAAATTTATAGGACAAAAACAATCATATCTTGTTTTTCTTTAATATCTTATCTGTCATCTGTCACCTGCAAATGATATCACACTGTAAACATGCGTATTATATTGGTGACAGATGGTTCCTCATCTGTCACCAACCCTTCACTTACCATTCCTTGTCTGTACTAAGCATTCTCCTTATCACCATGCATAAACAAGTTTGTACTTTTCATGTAACTCACGTAGCGTGCCGTCTCTTTTCATCTGCTGTATGGTCGCATTTACCATCTGTAGCAAGTCTTCCTGTCCTTTACGCATCAACACTCCTATCTCGCCGTGTGTGAACGGCTCATTCAGCAACGGTGCGGCAAGCCGTGAGTCTGTCTGGACATAATAAGGAGCCTCCGTTATCTCTGTTATCATCACATCTGCCTCTCCTTCTGCCACGAGCGACGGTATCTCCTCATTCTTCTGATGAACGATGATGGTGGCATGTGTAAGGTTTTCATTGGCAAACTTCTCATTCAAGCCTCCCGGATTTACCATCACACGCACCTCTGGCTTGTCTATATCTGCCAACGACGTGTATCGCTCTGCCTCTGAGGCTCTGCATAGGATTGTCTTTCCGTTAGCCAGATAGCCCTCGCTCATCAGCATCGTCTCCCGTCGCACCTCCGTGATAGTTATACCACCGATGGCGATGTCAAACATCTGCGGCTCTGCCAGCACATCGGCAGTCAGCGTAGGCCAAGATGTCTTGACGAACTCTACATTGACACCCAGTCTGGCAGCTATCTCCCTGCCCATCTCTATGCCAAAGCCCCAGTATGTACCATCAGGCTCACAGAAGGATAGCGGACGATAGTCTCCTGTCGTACCGATAAGGATTGTGCCGCGATTTTTTATCCTCGCAATCGTAGCTTGCTCTGCGGAAGCATCCTCATCAGAAGAACAGGATGCAAAACTTGAAGTCCCACAAATGATAAGGACTACTATCAGCAAAAATGATTTTAGTCGTTTCATATATCTGATATTATTAACACACGTGAGTATTTTACCTATATACGGGTATCATCTTTCCTCCATAACCCCGTCTATATAACGTCGTTATCGAGAAAATAGTATTCACACAGAAGAAAAAGCCAGCCGCACCGTTTGATGGAGTGACTGGCTATTATGTTTTTATTATGCTCCTTCGGAGCAGAAATCATAGAAAATCATCAGGACAATCTTTGAGCCTGTCAGCTCTGAAATATTTCTAGCTCATAGAGCCTATGATTATCAAAAAGATTCTTAATGGATTTCTGCCCGTTAGGGCATAAAAAAATATAGTTAATAATATTTAATTATATGGGGATTTATGGACAAGCAATTGTCTTTCGTAATTACCCTGGTAGGTTTAGCTTATTTTAACGAGACTTTTGCTTTGACTTTCGTAGAATATTTGTAACTTTGCTTCACAAAGTAAGCATAAACAATATTATGTATTAAGGAAAATGTGCTACAACTAATAAAATATTAACAATCACAAAGCGATTGCCAATGAAATAAAAGAAACATAACGTTAACATTCTTGACACGACTGAGTATCGGAATTAGCACTTCACAATAAACTCTTTGTCGCAGTCAAATCATCGGATGCTCACGTACCTTCTTATATAGGTCCAATAGAATAAACGATGCAGACAGCTAACACACATAGTTTTACGGAACATCTCTCCGACTTTTATCACTACCTGACAGGTCCGGGTGGTGTGAATGCTCATTCGCGCACCAATTACATCTCGTGGTTGAAGTTCCTTGATGAACAGGGGTATGCGTTAGCTGAGTTGCAATCATTTGACGATATTGATGACCTGTTGGCAACGGATGCATCGCATCAGCCGAACCGTAGCATCTACACCAAGCCCAATGACATTGTTAACTTTAAATCGGCTCTTCGCAAATACTTGAAGTTCCGTCAGTCAACGTATGCACAGCAACAAGAGAATACTATCATTTCCGAAATTAACAAAGTATTGAATGATAGTGCGTTGAGCGTTACGGAACGTGAGGCAATCGTGAAGGCGCGTGTCGGCCAGGGCAAATTCCGAGAACGGCTCGTAGAGTACTGGCGTGGTTGTTCCATCTCAACCTTCTCACATTTTGACCTGCTCATTGCCTCACACATAAAGCCTTGGAGAGAAGCCGACAATCAGCAACGCGTTGACGTGTTCAACGGTCTTTTGCTCCTTCCCAACTATGACAAACTATTTGACAAGGGGTACATCTCATTCGATGACAACGGACGCATCATCTATTCGCGTTACATCGACGATACCGACAAGCATCTACTGAAGATGGATGACAGCGTACATCTCATCAAGATAGATGATGCCCATAAGCCTTATTTGCAGTATCATCGCGACAACTGCCTAATGCTCTAACCTACTATTAACGTTATGACTTCAGAAGAATTTGTAGAGCTTTGCCAATGCGGCGAAACGACCACGGTACAGTATAAAGAGAGCTTCACCACTCAGACGAAGATAGCGCAGGAGATGGTGGCTTTTGCCAATACCCATGGAGGCGTTATCCTCTTTGGTGTGAGGGACAAGACGGGTGAAATGCTTGGTCTTACCTTCAAGCAGTTACAGAACATAGGGCTTGACTTGGGCAATACTGCCAACGAGCAAGTAAAGCCGAACGTCTACATCGAGACAGAGGTGGTGAAGGTGGACGATAAACGTTTCCTTGTCTGTCACGTTGCTGAGGGGCGCAACAAGCCCTATAAGACTAACAACGGTGAAATTTGGGTGAAGCAAGGTCAGGATAAACGTCGCGTAACAGAGAATAGCGAGATACTGGTGCTGTTTCAGGATTCAGGTTCTTATCATGCCGAGGAAATAGCGGTAAGGGATAGCAGTATCAACGAAATCGAAATGACTTACATACGCGACTATTTCCTAAAGGTCTATGGCAAGTCTATTGAGGACTTTGACCAACCGTTGGAGTCGATGCTTCGCAGTCTTGGAGTGATGAGCGCAAAGAATGAACTGACGCGTGCCGGTGTACTCTATTTCGGTAAACATCCACAGAAGTATGAACGTGCCTTTAAAATAAAGGCGGTAGCTTTCGTTGGCAACAGCATTGGCGGTAGCGAGTATATTGACAGCCGAGATATTGAGGGTACTATACCTTGGATGTTCCGCGAAGGAATGGCATTTTTGAAATCTATGTTGCTTCATCGTCAGGAGGGGCAGAACTTCAATAGCGTTGGCGTGCTTGAGATTCCCGAGGTGGTATTAGAAGAGTTACTCCAGAATGCGCTGGTTCACATCGACCTGCTGCATCCTGCCGCCATACGTCTGCTGGTATTTGAGAATCGCATAGAGATAATCAACCCTGGCAAACTTTATGGGGGATTGAAGGTTGAGGACATTCGTCTTGGAGCATCCAAACAACGCAATCCACTGATGGCAGACCTTGCAGCACGTACGATGATATTCCGAGGTCTTGGCAGTGGTATCGTTAGAGCATTGCGCGAGAATGTCGTGATAGATTTCATCAATGAGGACGATGCGAATCAGTTTCGCGCTATCATCTGGCGTACCAATGATGCAAAGCTGATAGCACAGTTCCGTGCCGATTTGTATGCCGAAGACACCATACATAAGAAGGGTATCACTACAGATGATGCCAAACAAAAACGAGACGAGTACATACAAAAGACCATACAAATGAGTCTTGATAGCATACAAAAGGGCATACAAAAGGTTATAACTGAACGCAATCAGACAATAACCGAACTGCAAAGGTCTATACTCCTTTACTTCGCCAAGCACCCAACGGCATCACGCAAGGATTACATCAACAATACCGAAGGCGCAACAGAGGGTGGCACAATCTCAGCAATCGGCCGCTTGCAAGAACTTCGCTTGCTTAATCGACAAGGTGGAAAGAAAAACGGATATTGGATAGTAACATTTGAATAATACGAGCATAGCTATTCTGTAATTATGACATACGGTGGTGAAATACTTCATGGTAATAATCCCGAAGATTGGGAGACATTGAGCATTCTGCGAGGTGAACAACTTGGTTTGTATGGAGACGGCTTGGAAGACACGTATGAAAAAAGCCTCAAAAATTGCGAATGGGATGAGGTGCAGGCTCATAGTTTGTATGAAGTTCTCTATCCGAATGATGCCAAGGAGGATTACAAATGTACTCGCGAAAGCGGAAAACGCGCATACGCCAAAGCCATCCAAATCAAGCATAGATTTGCTCTATAATAGACTATATATTAACAAATTCATACACAAGGTTCCTCTTAAGTTTTGTGACATAGACGACGTTTCTTTCCGTCAATTCCTCAAACTTCTCGCAGTTGATGTACGCCCTGTCCATTGCTACTATCTCACCGTTTGAATACATGCCAGGAGCAAAAATCATCAGGACAATCTTTGGAGCCTGTCGGCTCAGAAATAAATAATAATTTCTGAATAATTCTTGCGTCCCTATGGTAGCAAGCGTCTCCTTACGTCGCCGAGCGTATGGTCAATTTATGGCAATTCATGTTCAAAGAAATATATGAATACGGTGTTGAATTAGGCTTGATTTATGTCACCCGATGACAAAAATGTCCTATTTGGGGCTCTCCGTTAACGCCTTATGCTTGCGATATTTGAAAATTATTTCCTGCTGGCCGCGTACAGTGAAATCTACGGAGGGTTGTAACTCATTGATAATCAGTGACAGCTTATGAAAAAGCATAAAAAAAGCATAGCTTTTGCGTTGCAAAAGCTATGCTTTCAGGGTGTAAAAGCTATCGTTTCTCATCGTGAAAGCTATCACTTTACATGGTAAAAGCTATGCTTTCACGGGAAAAAAGAGGTGGAATGAGCAAAAAAGGTGTCTTTTTCTCGTTTTTCGGGCCTCCTTTTCTCCTGGTTTGCGTTTTTTCGTTGACAAAATTAAAAAGGCGAAATGACAAAAATGTCCTATTTCTACCAGATGTAAAAATACTACTCTCCTTTCCAGTCAACGAGGCATTTATCCAGCTCCTCGGTTATGGCGTCACGGTCCAGATGCTGACCTATGAACACCAGTTTCTGCTGACGGTCGCCATAACGCTCATCCCAGTCACGGTTTACCCCAGGATTGTCCTTACGGAACTGCTCCAGCTCTGCCGGCGGCATGGTGGCATACCACTGTCCGGCGTTCTGCAACTGCACCTGACGGCCAGCCTGCTCAAAGACATAACAGAGGTGGGGCTGGTCCTCAAACCAGCACATACCCTTTGCTCGTATGACGCTCTTTGGCCAGCGGCGGGCTACGAAGTCATCAAACAAAGCTATATCAAACGGACGACGTGCATAATACACGAATGTGCCTATGCCATACTCCTCTGCCTCGCCCTCACCATGATGATGGTGGTGATGATGATGGTGACAGGTACATTCTCCACCATGATGTGACTCGCAGTCGACATCGTGGTCATGATGACAATGGTCATGATCGTGGTCATGGTCATGGTCGTGGTCATGATGATGATGCTCGTCGTGCTCATCGTGCTCATGTTCATGGGCATGATGGTGGCGGTGATCCTCATCCTCTATGTCGTTATCGTTGGTATGGTTCTCTATCTCACCAATCCATGCGGCAGATGTTGCCACATCATCAAAGTCGAAGCGACCTGTTCCAAGTATTTTCTCAAAGTCCACATCACCGTAGTCGCAATCTATAATCTCAGCCTTTGGCTGTATGGCACGTACTATCTGGCGCACCCTCTCCAACTCCTCCGGCGCTACCTCTGAGGCCTTGTTAAGCAGGATGATGTTACAGAACTCTATCTGTTGTATCACGAGGTTCTCTATATCCTCCTCGTCACGCTTGGCACCAAGGAGAGACTTGCCGCAGCCGAACTCGTCCTTCATTCTCAGAGCGTCAACCACGGTGACTATGCAGTCAAGGCGTGGCGTGCCGTTCTCATTATACTGGGCACCCATCTGAGGTATGGAGCATATAGTCTGGGCTATCGGTGCAGGCTCACAGATACCGCTTGCCTCTATGACGATGTAGTCAAACTTACCCATCTTGACTATGTCACTGAGCTGCTGCACTAAGTCCATCTTCAGCGTACAGCAGATACAGCCATTCTGCAATGACACGAGCGAGTCGTCTTTCTGGTCAACCACCCCACCCTTCTGTATCAGGTCGGCGTCAATGTTCACCTCGCCTATGTCATTGACGATGACGGCGAACTTTATGCCCTTCTCATTATTTAATATACGGTTAAGAAGGGTTGTCTTTCCGCTGCCCAAATAACCCGTGAGCAGCAACACGGGGATTTCTTTTACTTCCATTGTGTTTATCTTGTTTTATAACTACCTATGTTATTACAATGCACCATACATACAAATACAGTGCCACAACATCAATACTCCACTTTCTCAAGGAAGAGAGCATGACCGGGCACAGACTCTCCTGCCTTAGTACGCTGTCCGCTCTCTACCACCTTACGGAAACCGTCAAGTGACAGGCGGTGTCTGCCTACCTCCACGAGTGTGCCAACGACGGCGCGCACCATGTTACGCAAGAAGCGGTTGGCCCTGATGCGGAAATACCATTCTGTCTCTGATGTCTGTATCCATCTTGCTTCCGTCACGTTACACAGCGTAGTCTTAACATCGGTGTGTGACTTTGAGAAGCATGCAAAGTCCTCATACTCCATTAGTATGGCTGCTGCCTCATTCATCAACGCAAAGTCAAGAGCGAAGTGTGTCTGCCACATATAGTGACGGTTGAAGGGACTGCGCCCCATGCTCACATAATAATGATATGTACGCGCGGTGGCTGAGAAACGTGCGTGCATATCATCAGCCACTTGCTCCACACAGTGTATGGCGATGTCAGGGGGCAACATACGGTTGAGCTTATATGTCAACTGCTTGCAAAAGTCCTTAGCCTTATTTTCGTCTTCGTTCCTGTTCTCGTCTTCGTTTTCTTCACAAAAATCGAAATGTGCCACCATGTGACGGGCATGAACGCCGGCATCGGTGCGCCCTGCCCCCACAATGTCTATGGGGGTGCGCAGCAGTGTGGACAGACAACGCTCTATCTCGCCCTCAACGCTTATCCCATTAGGCTGTATCTGCCAACCGTGATAACGTGTGCCGTCATATGATAAATGTATGAAGTAACGCATTATTTACCTGATTTCCTATACTTATACAACTGCCAGGAGTTCACCACATTGTGCCATACCGAATAGAATCCGCCCGCCGTTGCCGTGATAGGCGAAAGGAAGGTATAGCCCAGCCAGATGATGAAGATGGTGTTCTTCTGTCCCATGGCTTGTCCGCCCTCCAGTCTGAAACCGTACTTGCCGCCAACCCACTTGCCAAAGGCAAACTGAAAGACGCAGGCTACTAACGTGGCTCCGGCAATAGCCGCTACATGCCACAGTGACTCATGGCTGTGAACCAACGCACGCACGGTGATGGCGATAGCAAGCGACAGCGCCACTGCCCAGAGATAGAAAGCCAGGTCGCGCGTAGAGAGTATGGCACGATGCAACCGCGGCATGCAATACCTGACGAACCATGCCAGCAGCAAGGGCATGATAAGCAGCGGGAACACTTTCTTTATTATGGTCATGAAGGCAGGCAGGAATGTCAGTCCGGCATGGGGATGTGCCAACGGCAACAGCAATGGTATAATCACTGCCACAGTGAGGTTTACGAGTATGGTATATGCCGTAGTGGTGGCAGAGTCGCCCCCAAGTTTCTGAGTCACCACCGCACAAGCGGTAGCCGTAGGACAGATGACGGCAAGCATAAAGCCCTCAAGCACCAGTCGGGAAGAAGTCTGCGGAAACATCCACAACACCCAACAGCACAGGGAGAACAACCCCGTCTGGGTAAGGAGCAGCCACAAGTGCCAACGGCGTGGTTTCAATGCCTTGGGACTGACCTTGCAAAATGCCACAAACAACATTATGAACAGCAGCACCGGCTGCAGCCACTCTATAAAGCCCAGCACATCGGTCTTGGCCTCCGCACTGAGCGGCATGGCACTACCAATGAAATATGCCAACGCTCCAAATGTCATGGATATAGGGAGCGTCCAGTTTTTCAGAAATTGTATTATTCTCAATTTATCTTACTAAAGTTTCACTCAACGTATTTAGTTATCAGGAGTTAAGGAGTTAAGATGTTAAGGAGTTAAGGAGTTAAGGTGTTAAGACAAATGGGGCGCGACCTTATAAAGAAAGAACGTAATGTCTTAACTACTGACTACTTAACTACTGACTACCTAACTACTGACTACCTAACTACTGACTACCTAACTACTGACTACCTAACTACTGACTACCTAACTACTGACTACCTAACTACTGACTACCTAACTACTGACTACCTAACTACTGACTACCTAACTAC
>Ga0247611_10005751_pt1 | contig 16198 bp, 16 predicted proteins | sample 177DNAGHGhighgp2_FD_192422 | JGI IMG/M metagenome (GOLD analysis project Ga0247611, IMG submission 192422) | Sheep rumen microbial communities from Palmerston North, Manawatu-Wanganui, New Zealand - 1770 DNA GHGhigh gp2 | ecosystem: Host-associated > Mammals > Digestive system > Stomach > Rumen... | reverse complement strand
CGATGCCGCATTACTCTCTGATGTTCCTGCCGCTGTAGCACTGGCCGCTGCTGACGTTGCACTCGATGCCGCGTTGGTCTCTGACGTTCCTGCCGCTGTAGCACTGGCCGCAGCTGATGTCGCACTTGATGCTGCGTTAGTTTCTGACGTTCCCGCTGCTGTAGCACTGGCCGCTGCATTAGTTTCTGATGTTCCTGCTGCCGCCGCACTGTTTGCTGCAGCTTCTGCACTGCTCCTTGCTGCATCGATGATAGGCGGAAGCTCCGTTTCGGATATATCTGTATCCGCTCCCAGGGCAGCCTTTTCCACATCAAGTATGAAGTTGGCTGATCCGAGGATATTATCACCGCTTTTCAGTTCGATTTCGCAGATCACATCCCCTGCCGCTGCAGTCATCTGCTCCGTAACAGTAAAAGTCACGGTACCGGCATTATAATTTGCCGTATACGCAAAACCTTTTCTGTCAGGTTTTGTACCCCTTATCTCGGCGGAAAGTCCGGCTGTCGTAAACGGTACGTTCCCGTTATACAGAGTAAAGGTAAGGATACGGCTTCCTGCATCATACTGCGATACCTTTACCCTCTCCGGCACTCCTCCGGGTATGAGGTTTAGTTTGGTGGATTGTGTTATCATTTGAGCCCTCCTTTACTCAATATTGTCCTTTTATGCCTTTGAATATGATATGGTTCCTACATAAGTTCGGGCTCCGTTATCGGTACCAATGTCCCCATCAACCCACAGCCTACCCGAACTGTCTATATGAAATCCCGTATGAGGACTGCCATTATGCATATTTACAAGTACGCCCTCAGCTCCATCGTAGTGAGCACCAGGTAAACCATATGCTAACTGCCTTAAACCGCTCGCTTTCTTACTTTTTTCCGTTTTTATCACAATAGTCCCACTAAACATATATGGATAATTTACTCCATCAATAAACACTGTTATTCCGCTCCATTGAGGATCTACACTTAGGTTTCCCCAGGTTCTTTCTCCCGCCAATGACTTTCCGTTAACTTGCAGATCTCCTGCATTGATCATATCTGCAGTTATCGCTCCGGCTGCAATTTTATTCGCAGTTATCGCCCCGGCAGCAATCTTTTCAGTGGTCACAGCCCCTGTCGCAATCTTACCGGCATCTATTATTCCGGCTCTTAGTGCTGCAGCGCTTATTGAATTGGCTGCTATGAAATCTCCCAGTATAGTTCCGTTTGCTGTTATCGCTGCCGTCGAAAAAGACCCATCATACCCGGTATTGGAATATGCAAGACCGTTTAGATTCCATCTCCATACCTTAGCAGTATTGCTCTTATAATCAGCCCGATCGGATATAACGATCTCATATATCCTTCCGTCCTCGCCACGGTTCATATGTACATAGCCGCCATAGACATTTCTGATCATGTCTCCGGCATTATCTATAGCTGCCTGCAGATCTGCTGCCGCTTGATTCGCCACTTCAGCTGCAACCTCATCTGCATGCTGTTCGGCTTCTTCCATGGCCTTGTCCATATCAAGTTCCGTGGTCTTCTTTACTGCAGTAATCTTTGCATCTGCTGCCGCTGCGGCGTCATTTACACTCTTGGCTATATTATTGAGATTGGACGATAGCTTACTCTTGGGCTTTCCCACGGTCAGCTTTTCAAATCTGTCCAGTAATACGTCATACTCTGTCTTTATGATCTTGGCAGTTGTCTCTATACCAAGGCGCTCATAATATACCCTCACGGTATCGCAGAGACCGGCCTGAGTGAATAAAGCCTTCTGGTCCTTATACTCTTCTGTGGATCCCAGATCCACAAAAGAAACGGATATACTTGAATCGGGTACTCCTGACAGATTTGCATTTGCATATGCCTGCGCGGCACTTCTCATACCGGCTATCAGTCTTGTCTCTATCTGTACCTCTGTCTCCTCCGGGTGTGCTTCCCTTATGGCATCTTCATCTATATATGAAGCACAGTCCAGTACCCTTGTCCTTGTAGGTGTTGAATAGCTTACTCCCTGCTTATATACACTCTTTTCCGGAAGAGTGAGCACATGATCATTGGAAGTCTTAAAGAATGGTGTTATTCCGGTAACTGTATAATCGATATCCTTTTCCTGGGAAATATCGCTTATGTTTTTCCCGTATCTCAATGTCAACCCTCTGTCCGTTCCCCTGTTTTCATATAGGTTTACAGTAAAACCGTCCCAGAGTATTTCTCCGCCGAACACATCCAGTATACTTCCATCTTTTCCTCCCATAAGATTACGGAAGGATGCCGGTTCTTCTACAGTAAATGTTCCACTGGTAGATACCGTCACGGTTCCCAGAGTAAAATTCCCTGCATTCTCCGCATTATTGAACATCCCTCTCAGTGCCTGTGACGCGCTCCCAACACTTCCGAAAGGCATAATGCTTACGTACGCCAGATCATATGATATATGCCTTGCCATTACCTTGAACCTCTTGTTCAAAGGCTTTGTAAGTTTATAAATCCTGAATGGCTGCTCCGTCATATAGGCGGCCGGCTTGGCATATATGATCCTGTCCGTTTCCAGCTCATTTGCATGGATCCCACCCTCAGGATATTCCATAGCAAGTTCAAAAGCACCGTTACGCTCTTCTGTAGCGATACATGATATAGCATCCGACAGTCTTCCAAGACCATTTGATGTAAACGCCGTTTCGGTTTTATCAAAAAGGATCGGTATCATAATATCTCCTGTTGCACCGGTGCAATTCTTACAGTTTCCACCATCTCGGTGTTATGTTCATGCTCCCTGAAGGAACTATCAGATTTTCTCCGGGCTTAAGTACCGGGAATATCCCGTCATTTAAAGTTATCTGTGAGTTCATGCTTGTATGCTGTGCGTTATATGCTTCCTGTATCTCGCAGTCGATATATACCGGAGCCTGATTGATAGTTATCCTTACGTTTCCCACAGTAATGGTTCCTCGACCGGTGATATAAAGCAAAGGCTTTGCATCCATCATGGTAGGGTTGAAGATATTCCCTCTGGCAGAGAAGCTTATCTGCTTTTCTCCTTCTTTCAGATATCTCTGAGGCATGCAGTCAAATACCAGCTTACTGATACCGGCTCCCATGCCTTTTGTTGATCCGCTCTCAAAGTCTCCATAATATCTCGCAAGTCTGTATTCCTCGGGATGATATGTATCTTCAAGCCTTTCATAGCCTGTAAAAGAAAGGAAGTAATTTCTGATAGCTTCCGATATGATTTTCATATCTCCCGCAAAAGCTACCGGATACTCAACCTTTATGTTTTTGTATCTGCCGTTATCCAGTGTAAGGTCTCCGTTTCTCCCGGGAATACTTACTGTCTTGGTATCTCTCTCCGGTGCATCAAAAGTGCCTGCTCCGCTTATGTACAGTTTGAAGTCTGTCGAGGGTTTCCCCGCAAATGTCAGATAGTGTCTCATGCGTATACCATCCTTTCACTGTCATACTGATCATTCAATATTTCCTGTACTGCCTGTGCTATCTCAGATACATCCTGACCTTCTGCTCCGTTGATGGTAATATTATTGGTCACATTGGAATTGTTGCTTATATTGCTGGTATTTATGTCCTGTACCGTCGGGATCATATCATTAATGATATTTGTAAATCCCATCATGGTATCTTCAAAACCGGTAAGGAATCCCTCTCCTGTATATGTTCCCAGTTCCTCGAACACTTTTGACGGGCTTTTGATCTTAAGTGTTTCCTTTGTCCCGCTTTCAGCAGCTTTTGCCATCTTTTCTGCTGCCGCCTTGATGTCCGGAACCTTTTCCAGCATACCCTTGATCAGGCCGTCTCCTACAGCCTGTCCGAGTTTCATGAACATATCTGCCTTTATGGATGTCTCCATGGTCTTTACTACGTTATCAGCCATTTCCTTGATAGCATTATCAACAACATCCTTTTTTTCCTCGATACCCTTTGCAAGGCCGGCAGGGATCTCATACCCCAGCTTTTTAAACACTACCGAAGGGCTGTGTATCTGAAGTTTTTCTTTCAGTGCCTTCTCCGTGGAATCACCCATTTCCTCGATAGCCTCTTCCACATCCGGTGTGCCATCCTCTATACCTTCGGTGGAACCCTCGGTAATACCCTGGCTTACTTCCTTGAAATGTTCAAACAGCTGTTTCTGGGCTTCATCCTTACCTCGCTGGATCTCTTCTAGATATCCTTTATATGCTGCTTCTCCGGCATCCTTATAACTGTCTTCCACAGCCTGCATGGTAGTTTCCGGTAATATAAGGGAATCTTCAAAGAGCTTAGAAGCTTCTGCAAGCTCATCTGAACTCATTTTAGTAAATGCCTGAACATATCCGGCGCCTTCAGGTCCCATCTTGGCCAGTTCCTGCAGAAGCCCTTCGCTGATTCCCATCTTTGATAACTTCTGGATGTTTTCTGACCAGTCAGAAATACCCTGCACCTGATCACGCATGTTTTTAAGGACTTCATCCTTTGTATGACCGGTGGCCGCCTTATATTCATCGAAGATATTGATCTGTCCCTGTATGGACTTCACAACATCATCATGCATCTTCGACCAGGAATCTTCGATCTCACCTGCTGCCCCGGATACCTCATCAGCATAACCGTCTGCAGCATCCCCGGCCTCTCCCAGGGCATTGTTTGTTTCATCCAGTCTGCCGGTTAGTATCTCTTCCTCTGTGTTCAGATCAGATATCTGGGCCTGCAGATTATGGTACGGATCAAGCACTTCCTGTGCGGCCTGTGAAGCCTGAAGCAACGCTTCCCTGTCTCTCTCAAGGTATGTTGCAAGGTTCCACGCTTCATCAGATCCCGCTTTATGCGCTTCTTCCAGCTTTCTTTCAGTCTCTTCGTACTTCTCTCTGGCTGCAGTGACCTTCTCGGTAGCCGCTGTAACAGCGTCTTCCATCTTTGCCATCTCAGTCTCGACTTCGATACGCTTACGCATTATCTCCGTCAGCTGTTCCTGCATAGCCGCAGCTTCAGCCTGTTTCAGAAGAGCCTCGGTATTCTTATTGAGTTCTTCGGTAGACATGTTGATGGACTGGGTTGTCTCATCATATGCAAGGCCAAGACCGGGAACCAGCTCGTTAAGCTGTGCAACGATCTGCTTTACCTTATCCTCGGATTCAATAACCTTACCATTTGCATCTATATATCCGTTCAGCTCATCTTTGAGTTTCTGGACCATTCCCCTCTGGGCTTCCATCGTGGCGCGGTCATCTGCTCTTGCCTGAGCTGACTTTTTCGTAGCTTCAGCTACATCCTTGGCATTGTCAACAAGCTTCTTTTCTTCTTCGTTAAGCTTGCTAGTCTCTCCTGCTGTAGTCTTATTGATAAGGGCATATGCACCCATTGCCGCAGCGAGTCCGGCAACCGCAGTTATAAGAATCGATGCCGGATTAGCATCCATTGCAGCATTCAGCAAAAACTGGCTTACCGTCGCTGATTCCGTCGATGTTTTATATGCGATCCATGCAGCCTTTAATCCCTGAGCAAACGGGATTACTTTACCCAGCATAAGATTTGCCGCCACAATACCGGTTATTCCGCTTGCTATAAGATCAAAATTATCAATACACCATGCTGCTGCATCTATTACCTTGGGAAGGACATCATCTGCAGCATTTGCAAGTTTTTTAATAAACTCGCCCATTGCCGATGACAACTTATTCAGGGATGTATGCATATCCCCGTTAGCAACAGAATCATTCAGTTTCTGTACTGCTTTGGAGGCTTCTTCCACTCCATCTTTCAGATCTTTATCGAATACCTTAAATGCCGATATTCCCAAAGCTTCCAGGTTGGACTTAAGTATTGTTACCTGTCCTTTGAGGTTATCGTTCATAGTTTTTGCCATATTGGAAGCAGCGCCTGCAGACTTTTCTATTTCCGATCTCAGACTACTGTATTCCCCGGTAGTCGATTTAAGAAGCGCATTAACTGCAGCTATATCAGTCTTATTAAATATCGTCCTTATAGCCTGTGCCTTCTCAGCGCTTCCCATGTCAGAAAGAGCACCGTTCAGATCCTTAAGCACATCCTCAAGGTTTCTCATGTTCCCGGCATCATCTTCCGTTTCTACACCGAGTTCCTTTAATTTTGCTGCTGCCGTATCTGTCGGAGCCGACAGCGATATAAGGACATTACGAAGATGGGTGCCACCTTCGGCTCCCTTTATGCCGTTATTTGCAAGCACTCCCAGTGCTGTGTTCAGATCTTCAAGGCTGACTCCGGTAGTCTTTGCAATACCCGCAGTTACAAGCGTTGCTTCGCCAAGCTGCTGTACACTGGTATTGGACTTCTGTGCAGTCTTAGCCATTTCGTCGATATATGTATCCAGCTCACTGGTTTCCATCCCCAGCGCTGCCATAGCATCCGTCACAAGGTCAGAAGCTGTAGCAAGATCCATACCGCCTGCTGCCGCAAGGTCTAATACCTTAGGAAGGGTTTCAGCCGCTTTCGATGCATCATATCCGGCAAGAGCCAGATAATTAAGAGCCTGCCCTGCTTCTGTTGCAGAATACATTGTAGTTTCACCACAGGAACGTGCAGCATCTTCCAATGTACGATATGCCTGTGATCCATTCTGTATTTCCTGCACACTGATGCCCATGGTAGCCGCTACCTGGCTCATGGATGCTTCAAACTCGGAACCAGTAGATATTGCTGCAGTTGCTATCTCTTTTATTCCCTGAGCTGCTTCTTTGATACCTGTCAATACCGCTGTAGATATGATATTTGCTTTTATCATTTCTCCAAGCTGACTGACCTTACCTCCGCTCTTTTCCGAAGAATCTCCGACTTCTTTTATTCCTTCAGCACTCTTCTCTGTTTCATCTGCCATTTCCAGCATGGTTTTTGAAACATCATCAAGATCATGGTTAAGTTTGATCAGCTCTGACTCGGTATTATTTACACTGGTCTGATACTCTGCAACCTTTCTTCCTGCAGCTTCATACTGCTCCTGGCTGGTCTCTATTGCATGGTTAAGAGCTTCAACAGACTTAACATTGTAGCCCATTTCCGTACAGGCTTTTTTCTGTTCCTCTGTTAACTTACCGGTTCCGTTCTCAACTTCTTCCAGTATTTTCTTGAGCTTCTCGTTCTTCTGAGCATATTCAGTCTGGGTACTTACCGCAGAGCGTACCATCTTACTCTGCTCTTCCATCTTTTTGGTCTGAAGCTCGATCTGTTTTGTAAGGACTTCTTTCTTCTTGGCCAGTGCAGCTTCAGTATTTGCTTCACCCTTAAACTGTGCCTGAGTCTTTTTCATCTCAGACTGCAGTTCTTTTTCTGACGCAGTTATATTTTTTAGGGCTTTCTGATACTCATCAGCACCGTCTATTTTTATCGTAACTTTTGCTTTTTTGGCCATTACTTCAGTACCTCTTCGGGATTGCCCGCTACTACCTGTTCATCTTCGGCAAATATCTGCTTTCTGATACGCATGTTATGCCACTTTTTAAACTCTTCCACCATGTCCCGGAACTGTCCGATATACATGAATCCTATATTTTCAAGCGTAAGGCCCATCTGCAGGCCTGTCACTCTCACCCAGGCGAAATCTACCGCTTTCTGCTCTTCCCATTTTCGCCTGGGATAGGTTTTTTTACACTTTGGCACCTGTTCAATTCTTTTTGGATGATCTCTATCAGATACATCCTGTCTATCTCGCACTCCATAGTGATCAGATCATCATCCATGGGTTCATATTCAGTGTTATTCTTTATTGCTTCATACCTTAAGCCTTCATTCACCATAAGAGGAAGTATCAGCTTAAGGGCTTTCATCGACGGCTTTGTAACTATTGCCTGAGGCTTTCCTGCTTCGTCATAGTCATAGCTTCCGTCTTCTTTACGCTTCCAATCGAATCCGATCAGCGCCATCTGGAACTTTTCAAGGGTATCAAAATACTCCTCTATTGCTTCAATCACGTTATAATCAATGCGTATAGGGAGTTCCTTATCTCCAATCTTTATCTTTTCCGGCTTCATGTTTTCTCCTTTAAGTATTCCCCGGAGCATTAAGCCCCGGGGTGATAGGGGGACCAGTAATGATCAGCCAGCAACGTAATATGTCTTCTGATCGTCTACCGTGGTATCCGTGGTCTTTGTATAGGTGTAATTGGGATCCGTCCCACTACGCTCATACCAACCCTTTGCTTTAGGGTTGTCACCGGACTGCGGAGTTACAGCGGTATATGTTACAGCTATATTCAGCTCCTGTTTTATCCATACTTCTGCATCAGATATGCTGGTGAACTTCTCTGACATCTTTCTCCAGTCACCGTTCTTAAGTGCCGTAGCTGATCCGGAAAGTGAAGGTGTAGCAAAGGTGATGTTTTCACCTTTGGTGGTGAAGCCTTCCTGACCTTCCGTAAATTTCACTTTGTGAAGGACCACACCCTGATACTTCTTCACACCGTCTTCCATATTTGCTACCCAGAATCCGTAACCTACATAGTTTGCAGAATCGTTAGCGTTGTATGTGATCTCTCCGGTAGTTTCGTCTACATCATGTCCGAATACAGTTGATGCTGCTTCGGAAGGGAGGCGGTCAACGCCCACCTCTACAGTTGCGTTCACGAACTCGTCAACGCGCTCTGCCTCTGCATTGTCTGCATAAAGCACTGCACTTGAATAGTTCGGTGTAACATTCGTGCTGATGCTCTTACCGCATTTGAAGCCGTCGCTGTACGTCTCTGCCTCTGCGTTGAGCTTGGCCATATACGGTGTTGATAAACCAAAATAAGCCATTTTTCTTTCCTCCTTTTAGTTATCTGCTCCTGTGTACTCACAGGAAAATATGGTACGTCTTGCCATTTCCGTCCCTGCGGCCGGATCATCCAGCCAGGACTGTATATCTACAACGGTGAATCCCTCATCTCTGAGGGCCGCTTTTAACTTGGATTTATCGGCAAAATAGTTATATTTTTTAGGTGTGATCAGCTGTACCTGAATAGTGACCGTAACGCCCTGTTCTTCATTGTCAGCATAATACGCTGCATGTTCATCCTCATAAGTGAATACAATGAATTTATCCAGTTTTCCATCGTAAACATCCTGACAACAGGGATAACCCATTATCTGCCCGATATTCATCATCTTTGGATTTATGTTCATTCTCCCACCTTTTTATCCAGTACGTTCTGCATTATCTCAGCTGCTTCATCCTCTGCGGTTCTCACCGCTTCCTCCATGAATGGCTGTGCCGGTATTCCTCTTGACGGGATACCATATTCCTTCCAGATTGCCTTCAGTGCATTGGATACAGCATGCTTTTTGCCTCTCTTTGTCTTACTGTGCCGGTACGTCTTTGTTTTAGATTCACCCTTAAACTCTGCGCTGACCTCATAGTCACCGTATTTGTTTTTCTTGGGCTTTCCTGCCTTAACACAGTTTACAAGTTCAGACTCTCCATCATGCTTGATCACCTTTTTCACAGCGTTCTTGGTTTTATCCACCAGTACGGGTGCTGCAGCTTCCAGCATGTCTTTGCTCACTTCATCGAAATCCGGGAGCATATCCGTAAGTCCGTCAAATTCAAAGGTCAGGTTCATGTCCGGCCTCCTTTACGGTCAGTTCAATCTCTCCCATATCGGTGCGGTATGTACGTACGATCTTATATATCGTGCTTTCATATTCAACCGCCCATGGAGCCACCTTTTTTCCTTCCACTTCAGCGTAACAATCCTTCCAGTCATCCGGATCCATGCAGAAAATATATGCAAGTTCCTGCCCGGCTGAATATGCCAGGTAAAACTCAGATGCCCTTACACTCTTTATCCTTGCAAACTTTTCAGTCCGAAGCTCCGTTTCACCGGTAGGAAATCCGCTTTCATCGTATTCCTCTCCGGTTTTGGTTATCAGAGTTATCAGATCATCCCTCATCTTCATCCTCCGTCAGTTTATAATCTCCGCTCATTGCCATAGCATCACGGAGTTTTTCAAAGGACTGCATATACTGAGATGCTTTGCCGTTATAATCCTCTGCTGCCATCACATAGTATCTGACAGCAACCTCGATAAGAGCGTCATCACGCAGGTTATCATTATCAAATACGGAGACGCCCGAGCGCTTAAGTTCAAGCGCCCCCGCATTGATATCATCAGTAAGTGTGGTATCCAGTGCAGTGTGCCTGATCCTCATTGCTTCTTTCACTTTTGCCAGCATCTGCGCTGTTGTCATACCTTACCTCCTCAGCCTCCCGGCGTGTCATCCGCTGCCTCCTGTGCTGCCAGGAAACTTGTTATCAGTTCAGCTTTTGTGCTTCCTGATATCTCATATCCAAGCTGTGCAGCCAGCTTTTTGATTTCCGCTATTGTAAGTGCTCCAAGTTCAGTAGCATCATAATCGCTGCTGCTATCCGAATCAGCTCCGGCTATATCTTCGGTCTGCTTTGCAGTCTGGGCGGACAGGAAGCTTGTTATGAGTGCGGCTTTTGTATTTCCGGTTATGGTATAACCAAGCGTAGTCGCAAGTTCTTTTATCTCATATATACTTAAAGTCTCAAGCTCCGCCTGTGTGTATTCCTCATCGGAATTTGCATCAGCTGCAGACTCGTCTGAAGCCTCTTCTGTGCTCTGAGCACTTATAAAGCTGGTGATCAGTTCTGCCTTCGTATCACCGCTGATACTGTATTCAAGACGTTCGGCTAACATCTTGATCTGCTTCACACTCAGGGCGGCCAACTCCTCTGCTGAGTAGTGGCCGTCCTTATTAGTATCAGCGTTTACGAGTTTTTTACTGTCAGAGTGACAAGGGAGCTGTTATCAACTACCTTACCATCTGCAAGCATGATGCACTTCGTAACCTCATCATCAGTGTCCTGATCGGTGTACCTGCTGATAGTGGGCTGAAGGTTGGTATTCAGCATGTAATCTTCCATTCTGAACAGGAATGCTACTATGGTGTCAGCTGCTACAGTGCCGCCAACGTATGCGGGCATCTGAGCTGTGAACTCTACGTGACGTCCGAACAGTGAGTATGCAGGCTTGCCATCGATACCGCTGTCAATGCGAGCTATGGGCTGTCCGTTGTCATCTACCATTCCGAGCACCTGTGATACGAAGGTCTTCTTGTTCATCACATAGATAGCATCATCATATCCTTCAGGCAGGAGTGCTTCCATGCCGATCAGATCAGCATATGTTACAGCATTGCCTTCAGTTACATCTACGTTCTGACCTACTACGAGGTTGGATGCCTTAAGGATTCCTTCGGGCTCGTAGTATGTAGTAGTTCCACGGCCGTTGATGATAGCTGCATCAAGCGCACGGGCCATAGCCTCAGATACCTGGTTGATAAGTGTCTTCTCGAAGATATCAAGCGTGATCACGCTTACTTCAAGAGATACGGCAACCTTCACCTTCAGCTTGTTGTATGCGAATGTTACGGAGCCGAGCTGCTTCTTCTGGCTGTCTACATCACCACGCTCTGCAGTCCAGGATGCAGTAGGCTTTGCTGCTGATGTGGGAACTACCACGCCGCCCTTGTAGTAGGTACGGGTAACAAGATTGAGGATGTTACCAACTTTTTCAAGCTTTTCCACGATCTTGTTAACAACGGTGCGGGGGATTACTGCTCCAACATCAGTGGTCAGAGATGTTGCATCCTGGTTACTCATCTTGATAGGCTCACCCTTCATGACATAATTCATGAAAGATTTACGATACTCAAGATCGCTGTCCTCTGCCATTTCCGACACGAACTTCCCTGCCGGTGTTACGTTTGCAGGTGCTTTTGCAGCGCCTCTGAGAGCATTCATCTCAGCCTTTGCCTGAGCCATCTGCTCCCAGTTTGCGTCAAGAGCCTTCACTTCTTCGCATTTTGCAGTGTAGGTCTCGTTGTCGCTTGCTTCCAGGGCAGCTTCAGCTGCGTCAAGAAGCTCGTTACGTTTCTTCATGTACTCTTCGTAGTTCATTTGCTACCTCCTTTTAATCTCAGCAAGTTCAGCCTTGCTTTTGCTCTTTGACGGTCTTCTTCAATTTCCCGTCTGATCTTTGCCTTCACATCGTCACTAAGTACTGTGCCGAAGTGATTGTATATTGAGATCGGCTGCGCAAGGCTGCCGTTGTCTCCTATGATTTCATCTATGAAGCCATACTGTTTGGCCTCTTTCGCATCCATCCATTTTCCGATATTGTTTGCACCGGAATCCATGAGTGCCAGTATGCTGTCTTCGTCCATTCCGGTTTTCAGGTGATAGATGTTTGCTATGCTCTTATCAGCGGTCCGGAGTACTTCTGCCATACTCTCCATATCTCTGTGATCACCGCCCTGATACGTGCTGACATTATGTATCATGTACTGTATTCCGGGATTTGCCTTTACTACATCAGCTCCGCAGCATATGATAGTTGCCGCACTTGCGGCGAAGCCGGTTATCTCTGCAGTCACTTTTCCGTCATACCTTTTCAATGCACTGTATATCTCGTTACCGGCCATCACATCACCGCCTCCGGAGTTTACCAACAGAGTTATCTCATCACCGTCAGCTTCCCTGATTGCACTGGTAATATCCTTTGGACACACCGACTCAATATCAAGCCAGTCATATATAAACTTGTCATCATTCGACACTATCGTGCCGTTCACCGTGATGTCTTTCATCTTTTACCTCCATGATGTTGAATCAAGGCTTTGCGGGTTTTGACCCTGTTGGATTGCCCGTCTTCTCAGCATTTTTATTTTCACCGTCTCCGCTCGTAGATGTTGTTTCCTGGGTTTCAGCGCTGTCGATGTGTCCGGTATCTTTTCTTAAAAGTGCCCGGTCTCCACCTTCGATAGGTACGAGATTTAAGTAGGATCTCACCTCGTTCGGAGTCATGATCGCGCGGTCTACGAACTGAACCAGTTCAAGCTTTGTCTTCATGCTGGCAAAGGTAAGCGCACTCGACTCAAATACGATCTGGTTTCCCCTGCTACGTTCAAGGCGGGTAAACAATTTACGACTGTATTCTCTCGCCATCTGTGCAGCTATAGGCTCTACTGCCTGTTCGTAATATGAAATCCACTCATCTTCCGTATATGTCGAATGCACGATCTTTTCATTCGTGTTAAAGTAGGCATATATCCTGTTTACCTGCCCGGAAGTCTGTGCAGCATTCGGAACATAATCGTGCGGTTCCACCTGTTTCGCATCTGCTTTCGAGTCAACAGCGGCTACGCCTATGTTTCCGTTATTCTCAATCCCCAGATAATCATCCGCAAACTGCTTTGCCTGAGCTTTCATATCCTCCGGTCTTAAAGAAGATGTGAACTTCAAAAGCCAGCGCACTACTGCACTGTTCTTGATAGCATTCTTCATACCCTGGTCAGACATGTTCACTGTATCCATCACGGATGCAAGCGCTGCCTGCGGGCCATCTCCGAACAGGTCATTGCTATAGTAGTCATCACGGATGTGGATTATATCGTCGTAACTGAATATATCCGTTCTACCATTTTCGAAATAGCACTTAAGCCACAGGTCTCCGGCTTCGTCGTACTTTGCCTCTATCGAAGTAACCGGAAGAGGATACAGTCCTACCGGAATACCGTTCGAATCGCGGCATATCAGTATAAAAGCATTACCATTCAGTGAAAGCTGGTTTGCTACTTTCTCCTGCAGCATCTGACCTGTCATAAACTGGTTAGGCTCTTCCAGAAGAAAACGTATGTTGACCAGTGGATTTATCTCCACTTTCTTCTCGATTCCATCTGCTGTCTCAACCATAGTGGTCCTGACATGTTTCGCCACACACTTACCCAGTGCTTTTGTCCTGGGCTTTATGCATGCTCTTACAATGTCGGACTGATAAAGCTTGCCATTCCACGCATAAAATCCATTGCCTTTATCCGTGATCATCTTATATACAGTCTTCGATTTTTCTGTTTTCCTGTTAAATAATCCCATCCTACTCACCTGTTGTACCGGTGCAACTCTACATGATCGTCCGATACTCTTCCAGATATCTTTCTCTCACCACATAAGCATCCAGGAGAGAAGCTACACCGTCGATACGTCTTGTACTTCTGCCTATATTGACCTTTGCCGGCTGTATATTATCGTTTTTATCCACATCCACACTCGTATTGGTCAGGCACCACTTAAGTATCGGGTTGTTGTTGTATATGATCAGCTTTTTTGTCAGGTCTGCTCCGAGATTTTTCATCGGTGCACTTAAGGTTTTCTTCCCCTGTATCACTGGTTCCATCACACCCTTGCCAAACTCATTATCCATGTCATCGATAAAATACTTGGCACTCCATGAATCATATCCGCCACGCCATATGTATATATCATTTTTCTCCTGCTGCTCTTTGTACCATTCAACCAGCTTACGGTAATCAATCTTGTTGCCCGGAGAAGTTCTGCACCATCCCTGCTCTATCCAGATATCGTATGGAATCTTATCTTCATGGATCCTCTTTTCCAGATTATCCTCGGGAATCCAGTACATCTGCTCCACATATATCCGCTCATCGTTTCTCACCTGGAATAGCAGTGTTGCACATGTCAGGTCAACACACGATGACAGATCCACACCGGCTATGCCGTACCTGGGTTTCAGTTCTGCGGTATTAAACAGTTCCCTGTTATCCAGCTGTTCAAAAGTCAGCCACGCCTCACTGGAAGTCTCCCGTATGTTGAACTGCTTACACACAAGATTCTTTACAAGCAATGGATCCTGCTTGGCTTTTTCAACTTCATGTCTTAAGGTTTCAAGGTTCTTTATGGTTCCGAGACCCGGGTTTGCCTTTTTCCAGCATTTTTCATCTGTCCACTCAGACCTTTTATCCAGTTCATATACAAACGCTATCGTTCGTTCATCCCTGTATCCGTTCGGATCATCATATCCGTTTACTATACGCTCGCATTCGTCATAGATCTCGTCATATATATCATCCCTGACTGTTCCGGCCGTCGATGTTATGAATATCAGCGGCTGTTCTCTTGCTACCACGCCATCAGCTATGATGTCATACAATGCTCTGCCGTTTTTCCACTGGTGTATCTCATCCATAAGAGCGCAGTGGATATTGAGTCCGTCCAGAGTATTGGTATCGCTGGCAAGCGGCTTAAATGTTCCCGCGTTATATTCTTCGCTGGAGAGTTCAGCCACAAGCGGCTTTATTCTTTTCCGGAGAGCCGGTGATTTGTTCACCATGCGCTTCGCTTCCTTCCAGATGATCCGTGCCTGCTCTCTTGTAGTAGCCACGGAGTATATCTGCGGTCCCGCTTCACCATCTCCGATCAGCATATAATTGCCTACTCCGGAAGCTATAAGCGATTTACCGTTCTTCTTTCCGACTATCAACACTGCCCGCCTGTACTTTCTCAGGCCGTTGGTATCAACGAACCCGAATACAGTAGCAAGCATTGCTTTTTCCCAGAGTTCAAGTACTACAAGCTGACCGCCTGCCTTACCCTGGCTGTGATGACAATAGCTTTCAAAGAACTCAATAATATGTTTTGCTCTCTTAGGGCTGTAATAATATTGTCCCGGGTTTTCCATTTCATCCGTGATCATCCGGTAAGTTTTGCGAACCTTATCGCTTACTATCTCCCGTCCGTCACAGATTCTTTCCCAGTATGTCTTTATCGGATTGTAGTTATCAGGGTATCTGACCACTTAATCATCACCCCTCATCACTACGAAATCATCAAACTTATCTTCTGTCTCTTTTACTTCTGCCTTTGGCTGGCAATCGAGCAGAATCTTCATGGCTGCTGCCAGCTTCTGGCTCATCTGAAGGTAAGAAAGCACCGCCGGGCTTTGTTTTGTTCCCCATTGGTTTGCACCGTTCTGGTATTCTATCTCCATACCTTCCCGGTTGATCTGATCTCTCAGTTCCTGCATCGATACGCTTAAAAATGCCGCATCATCTATGGTTGCCTTTACAAGGCGCTTCTTTTCACTCGGTACATCCTTAAAAGTCTCTGCAAGTCTCCTCGTTTCATTCCGTATCAGGCGTTTTCTCCTTGCCTCATCACTTACAGGCTCTTTTTTTTCAGTCTTTACCGGCTTTTCAGCAATCTTTTTCGTAGATGTCCGTGTCTTTTTCGTCGAACCTGCCGCCTTTTTCGTTGTTTTCTGGGCAGTTTTCGTCGATTTTTTGACCGTTTTGGTGGCTTTCGATTTTTGGGCATTAGTTGAAGCTTTGCCCCCGGCTTTAATCATTTACCACACCCCCCTTATGTGTACGTGTGCGTTGAATGAGCC
>Ga0247611_10005750_pt1 | contig 16199 bp, 14 predicted proteins | sample 177DNAGHGhighgp2_FD_192422 | JGI IMG/M metagenome (GOLD analysis project Ga0247611, IMG submission 192422) | Sheep rumen microbial communities from Palmerston North, Manawatu-Wanganui, New Zealand - 1770 DNA GHGhigh gp2 | ecosystem: Host-associated > Mammals > Digestive system > Stomach > Rumen... | reverse complement strand
GGCGGCGTGCTTATTTTTTTTCTCATCTGCTACTACAAAAAATGCCACACCTGCAATTAAAATAACAAAGGCAGACACCACTACTGCTATTAAACAATAATTTAAAAAACTCCTCTTATGCATACTAATCCTCCCTAAAATTAGATTTTTATAACTTGTGCGGTATAAGAATCTAATATGTAATCCTTTCCTCTAATATTAAAAGTATATTCCTTATCATCAGCATTAAATAAACAAATACATGTGGCCCCATTTAAACTTCTTTCAAAGGCACACTGTTTATTAGTAATTAAAATATCCTTAAAATCACCATAAATCATTTCTTTAAAGTTTTTTCTAAAGGCGCTAAAGGTCTTTATAGTATCTGTAATATGATTCCATTCTGGTGTCTCAATGGCAGGTCTTAAACTATCATCTCCATCCTTTTTATCTCCTTTAATCCCCCATTCACTTCCATAGTAGACACAAGGTATTCCAGGCATCGTAAAGATAAAGGCATACATTAATACAATATATTCTTCCTTGTCCACAATTGATGCTGCCCTTGTTACATCGTGATTATCTACAAAAGATAACAAATGTTTATCCCTATAAAGAGCCCAACTATCACTTCCAAACTGCCTCTTTAAGGAATGCATAATTTCAAAAAGATTCTGACTATTAAGTGCAGAATAAATACCCTTATAGCACTCATAATTTGTGGCACTATGGCACATATCGTCTCCCATAATAGTCTTATAATCCCCACCTAGTATTTCCCCAAGTAAGAAGAAATCTTGCCTATAGGAGTCTGTAAAAGCCCTCATTCGTCTTAAGAAATTCCTATCAAGTAAATAAGCTACATCAAGTCTTAAACCATCAATATCAAACTCATCAATCCAAAACTTAATAGTATCAAGTAAGTATCTAACCACCTCTTCATTTCTTAAATTTAACTTTACAAGGTCATAACAACCTTCCCAACCCTCATAATAAAGGCCATCGTTGTAATTAGAATTTCCATTAAAGTCTATAAAAAACCAATCCTTATATTTGGAATTTTCTCTTTTTTCTAGAAGATCTAAAAAAGCCCAAAAACCTCTACCTACGTGATTAAAAACGCCATCAATAACCACTCTTATTCCTGCTTTATGTAGTCTAGTAACCAAATCCTTAAAGTCATTATTAGTGCCAAGTCTTCTATCAATCCGCCTATAATCCCTTGTATTATAGCCATGACTATCAGACTCAAATACAGGGCAAAAATATATTACATCAGCCCCCATATTCTTAATATGATTAATCCATGTCTCGTTAAATTTACTAAGCCTATTAACCACATTAAATTCTCCATTTACGCTTTCATTTACCCTTGGCGCCCCAAGCATTCCAATAGGATAAACCTGATAAAAGGTACTTTCATAAGCCCACATAGTTTCACTCCCCCTATTGTTTTTATATAAGTCTAGAGTTTGTTACATATTTAGTTTCCAAATATCTTCTAAAAATAGTATACAACAATTTTTCATAATTAAAAAGGTATAACAAAAAAGTCATGCAAAAAAGTCATACAGAAAAATCAAAAATGATAGTTTCTGTATGACCTAAATTCATATATTATTTTTCTTTTTATTTAAAAAGTCCCTTTTTCTTAGTTGGTCTATCAACACCTGTGAGAGTCTTATCATAAGCTAATAGGGCTTCCTTTTGCTCCTTATTAAGACTTGTTGGAATATCAACTATTAAGTCAATATATGCATCTCCTCGTACATTTTCATTACGAAGAGTTGGCATTCCCTTACCGCGAAGTCTTACTCTTGTGCCTGATGATGTACCTGGCTTAACATCGTATAAAACTTCGCCATCTACTGTCTTAACCTTGATTTCTCCACCAAGTACAGCAGTAGGATAACTAATTCTTACTTCTGATAATACATCATAACCATCTCTTACAAAATTAGGATCTTTAGAAATGCTAACAGCTACTAATAAGTCTCCTCTTGGGCCACCATTAGTTCCTGGCTCGCCCTTTCCAGAAATTCTAATTGCCTGACCATCATCAATACCAGCTGGAATTGTAACTTCTATAGTCTTCTTACTGCTTATATAACCAGTACCCTGACAATCTGGGCACTTATCCTTAATAACCTTACCGCTACCACCACAATCTGGACATGGACGTACTGACTGTACCATACCAAATAATGATTGCTGCTGCATTGTTACCTGGCCACGACCATTACATTTCTTACAAGTCTCAGGACTTGTTCCTGGCTTAGCACCTGTTCCATTACATTTTGGGCATGGATCTTTTAGTACTATACTAATCTGCTTCTTAGTACCTGTTACTGATTCAGCAAATGTAATTCTAACGTTAGTTCTTATATCTGCACCACGTCTAGGGCCATTGCTATTGCGTCGGCCACCACCGCCGCCAAACATACCTCCAAAGAGATCGCCAAAGATATCTCCAAAATCGCTAAAGTCAAAATCAAATCCGCCGCCAGCTCCACCGCCGCCATTTTCAAATGCTGCGTGGCCGAACTGATCATACTGTCTTCTTTTATCTGCATCAGATAATACGCCATAAGCCTCTGAGGCCTCTTTAAATTTAGCTTCTGCCTCAGCATCACCAGGATGCATATCAGGATGATATTTCTTGGCAAGTTGTCTGTATGCTTTTTTTAATTCTGCCTCACTGGCATCTCTAGAAACGCCAAGGACTTCATAATAATCTCGCTTATCTGCCATCTTTTATTCCTCAAACTTAATTTAATATGCATGTTAAGGGAGCCGATAATTCGACTCCCGTAAATATTTACACTTTGCTTTGCAATATCGAACCACCTCGCATTAGAATTTGCCAAAGGCAAATCAGCTCGGGGCTACATAGCAATTGCTTCGCAATTGTCACAATAGTGGAACCACCTCGCATTAAAATTTGCCTTCGGCAAATCAGCTCGGGGCTACATAACAATTGCCTTGCAATTGTTACAGTAATTATACTTCCTTGTAGTCGCCATCAACTACATCGTCACCATAGCTTGATGTCTGTCCTGCGTTAGCATTAGCATCTGCACCACCTGCAAAGCCCTGAGCTCCTGCATTAGCGCCTGCTGCCTGTGATTCATATAATTTAGCGAAAAGGTTCTGAGCACTTGTCATTAACTTTTCCTTAGCAGCCTTAATAGCATCAACCTGTGAATCTGTCATATTCTCTGGATCTGATTCATCAACAAGCTTCTTTAATGCATCTAAGTCAGCCTGTACATTAGCCTTTTCATTAGCATCAATCTTATCACCAGCTTCATCAATAGCCTTCTGAGTCTGGAATACAATTGAATCAGCTTCGTTTCTTGTATCAATAGCTTCCTTTCTCTTCTTATCCTGAGCTTCGAATTCAGCAGCTTCCTTAACAGCCTTATCGATTTCTTCATCAGACATGTTAGAACCAGCTGTAATTGTAATATGCTGTTCCTTACCTGTTCCTAAATCCTTAGCAGATACATTTACAATACCATTAGCATCGATATCAAATGTAACTTCGATCTGTGGAACACCTCTCTTTGCTGGAGGGATACCATCAAGACGGAACTGTCCAAGAGACTTATTATCTCTAGCGAACTGTCTTTCACCCTGAACTACGTTAATATCAACAGCTGTCTGGTTATCTACTGCTGTAGAGAATACCTGACTCTTCTTTGTAGGAATTGTTGTATTTCTTTCAATAAGTCTTGTAGCAATACCACCCATTGTTTCAATTGAAAGTGAAAGTGGAGTTACATCAAGAAGAAGGATTTCACCAGCACCTGCATCACCAGCAAGCTTACCACCCTGAATTGAAGCACCAATAGCAACACATTCATCTGGGTTAAGTGACTTGTTTGGTTCATGACCTGTTAACTGCTTTACCTTATCCTGAACAGCTGGAATTCTTGTAGAACCACCAACTAATAATACCTTTGTAAGATCTGCAGCTGTTAAACCAGCATCTGATAATGCGTTTCTAACTGGCTCTGCTGTTTTCTCAACTAAGTCATGTGTTAATTCATCAAACTTAGCTCTTGTAAGAGTCATATCGAAATGCTTTGGACCTTCAGCTGTAGCTGTAATATATGGAAGGTTGATGTTAGTTGTTGTAGCTGAAGATAATTCCTTCTTAGCCTGCTCAGCAGCAACCTTTAATCTCTGAAGTGCCATTGTATCAGATGATAAATCAACACCTTCCTTAGCCTTGAAATCATCTATCATATACTGTGTAATTGCGTTATCGAAATCATCACCACCAAGTCTGTTGTTACCAGCTGTAGCAAGTACCTCAATAACACCATCACCGATTTCAATGATAGATACATCAAATGTACCACCACCTAAATCGTAAACCATGATCTTCTGCTCATTCTCGTTATCAAGACCATAAGCTAATGCAGCAGCTGTTGGTTCGTTGATGATTCTCTTAACATCAAGACCAGCAATCTTACCAGCATCCTTTGTAGCCTGACGCTGAGCATCGTTGAAGTAAGCAGGAACTGTAATAACAGCTTCTGTAACCTTCTCACCTAAGTAGTTCTCAGCATCTGCCTTTAACTTCTGTAAAATCATAGCTGAAATTTCCTGTGGTGTATATTTCTTATCATCAATAGTAGCTCTATAGTCTGTACCCATATGTCTCTTAATTGATGAAATTGTCTTGTCAGCATTAGTTACTGCCTGACGCTTAGCAGGATCACCTACTAATCTTTCACCTGTCTTTGTGAATGCAACGATAGATGGAGTTGTTCTAACACCTTCCTGGTTTGTAATAACAACTGGCTTACCGCCTTCCATAACTGCAACACATGAATTTGTTGTTCCTAAATCAATACCAATAATCTTTCCCATGATAAATTCCTTTCCGGCCAATGGCCTAAAATTTAATATTCAAAAAATACTTATTATCTTATCTTGTAGTTATTTGCGTAGCAAATCACTACTCGTGTGCGAGCCGCGGCAAAGCCGCATCTAATGCAAGCACTTCTTTTTTAAGGTTTACTAATCTTAAAATTTCTAGTTAGCAACCTTTACCATACTGTGTCTAATAACTGTATCTCTGTATGTGTAACCTTTTTCGAATTCTTCTACTACAATGTTCTCTCCAACTGAGTCATCATCCACATGCATTACTGCATTGTGTAAGTCTGGATTAAATTCCTTACCTTCTGCCTCTATTGGTTTAACATCTGAATCCTCAAGGAGTTTGATAAACTGCTTATAAACCATATCCATTCCCTTAGCAAATGGTGTTTCAAGTTCTTCTTCTGAAACTGATTTAAAGCCTCTTTCAAAGTTATCAATAACTGGTAATAACTTCTTAATAATATCAGAAGCACCCATTTCAAACATTGCTGATTTTTCTTTTTCAGTTCTCTTTCTGAAATTATCAAATTCAGCCATCTGACGCTGTACTCTATCTGTTAATTCAGCGATTTTTTCATCTTTAGGATCCTTCTTTGTAGGAGCTTTACTAGCTTCCTCTTCTGAATCCTCAGTTGCTTCAGTAGTTTCAGTAGCTTCAGAAGTTTCTTCTACCTTGTCCTCTGTCTTAGCAGCTTCTGTATCTTCTTTAACTTCTACTGTTTCTTCCTTCTTAATTTCTTCTGTCTCAGTCTTTGTTTCCTTCTTCGACATTATTTACTAGCCTCCATCAAGATTTTTTAAATACGTTGTCCAACTGACTTCGAATGTTCTGGAGATTCTCCACAACCTTCTCATAATCCATTCTCTTTGGACCTATAATTCCAATAGTTCCTTTTAAGCCATCTGATAATTCATAGGTTGCTGTAACAACACTACAATCCTTCATTGACTCAACCGGTGTTTCATCACCTATATAAACCTGTATGCCTGTGTTCTTAGGATCATCATTATCTACTAATTCTCCCTGGTCTTGAACTAAATTAGATAAATCATTCTTCTCCTCAAGGGCATATATAAGTTCGCTTGCTTTATCAGAATCGCTAAGCTCTGGATATTTAAAAATGTTAGTTGCGCCGCTAGTATAAATCTTAAGGCTGTCCGCCTTAGTAATTGTTTCAACGATTGCATCTAGCACTTCTTTAACAATACCTGCATGTTCCTTAACCTGACTTTCTAACTTAGAAATGAGGCTTAAGTTCATTTCTTCAAGTGTTAAACCTGTAAGAGTTGTATTAAATAAGATATTAAGCTTTAATAGATTCTCCTGTGATATCTCTTCGCTTATCTTAATTACCTTATTACGAATTAAGTTACCTTCCATAACTAAAACTGCCAAAATCTTGTTAGGCTCTAGGCTTGATAATTGAATAAATTTCAACTTATTGCCCTTAACCTTAGGCGTTGAAACCATTGTGGCATAATTAGTTGTTGTAGCTAACACCTTAGCAACATTTTGTAGAAGTTCTTCTACTTTATCAACCTGCTCATCTAAGCTTTCTCTTACATTATCAAGTTCTGCTTCCTTAATTGAAAGTCTTGCTTCTCTCTTTGAAACATTGCTTTCACGCTGTCTCATCATATCATCAACATAGAATCTGTATCCTTTATCTGAAGGAATTCTACCGGCTGATGTATGTGGCTGTACTATATAACCTAATTCCTCAAGGTCAGCCATTTCATTACGTATTGTTGCTGAACTTAAATTAACACCTTCTATTTTAGAAATTGTTCTTGAACCAACAGGTTCTCCAGTCTCGAGGTAATTATGGATAATCGCCTTAAGAATCTTGACTTTACGTTCATCTAAATCCATGGCACACCTCTCTTCTAATTAACTGTTTATTATTTGTTAGCACTCATTTGGTTGGAGTGCTAATATCAACATAATTAAAATATCACTCTCGGCATTTTATGTCAACAATCTTAGAAGTTTTTTTCCATAAACATTTTATAAACTAATAAAGGGGAGAATAGGTTCAATTATTGACATCTTTCAATAATATGATATTATTATAGTAAGTAATTCGTGAAATTTTACATTTTGTATTTATAATAAGGAGGAGCTACCTATGTATCTTAAAAAAATTGGGGGAGCTATACTAACAGCTATTCTTTCCTTTGAGATGTTTACATGTTGTTTAGGTGCAAGTCTTAATGCCAATGAACAAAATATTATTAATGCACTTTCAAATAATAGTATTTCTGCTAACTATACAACACAGGTTTCTAATTATTTTTTACGTGACGATGTGGAGGTAGATGCAAGCACTGCAAATCAGATTATTTCTAATATTAATGATGCAGTTGCAACTGCTAATAATGCCACAGAGGTTTCAAGCCTTTCAAGCACTCAAAAGCAACGACTATTAGACGATTTAACAAATTCTTGTAATTTACTTGGATTAAACGTTACAGTTAATGCATCTACAGATACAATTATTATTACAGATAAACAAGGCAACACCGTTGCTGTTGCAGATTATACATCAGGTTCTCTTACTAACTATACAATTAATAACTACAACACTACTAATAACTATAACAACACAAGTAATAGCACAACCAATACAACTAATACAACCAACAATCAGGGCTCTTCATCAAAGGATGCAGGCTATAGTGCTGGCACTAATTCTAATCAAGCTGGTGTTGTTAAGCAAACTGGAAACAATTTATACATAACATATGGCATTATTATTGGTCTTATAGCAATTCTTAGTGTATGTGGTTATGTAACCTTTAAAAAAGATTCTAGCGAGAGGCAATAATATGAATTTTAAACGAGTTAAGACAATAATGGCATATTTTATTATGCCATTATTTTTTAGTTTAATAGGAATTGGCATTGTTATCCTTTTATTTTCTCCATTTTTAAAAAGTGCTATATCAACTGGAAATGCCATTACTGGTAATGTAAATACTAGATCTAATAAGGTGTATCAGCTATATGACGAAGAGCTTGCTAATAAAACTGCAAACACAATAGAAGAAATGAATCTAGAAAGCATAGAACTATCTGATATATCTATGCCTACTAATTCCACTCAATATGGAAAAATCTATTGTGATAGAGTTGGTTTTTTAGCTCCTCTTTTCTTTGGAGATGATTCTAACATACTTCGTCTTGGAGTGGGACAGTATATAGGTAGTAGCATGCCAGGGTTTGGAAAACCAATTCTTTTGTGCGGTCACAACACAAGCTACTGTCTTCCACTGCAATATATGGAAGTTGGGGATGTTTTGTGTATAAGCACCAACTATGGCTTATTTGAATATACAATAGATGATCTAAGGGTTTTAAATATGTCAGATCCTACAGCTTTTAATCTAAACAAAAACGAAGAAGAACTTATCTTATACACTTGTTATCCCTTTGATTTAATCGGTGCAAAAACAGACAGATTATTTATTTATGCTAAGAAAACTAACGGACCAAGTGTAAGTTATTAAAGATAGATTAAACTCACTATTAGTTACTGGAGGGCTTATGGAAAAAAATTCAAAAGGAATCTTAAGAAAATATATTATTCCCACAATAGCATCTTTTGTGCTCTCTATAATGCTTACTGCCTTGGCATATCTAACTGGCACATTTTTAGGGCTTTTTAATAAGGACCTAGTAATTGATGCTATGAATAAATCTTCTTATTATGAAGAAGTTAACAAATATACCTTAGAAGCTGCCATAGATTATGCAACTCCTAGTAACTTAGATCCTAGTATATTTGATGGAGTCTTTACTTTGCAGCATACCTACAACGAAGGAAAGTCTTATTTGATAGCTAGTCTTGATGGTAAAAAATATACAATTGAAACAGATTCCATTAAAGATAGCCTTCGCCAAAATATTAATAAATATATAAGCGAACAAAATATAGCTGCTGATTCAATTAATAATGAGGGAATTAATATATTTATTGATGATGTAGCTGATATGTATTCAAAGAATCTTTCAGTGCCTTTTCTTTATTATTACAATGCACTTAAAAAAATAATAGAGCAAATCTTTATGATAATGCTTCCTGTCATTATAATTCTTAGCACTATATGCCTGTGTATTATTTTTAAAAGTAATAACTGGCTACATAGAAACTTACGTTTTATTTCTTATTCTTGCCTAGCTGCTGCTATTATGACAAGTATTATCCCCTTAACTTTATTATTTACTAAGCTATATGCTAAGCTAAATATCACTCCTGTTTACTTTAGTAGAATGCTTGCTAGGTATTTAAGGGCGTCCCTTAATACATATCTTTATTTTTCTCTTTGCTTTTTTATGCTTGGATGTATAAGCATTTATATCACTTATTATAAGAGAAAAAATGTCCTAAGAAATTCATAGATTTACAAATTTACAGATTGAAAAATTAAAACCCTATCCAATTTTTCTATAAAAAAGTTTTACCGTAGGGCAGTTTTACTACCCTACGGCTAAAGAAAGGAATTATAAAATGAAAAATAAAAAATCTTGTTAGCTTCTTTGTCTGCGTTGTTTATTATAGTGCTCTTCAAACTTACTTACAGGAATTGGCTTATCAATAATAAAGCCCTGTATAAAATCGCAATTATTTTCCTTTGCAAATTCATACTGTTCCTCAGTTTCAATGCCCTCAAAAACAACGTTATAATCAATGTCTTTTAACATCTTAACAAGGGATTTTACAACTATTTTTCCCTTTTCTGTCTTTAGAGAACTACTTGCAAATTTCTTATCAAGTTTAATTGTGTCTGCAGGTAGTGTTGCAATCTGATTGAGTGACGAAAAACCAGAACCAAAATCATCCACGCTTACATGGAATCCAAAGTCTCTTAATTCCTTAGTTGTCTTGTAAATCAAGTCACTATTCTCTAAAAAACTCGATTCTAGAATTTCAAATTCAATATATTCTGGTGGTACATTAAACATTCTTTGTAAGTCCTTCATTCGCTTTACAAAATCAGGCTTAACATACTCTTGTCTTGCAACATTAACAGATAGAGGCATAAGATCTCTGCCCTCATCCAACCATCTTCTAAGAATTGCAAAAGCTTTCTCTGTCATAAGCTTATCTAATGTACTAATAATACCAGTCTGTTCAAGAGTAGAGATATAATACTTAGGTTCCACAATATCTCCATCCTCATCAATAATTCTTGATAATAATTCTGCACTTACAACCCTATTCTCCTTAAAAGAAAACTGTGGCTGTAAAAACGTAATTACTCTATCATCTTGATGAGCTTTTCTAAAGAGGTTAGATGCCTCCATTTCATTCTCCTTATGAATATATTCTTCAGGATCATAAACCTTAAATGGAATATCTAACTTACCCTTTATACTTGTCTTGGCAATCTTAGCCTTATCAAAAGCTTCTCGTATGTCGATTTTGTTATCACTAAAGAAATAAACGCCAGTATAGACATGAATGTAAATATCTGGAAATCTGTTATTCATAACCTTCTCAAATTCCTCATTCATCCATACTATTCTCTTTAGTTCATTATTAGGATTTATATCTCCTAAATCTAGAACAGTTACAAACTGCTCTGCATCTATTCTACATGCACATACGCTTCTTGGATTACCGACTAAATAATACTTAGCCATATCATCTATAAATACATCACCAGTCTCTTTACTATAGAATTTATTGATGTATTTAAAATTGCTTACATCATTAATTATGATTGCATAATTGCTATTATACTTTGCTATGTGTGCCTTGGCTCTACTTAAAAATTCATTAAAATCATAGAGTCCTGTAATTGAATCTACGCCCATATAAAAACCCCAAAAAAATTTGCTATTACATTGTTTAATCGTTACACAAATATCTAAAAATATTGTATCACGGTATTTTTACCAATGCAATAGCAAATGTCAATATTACTATATAATTTTGTTGTTAATTAATTCATAAATATTTAGACAAATTTTTATCATGTCCATTTTTTACAAAGAAAGAATCTTCTCTACAATATCTTTCATTTCATTTACTTCTACTGTTGTATCATGTAAAACCTTAGCAGTTCTAATTTCTTCAATAGCATTTGGAACCTTAACTTTGCTTATTTTAGCAAGTTCATCTACTAGTTCAAAATCAGATAATGAATCATATTTTGTATCAATGGCATTCATAACAGATCTTGTAAATTTATAAGGTGATGCTGTTGATGCTATAACAGTCTTAGTATCATCCTTTGTTTCAGCTCTGTATTTATTATAAACAGTTGCTGCAACACTTGTATGAGTATCAATTACATATCCAGTTTCTTCATAAATTCTTTTTATAGTCTTAGCATCTTCATCCTCTGATGCATAATTACCATAGAAATCCTTTAACTGACTCTTCATAGAATCTGTAATTGTATATTTACCAGTTTCTCTTAATTCCTTCATAAGTTCTGCATTCTTATTAGCATCATTTCCTGCAATTCTATAAATAAGTCTTTCAAGGTTACTTGAAATAAGAATATCCATTGAAGGAGATGTTGTAAGAATAAATTCTCTATTTCTATCATACTCACCTGTTGTAAAGAAGTCGTATAATACCTTATTCTCATTAGATGCACAAATAAGTTTATTAATTGGAAGTCCCATATTCTTAGCATAGAATGCAGCAAGGATATTACCAAAATTACCTGTTGGAACTACAACATTAATCTTCTCATTCTCCTTAATTTCTCCATTAGCTAAGAGCTGTGCATAAGCATATACATAATAAACTACCTGTGGAACTAATCTACCAATATTAATTGAATTAGCTGATGAGAATTGGAATCCTGCATCATCCATCTTTTTTTCTAATTCCTTATCAGAAAAAATCTTCTTAACTCCAGTCTGAGCATCATCAAAATTACCCTTAATTGAAACTACATATGTATTATTACCCTTCTGAGTAACCATCTGCTTTTCCTGAATTGGTGAAACACCATCCTTAGGATAAAATACAATAATCTTAGTACCTGGTACATCTGCAAAACCAGCTAGAGCTGCCTTACCTGTATCACCTGATGTAGCTGTAAGAATTACAATATCATTCTTAACATTATTCTTCTTAGCTGCTGTAGTTAATAAATGAGGTAAGATTGAAAGAGCCATATCCTTAAAAGCAATTGTCTTACCATGGAATAATTCTAAGAAGTAAGCACCATCAGCCTTAACAAGTGGAGCCATCTTAGTTGTATCAAACTTAGAATCATAGGCACTGTTAATGCAGTGTAATAATTCTTCTTTTGTAAAGTCATCTAAAAATAATTTCATCACTTCATAAGCCACTTCCTGGTAAGTCATCTTAGAAAATTCCACTAAGCTCTTATCTAGCGCTGGAATACTATCTGGAACAAATAAACCACCATCTGGTGCTAAGCCCTTTAAAATAGCTTCTGATGCTGTAACTTTTACGCTGTCATCTCTTGTGCTGCTGTACAAAATACTCATAACTACCTCCGTTATAGACTCCTAAGTCTATATTATTTCGCCATATTTTCCCTTATCCATTTTCCTTCCATTAGTTGTGACAACTGCGAAGCAGTTGCCATGTAGGCTCGAGCAGATTGCCAAGGGCAATTCTAATGCGAGAGCTTCCATTTATACAGATAAGTTAAGGTTAATTATACAACACTTATACAAAGAAATACAACAAAAAGTTTTTCTGTGGTGCACATTTGTATTTATACCACTGACACTTTATCTAATTGATAGTATCTAAAAATAATGATACAATATTATTAATATATAACGTGATTAATATCTCTAATAGGGAGGTTTTATGGAAAAAGGAATATACCATGCTAGAAAAAAGGATAATACACCCTATTACCGTGTTTCAATTACTTACAAATCAAAGCATATAAGCCTTGGAAGTACTAGTGATTTAGACACGGCTAAAGCTATATATAGCGAAGCCAAAAGAATTCTAAAGTATCCAAAGAAGTATTTTGTTGATCCTGATAAAAAAACCACTGGCTACAAAAATATGCATATTTCCCTAGATAAATACATTGTTCTTACTAATTTTAGAGACAACGGAATTTATATTAAGACTCCAATTTATTTACAAAAAAAGTCCTTTCTCTACTTTTTATCAGAAAGTGTAATTCTAACCTTCTCCATAGATGACCTTTTTTATTACAGTAATCACACAATCCAAACTAGAGGCGGTTATTATTTTGTAAGCGATTATGGCATGCAAACTAGCATACTAAGTAGATATGGTATTAAAAATCACTCTGTTAAAGGCACAGACTATATTTTTAAAAATGGAGATGACCATGACTACCGTTATGAAAATGTATATGTAGTTAATAAATACGTTGGGGTCTCTCAAATTGAAAAAAACGGACGTATTGTATTTAAAACCAAGATTCACATAAATGGTCTCTACACTGTTGGAATCTACAGTAGCGAGAACGAAGCTGCAATGGCATATAATAAAGCAGTTGAACTTGTAACTAAAAAGCTTGATAAAAACTATGCCAAAAACTACATAGAAGGCCTATCAAGTGTGGAGTATGCAGCCCTTTATAATTCAGTTAGATTAAAAAAGACATTCAGAGATTACGTTGAAAAACTATAATCTCCAAATGTCTATAATTTACTGTGGTAATTCTAAAATTACGGCCTTTGATTGAATAATTAAATCATCACTAAGGCTATATTGACTATAATAACCATCTTTACTGTAAATAATTACGCTTTCATTCTTGGCTTCTTTCTTATTATCTTCCTTTAATTGTTCATTATTATCTTCTAAATTAGAATTTTCTTCTAAACTAGGAAACTCATCTTGTGTGACTAAATCCACATCACTACTTGTTTCTTCTAAATCACCAAGATATATATAACCCAAGAATCTTCCCTTAGAATATCTAGTAAGCATGCCTTCTTTAGTATATGTCTTAATACCATCATACTGATTTATTCCTGTACTAAGACTATAACTTTTGTAATCAATTGCATGATTATTATTAGCCTCACTTATTGTAACATTTACTCCATCGTAATCTTCTACGTATGCAACATGTCCACTATCATAGTATGACCAAACAGCTATTGAATTAGCTCTTGGCTCACTGCCTACTTCAAATTCATCACTTGACTGTGCGAAATAGTACCACTTAGCAGCGTCCCACTTAAAAGGATAGGACTTATTATTAACTTCACTTGCCCTTCCATATGCATACCATGTACATTGTCCGTAATATCCAATGCTTGCAAATATATTAGATGAATTATAGCTATCCTTAGTAAAATCTGGACTTTCACCATAAGCAAAGGCAGTAAGACTTGTTAAACTCATAACGCTAATAGCAGCAACAATACTTGCAATACGCTTTATGATTTTTCTCATTTTTCTTCTCCTTATATCGTATTGGTATAATTTTACTCCCGATGCTAAATATCATACTATATAAATGTTACAAAAGCAATAAAAATATTACGAAATGTTTACTTTTCTTATTATTTATTGTTAATATAATTAATTAATCCACCTGCATTAATAAGATTCTGCATAAATTCTGGAAATGCTTGTCCCTCATAAGACTTGCCTGTTGTCTTATTTGTAATAATTCCTGTGTTAAAATCCACACTAATTTCATCTCCATCACTAATTTCCTTAGCAGCCTCTGGGCATTCAATAATTGGTAAACCAATATTAATTGAGTTTCTATAAAAAATTCTTGCAAAAGTTTCTGCAATTACACAAGAAACTCCTGCTGCCTTAATTGAAATTGGAGCATGTTCTCTTGATGAACCACAACCAAAATTCTTGTTGGCAACAATAATATCACCCTTAGAAACCTTATTAACAAAATCCTTATCAATATCTTCCATACAATGCTTAGCAAGTTCAGCTGGATCTGATGAATTTAAGTATCTAGCTGGAATAATTACATCTGTATCAACATTATCACCGAATTTAAAAACTTTTCCTTCTGCTTTCATTATAGGCCACCTCTCTATATTAAACTTATAATCCTAAATCACTTGGTTTACTTATCTTACCTGTAATTGCACTTGCTGCAGCAACTGCAGGGCTTGCAAGATAAATTTCTGAATCAATTGCACCCATACGACCAACAAAGTTACGATTAGTTGTTGAGACACATTTTTCACCAGATGCCAAAATACCCATATAACCACCAAGACATGGACCACAAGTTGGTGTAGATACTACTGCTCCTGCCTTAATAAAAGTTTCAATTAAACCTTCTTTAATAGCCTGCATATAAATCTTTTGAGTAGCTGGAATAATAATAACTCTAAGTCCCTTCTTAACATGTCTACCATCTAAAATCTTAGCAGCACATCTAAGGTCGTCTATTCTACCATTAGTACATGAACCAATCACAACCTGATCAATCTCAATATCATCAAAAGTTCCTACTACATGAGTATTCTCTGGTAGATGTGGGAAACTTACAGTAGACTCAAGACTTGAAAGATCAATATCAATAACCTCATCATATTCTGCATCAGGATCAGCACTATATTCCACAAAGTCTCTTTTTGAATGTTCCTTCATATAAGCTCTTGCAAGGTCATCAACTGGGAAAATTCCATTCTTTCCACCTGCTTCAATAGCCATATTAGCAATTGTAAATCTATCATCCATTGTTAAAGAAGAAATGCCTTCTCCGCTAAATTCCATGGATTTATAAAGAGCACCATCAACACCAATCTTACCAATAATGTGTAGAATTACATCCTTACCAGAAACCCAAGGCTTTAGCTTTCCAGTTAAATTAAACTTAATAGCTGAAGGCACCTTAAACCATGCCTTACCTGTTGCCATACCTGCTGCCATATCTGTTGAACCAACACCAGTTGAAAAAGCTCCAAGTGCACCATATGTACAAGTATGTGAATCAGCTCCAATAATTACATCACCAGCAACTGTTAAACCTGATTCAGGAAGAAGTGCATGTTCAATACCCATTTCACCAACTTCGAAATAATTAGTAATATCATGTTTAGCTGCAAATTCACGAACGCACTTACAATGCTCTGCTGACTTTATATCCTTATTTGGAACAAAGTGATCAGGAACTAAAGCTATCTTGTCCTTATCAAAAACCTTATTTAACTTCATCTTATCCATCTCATGAATTGCTACAGGAGATGTAATATCATTTCCAAGTACTAGGTCAAGATTTGCCTCAATTAACTGTCCTGCCTTAACACTTTGAAGTCCTGCATGGGCAGCCAAAATTTTTTGTGTCATTGTCATTCCCATATAAATCATCCTCCATTAACTTATGCAATAAAGACTTTTTCCTAA
>Ga0247611_10005749_pt1 | contig 16200 bp, 23 predicted proteins | sample 177DNAGHGhighgp2_FD_192422 | JGI IMG/M metagenome (GOLD analysis project Ga0247611, IMG submission 192422) | Sheep rumen microbial communities from Palmerston North, Manawatu-Wanganui, New Zealand - 1770 DNA GHGhigh gp2 | ecosystem: Host-associated > Mammals > Digestive system > Stomach > Rumen... | reverse complement strand
CGTTGAACCTTTACCCTCGACTCAAGTACCAGATGATCTCTGGGATACGTTAGGGTACTTGGCTGCAAGAACTACCATTTTTCTCCAAAATAGGAGAGCAGTACTTAGGCTTTTGACCATATACCATCCTTACGTTGTTTTTACTTTCGTACCATCATAGAGTAGTTTCTCCTCTATTGTGGTGTAAGGCTTTAGGTTTTACCTGCAATTAAATATATTAATTATGCACATTTCTGTACATATGGACAGTGTTGTTTGTCCCTTATAATGTCCATCTCTTTGTCGGCCGATCCGGCAGCATTTTCCATAGTTTCCATTGCTTCATCAACAGAAGAAAAATCGGCGAGTATACCTGCTAAAACTTGACCACCACGCTTGCCAGCTAATTTTTCGAGTAATCCAGCTTGTTGTGCATCGGTGAGATCGTTCCAAATCTCACTAATTTCTTTTAAGATTTGATAGGTTGATTTATATTCATTTCTACTTTCGTCCGTAAAAATAGAAATGCCGCCCTTACCATTAATCTTGGTTAGGTCGGCAATATCACCAGATATATTTTTAAGTTCTTCGTCTACTTCTTCAAGACCGTCTTCAGATTCTTCTGAATAGCCACGTATTCTCATTGAAATCGTTCTGAACGCTGTGCCCGTCGTCTCTGCATTACGTGTAATCTGTACTGCTGCGGATTCCAGTGCTACAGTCTGTTCTAAACTATTATTTGCGGCCTTCATTGCAGCAGAAGAGCGCTTGAGCATTTCTCCAATTTCAGCATTGGTTGTTGCCATAGAGTTACCAATGGCATTGATATTATCCATCACTTTACGCTCAACTTCATCGGTAGTGATACCAAAAGCTTGCATAGTCGAAACAAGATCATCGGTTGCAGTTTCTGTATCCATACCTGGAGAAATACTTGCAAACTGCGAACTAAGTTCAGCCATTTGGATAGAAGCTTCTTTGGTGTTATACCCCAAACGCGACCAGGCACTGGCCTGCGATATGATTTCACTCGTTGTAACACCAAGCCCTTTAGCTACACTTGAAGATTCCTTATAGAACGCCTCCAACTCAGTGTTGTTCATCTTTGTAGTCTTACGAAGGTCTACGAGTTGAGTATCAAGATCAATGATAGTCGAGATCATTTGGCGACCATAACGAATTATGTCTTGCCAACTGAAGTATTGAGCGAGGAATTTAGTGTTAATATCAGATAATCGATTTGCAAATTTATCAAAAAATCCTTTTCCCTTAACAGCATTATCCAAACCTTTAACATGTGAAATCGTTTTTAATATATGAGTACCTAATTCATCAAGCTCAGATTGTGATTTAGAAGTATCAAAATCATTAAGAATGTTTTTGAAGTTTAATAACTCTTGATATTCATTCGATCTCTTAAATTTTTGCGTTGTATTCTGTGATAAAATCTCATTAATCTGCCCCAAAAACTTCTGCACACTTCTAGCATTGGCAATTTTATTTTCTTTAAGTGTTGCCTCTCGTTTTAATTCTTTGAAACGTTTAATAAGTTGGTCAAGCTCTGTAATATTTTTGTCATCTATAATATCAAGATTTTTTAACTCTTCTAAACGAGCTTGAAGTGACATCAACTCATCAGAAAACTCTTGGACATATTGGTTTTTCTTTTCAAAAAGCCTAACATTATATAATGTTTCTGATGCTCGCTCATAGAATTTGGTATTATCAACGGGCTGTTCTTGAGTATTTACCTGTTTTTTTGCTTTCTGTATATCTTTAACACTAGTTTTAAGAATTGCTGCTAAATCTTTTAAGTTATCTCCTTGAGACGCAATATCTTTGATAGCGTTAATAAATGCTCCATCGTCAATAGGCTTTGATAAAGCATCTCTTAATAATTCAAGATTTGCGACCATATTAAGAATACGATCATCTTTATTATTTGCAAGATTTTTAATTAATTTATTTAACGTATCAAAAGCTTGCGCCTCTTTATCCAACCCTTCCAAAGAACTAACAATAGATCTCAATACTTCGGCATTTGCTTCAGAAAAACCTTTTTTAGCTTTTGCTGCTTTTTCTGCATTGTCTGTTATTTCTTCGAATTTTTCGGATTCATTTGGAACAGTCGTAGATTCTTCTACATTATTAGCTTCTTTTTGCGTAGCAATAAATTCCTCAACTTGTTGTTTCCGTTTTGCCCACGCTTGAACTTGGTTATATACCTCTTCAGTTGTTTTAATAACCGCAGGTAACATTAATTCTTCTGTATTCGAAGATTGTGATGATGTATTTTCCTTTCTAGCTTCTGCTAATTTCTTCTCTGCTTCTGCGGTTTGTTCGGCCTGTTTTTCTTCTTGTTGTAACGCAGATATTTGTTCTGTTGCACTCACAGAACTATCTTTATCTTGCTGATAATGCAAGCTGTTTTGTGCATTGCTTAACTCCAACTCAGATATCTCATGTTCTCCACGAATAATTTGATTAATTAAATCAAGTTTGTCCTTAACAATAATATTTGCATTTTCATCACTACCAACCAAATGTCGCCATTTACCGCCTTCAGCAAAATCGTCAATATCTTGCAGACTCGCTTTGACCACAGTCATTTCATCTTCGGTTAATTGAACATATTTAATTAGCTCTTTGAAGAACTCTAAATTCAACCTTGGTTCGTTTTGCGCCACTTGGTCGGGATTCATTTCTACAAACCGCCCACCAAGCATTCGCAAAACATCATCAATTGTGTATCCAGTATCTAATGCATTAGATGGAGTTCCGTATTGTTTATAAAATTTTTCGATAGAAGAGGGCGCTTTTGATTCAGATAGTCTATCTCGCAAATCACGATTTTCAGCATATTTATCTTGGAGTTCTTCTTCTAAATCATCAATCTGATGTTGCATTCCATTTACAACATCCGCATGCCTTTTATTCGCACGATCCATATCAGATTCAGAATAGATTGGCGTATCATAGCCATACATATTATCATTCTTTAATGGTTGAGATGACCGACCAGTCGGCAACAACTCATCTAATTCATCAATGCTTTCGGTTAAACTTGAATTAAACGCTTCAACAACGGCAGACCCTGATCTTCGAGCGGCATTAATCATGTCTTGATTACGTTTTTCGAACTCGTCAACCACACCATTCGCAAAATCATCAACAGCACGTTCTGCTTCTTTAGAATTTGAATGAGCATCGATTGCTTCACGAAATCCATCAACAACAAATTTACCACCAAGTAAACCAACTTGTTTTAATGAGTTTGTATCAATAAAATCAGATATATTTTCAACTTTAATTGCAGATTGTACACCTGCTTTAAGATATTCTGGATTTGAAAATACATCTAGCAAAATATTTTGGAAACGTGTTTGTAATGCATTTTTGTTTTCAGTCATATCGCCAAGAGATTCAATAATGGCGTCAGACAATTGTCCCATAAAACTTTTAACTTGCGAAAAAACTTTAGTACCTTGCTGATTAGCAAATACAGATTCATTAAAAGCGTCTGATAATGCCTTGTCTACAACCTGCTCTCCATATTGATCTAATGTAAGATTTGAACCAAACTGCTTCATTAAATCATTATATTTCGATTTTGCAGATTCTATAATTGCATCAACTTGAACATTTCCTGTTTTATTCCCTTCTAAAATCTGATTTGCTACTTGTCGTACCATCTCAGTATTATTTTGAATAAAAGACGTTCCTATTTCTTGCTCGGCTTCATCAAATTTTTGTTGCAAAAGTTGAACTACTTCAGATTCTTTTGCAGGATTTACTTTATCCATATCTAAAGACATTGCTTGTTTATAAGATGTTACAACTTGTTGGGTAATACCTTGTTGCAACAATTTATAAAATGTAGCTATGTCAGTATCAGAAAATGCAGCTATATCCAATGGGTGAGAATGAATAAAGCCATCAGCTTCGCCTGCCATTTCAGCAATAGCTTCACGAATTAATTTCTCAGACACTCCTTCAGCATCTGCAGCGGCATGAATCCCTGATGTTTCTAATGTTTTACTATTAAATGCAGTATATCGTTCATTGGTCTTTGTTATTTCTTCGTTCACCCATTTATTAACAATAGACCCGAGTTTATTATCCCCAGTTAGTTTAAATAATTTTTCAAGTGTAAACTGCAATTGTTCATTTACATTTTTAATATCATCTGCCATTTTTTTGAATTGTTCACCAGACACACTGTCCAATTCACGCTTCATATCAGATAAATCAGATTTTAAAATTTTAATTTCATCCTGTAAACCCTGTAATTCAGAATTGAGTCCTAATTTTGAAGCACCCCGTGTTTCAAGACTCTCCAAAAATCTTTGAAAATCTTCAATACGTTTTTCGGTTTCGGTAATTTCGTCATTAAGCGGTTTTGACAGATTAAATAATTTTAATTTTGATATATTTTGACTATCAAATAGTCTATTAAACAAATCCTCATAATTTGTTGATTCCACAGAGCGATATATAGCATTCATCACATCCGTTTCTATTTTTCCGCCTAATTCATGAATCGTATTTGCATATCGAATTATCCCTTTAATACGTCCTTCAATTTTATCGCTCGACTCATCATTGCCAATTGCAGTGTCAAGAGCAGTAATCATGGATGATATTTTTTTATCAGCATTATTTGTATCAATATCTAACTTTAAATCTTTTAATTGCTGTAATTTGTCAAGTTCTTTCGTTAGCATTTTTTGATTGACATTATACTGAAATTGTATTGTTAAATCAGGACACTGTTTTAATACTTTATCAAATTCTTTGTTAAAATCAGCAACATTTCCATCATAATTGAGTTTGATTAGAACTTCATCGTCAGAAAGTTGCTTCATTGAACCTTTAACAGATTTCAATGCCTTTTCTAATCCGCTAGTGTCGCCAGTTATTTTAGCTGTATATTCAGCAACCATATGTACTCCTTTCCAATAAAAAAAAGAGCACATAAGCTCTTTGTTTTTATTTATTGATTTGACCACGATAAATATGATAACTATGACGACCAGGCGTTTCTATTAATCGATATGTTTTATTTGCCAAAAACGTTTGTAACCGCAAATCATATTCAAGATGCTCTGAACAAAAATATCGTCCAGAGGCTCTAGAACCAAGATAAAAACCGCGATTTACTTCATAGCATACATAATTTGTAAAGATGTTATCGTATGGATATATCTGTATTTTATACCACATAACATTATTCCTTTTCATTTTTATTTGTATGCTATTATACGCCTATAATCAATAGCTGTCAAATTACTGTATTTTCATTGTTAAAATATTATTAAATATACTCTTCATATTCTTTTTCTGTGTTAACAATTTAAACTCACGATTCATAATCCCTTTCGGAGGCGGAGACATATTTTCCATAGTCCTTTCACGCATTTCTATCGGCCCAACATAATTTTTTCTTATTGTTAAATCTTTCCCTACTACCCATTTTCCATTAATATATTTGGGTTTTAATTTTACAGAATAGCCTCTATCAGGCACATTCTTATTTAAATAGTTAGAAAAACGTTGGCGTTCTTTACCTATTGCCCTCGAAAATGTTTTGGCTCGACTTTGTCCAAAAGATTTTTTTCCTGTCGAAATACCATGAATACCTTTGTTAAATGTACGATTAAATACCCAACTTTTGTCAGCACCTTTGCCATTAGCTCTTTTATATGGTTCTCCGGAAATAAATGATGGATCTATCTGTATACCCGCAGACCAATGATTGCCCATATTTATTACGTTTCCTGTATAATCAAAACCCGCACCTGATGATGCTTCATACGTGGCGTAAGTACGTCTATACCATAAAGGGTCATAATCAGCGTAAAACATATCTATCGCTGATTCATATAACCCTTCAATCTGTCGATACATTTCTTCTGCCAACTCTTGGACTGAGTCGTCAAACACTTTCTTTAATCCATCCAATGAAGATATATCATATTTCTTTTTTTTCATATTAATAACACCCCAATAATTTCTTTAAATCCACACCAAGCGCTTCACAGATGATAAACGCTTCGCATGGTGTGGCTGAAGACTTATAATCTATAATGTCTCCAATACGTTTTGTTGGTATATTAGTCATATTAGAAATGTCATCTACGGACAAAAGTGATTTATCCGCCATTTCTTTTATAGAGCGATTTACTACCATCGCAATTTCTCCTTTCCCATAATTTTAAATACATAGTTATTATACTATGCCATATAGGATTTATATCTAATGAGCGATCTCATTTATTTTCAAAATCAAAAAAACCCCAAGAGCGAGTACGTGCCCCTGGGGTTGTAATCACTTATTTAGTTATTTTGCATTTGTTCCATAAGCCGGGATACCGCCTTACGGTCTTTTTCATCTACAGCCATATCCATAACTTCCTGTAAATGATCAAGCAACATTTCTTTGTTCTCATCGCGAGAATAACCGTTATTCATACTGCGTCCATATGAGCCTCGACCATAACTACGGTTATACATAGGACTCATACGGTTCATACGCATTCCACGACCATAACTACTACCATTATTATAGGATCCGGTTTGGGAATATCCCATCTGATCCTGTGATCCAGACATTTCCTCAATATCCTTCATGATATCTACAAATTTATCCATTAACTCAACATCTTTACTATCCAGTTTTTCCTTTTTGCCAATCTCTTCAAGTTCGCAACACGCTTTATCATAAATAATATCTAATACATCCATTGTAAAATACCTCCTTCCTTACGCTATTCTGTCCAGGTCTATAATAGCATTCTTTACTAAAATCGCCTGACTTGAAGTGTTTGTAATCGCCACATTCTGGCAACAGCCACGAGGAATAGGTATTTCTACCGTACGTGCTACATTGAAGAAGTTAGCATCTGTTGGTGGATTCGTAGCAACAGCCGCAGGAGTTACAACCATTGTAGTTGCAGGTTCAGTTACTCCATTAACCGTTACCGCAAGACTTATTGCCTCAGCAGTACCAGTAGAAGGAACTGCGATATTAGCGCTAAAGTCTATGGATAATCTACCATACATAGCACACGGGTTATTTACGATTCCACGAACCTGAAATAACCCAGAGTCATTTTGGTGTACAATATATCCCTTATTACACGGGAAGAAGTCATTACTAAAAACAACCGTCGCTCCAGGAGCCACGGTTTGTACTGCATTTTTTCTATATTCAGCCATAATTATTTACCACCTTTCAATTTTAAAAAGTCGTCTGGCCTTCAGGACGAAAGCCGAACGACTAGGTATCAAAATCAACTCACAAAGTCGAAAATTTCAATTTCGAAAAAATGTTACCTATTTAGAATGAAAGGGTTATGCGCCATAACCGCAACCGCATCCGTAATTGTAACCACATCCACATCCATTTGGATTCTGTACAATATATGCAGGGATAGGTACTGGTGCGAGATATCTCTCAAGAGCATTTGTCTGTGCTTCATTATTTGCAATTATAGCTGCAGTCTGTGCATTCTGTGATGCAGCAAGCTGTGACATAGTAAGTTGCTGCTGAAGAGCTGCAATCTGCTCGTTTTTAGCGTCTATTTTATCAGCGCACATTTGATCTAATATACGCTGTGTTGAAGCATTATTTGCTTCTAGTACATCTCTGAGTGCATCGGTTACACTCGCTCTATCAGCACAAGCTTCACGAGCTATATCGGCTGATAAATTAGCTATAGCTAATCTGTTTTCACAGCAACATGAAGCCTGATTGGCTGCCATGTTTGTCAACTGATTTGTGATATTTGCAGTCTGGTTGCATCTTGAAACTTCTGCGTTACTAAGAGATGTTTGGATTCCGGAAATACCCGACATTATTGCAGACTGATCAAATCCACGCTGAACGTCATTAACAACATAAGGAACTCCGCCGTTACCGCCGTTACCGCCATTTGCCCATCCATTATTTCCCCATCCAGAGAAAGCAAATAAAAAGAGGACTAGTAACCAAAAGGCTCCACCATCATTCCCAAAGCCTCCAAAACCGTTTCCTCCAGTTACAGCTGCTACATCTGCAGCGCTTAAAGAACCATCTGAAATTGCCATGTTTTTGATCTCCTTTCATTTTTGTAGCCAGTGCGTCCACTAGCCTAAAAAAGAGTTAACTCTATCAAACGGCACTATTGCCGAGTTGAACTATGTAATGCAATTGATCCCAATTAATCCCAATTCCACGCAATTAAAAACGACCCTTCATCATATTCTGAAACTGGGTCGCTGCTTGAGAAAGCTGGTTGAATTGTTGTTGCGTCATCTGACCAGAGTTTAGTAGTTCCTGAACCTTCGCCTTAGGATCTCCGTTGAACGTAGACTTAAACTGATTAAACTGGGTCAATATATTGGCAACGCCACTATTCATTGGCGGCTGTTGCCGACCAAACATATTAAACAGAGTACTTATTCCCATCGTCTTTCCCCTTTCTTGAGTTATTAAACGTGTTTCCTGTAAACGTTGTACTTACGGACGCTGGTTTGGTTTCCAGTTCCAACAGGCGCGTTTCCAGTTCCGAATACTTACGGACTAACTCATCATAATTCTTCTTAGTGACGTAGTTGCTCATGTCCGGTTGTGGTGTGATAACCTCAACAGGAGCCTCCTTGACAACACTTGGCGTTTCTTCTTTCACCGGAGGATCACTGATAACTTTCGTGACCAACGGCAACGGAACACCATTGTTATCTACAGATTTGAAGTACACAAAATCCCCTTCAGAATCGAAAAGTGGGACAGTAGTACCACGAGCAACAGGATAAGACTTTGCACCAGCTTCACCTTGTACCCATATAAAATATGAGTCATTAGGCTTTGAACTTGTTTGTCCAGATTGAACATTATAATTTTGCTGTTGATCAACCAGCTGTGTTTGTGGGTATACCATAGGTTGTGGAGTTATCATCGGTTGTTGAATCTGAGGATAATAACCATAACCATAGGGATAAGGATTTGTGTAGTATGCCATTACGCATACCCTCCTTTCTTTAAGATAACGTTATCTACTATAATAATAAATTGGAATTTCATTTCCGGAATCCCAACTATCAAAATAATCTCCATTAATCACTGCTACGACATGGCTACCCGTCGCAATGATATAAGATCCGTCCCAATGATCATAACAAAAATCACGGACGGTATAACAATCGGGGCATTGATTTGGAATGACTCTACGCTTAAATCCAAGTCCTTTTAGATATGAATCCCAAACACTGTTTTCGTTACCAAAATCGCCCATAAGATAACCTTGAAGACATAACTCCCAATAGGTTTCACTCCATGATTGACCAGTAATTTTTGAAATCGCTCTAATCACACAATCTCCGCGATCATTACGACTCCTTTTGTTGGGATTATAATAACGATAAGCCATTTCTTAACACCTCCACCGAAGTATTTTCTTATTCAGTTGTTTGTTCTACATTTTGTTCATTCGCTAACACTTCTAAAGCAGAACCAATTGCTTCCTCAGATAAAGAAAACGACTGCTTAAGATTATAGAGAAGAGCAGTAGTACTATATTCATTTTCATACAAATCATTAAGCTCCATATCACAAATCATCCTAAACTCTGCATATTCAGCTTCGGGTATATGATTGATAATATCTCTAATGGCGCCTAATTCATTTAATTGGTCATATTGATTAATGAATTCACCATCCTTAAAACTAATTTCAATATCAGTATAAAGGTCGATTATTCTCATTACAAAACCAACATAACCATAAAAACTATTGATCTTAACTATATTGTGATTGTCATTATCCATATGATTTGCGATATGAATTATTTCTTTGCAAAATGCATCCTTCCGTAAAACAGGAATGTATTTTGTCGTTATGTGCCTTTCCATAAAATCCTCAAATGTTTTGTCATATCCCTTAGATTTGGTTTTATATGACTCACAAAATGTTTCTACACTTATTTTTTTCATTTATTTCCCTCCAAAAACAAATCACTCTTCAATTAAATCATAAAGCGCTAATAAATAATCTGAATTTAATCCTGAATCCATAATATCATCCGCTTTAAATTTGGTGATTTCAACCTCTGCATCAGAATCAAGTATTTCCTGTAATTCTTTCGCAAATTTAGCAATTGTTTCATCATATTTCTGTTGTGCCTCTACGAAATCACTATCAGTTTCATAATCGTCACGTACCGGTTCAAAAATTCCAGTCTGGCCATCTGCTTTAGTTGTACCATATTCACTAATTTTTTCCTGCCGAATAGTCTCAAAATTATCAACAATCGGTTTAAACTGATTAGCCATACCTAAAAATTTAAAACGAATCTTCGCATCTACATTTTTTGCATTGTCAACAATCGCCCTAATTACATTGTTGTAATCTAATACCTGATTTACTGTCATAATCACTTGTTCTCCTTTTCTTTCACAATAAACATAAAATAATAACCATCGCTAGTCTGAATTTGATATTCATTATTATAAGTACAATATCTAACGTTGGTTATTTGGTTGCTTTGATTAGGATTCATAATCATCATACATTCTTCTGGTGTGACAATATGATCCCGTTTTTTTAAAAATTCTTCAATTTCCCAAGAGTACATTTCAGTTTACCTCCTATTATGAAATGCCCCCTTTATTCATTCGTATTACGGCCTCGCCTATACAGATAGCATCTGCTTGATCGTCTGTAATAGAAGAGAAGCCATAATGTTCTTTGACATATTGCACTGCAAATGCTTTTTGCTCAGGCCGTTTAGCATAACGACCATTTGGAAAACCTGGTATATATTTACGCCATGCGGAAGGCATAATGAAATGATATTCTACATTATGTTCTAAACACCACCCCATAACTATACCGTGAATTCTGCATAAGCACTTAACTGTTTTAGGATTTTGCCCTCTAAATGAATCTTCACTATATACCAATGTAGGCTGAAAATAGTTAAGCGCACTGATTAATTTTTTTCCCATTAACTCAGTGCGCTCTTCTATATCTTCTATTTTTTCATAATTTATTACATACGATTCTTTGTATTGGCCATTGTGCCATACAGCAATACCTGTCTTTTTTGTGGCGAGATCAAACGTTGCCATTATGCTTTTTTGTCCCAATCTCGTTTCTCCAATCTTTCTGCATATTCAGCTCGAATATGCTGTACTGTTGCAACCGTAATTCCATTTTTAAAGAATGGATGCTTATCTACATACGTTTCATATGCATCAATATCATCCATACATTGATCCCACGAATCTTTTGAATGATACCTACCTTCGTTTAATTCATCTCCAAATCTGAGAATGCGCACTCTTATAGTTTTTGCTTGATTCTCATCAACCTTTTCTTCTAATGCATCAAATTTTTTTGATAATCCGGTAATTCCTAAAAACTTTCCAATAAGCCGACCAATAGCAGACCACGGGTTAATTTTTATCTTTGATATTTCAATCAATGACATCGCCAATAATATAATTACTGTAATCCATCCGGGGTTGTTGGTTATTGTTTCCCAAATATTATTTAGAGTCACCGGTATCATCACCCTTCTCGATTAGCTGTTTGAAAAGTTGGTGGAAACCTGTCGATCCCACTCCTGATATACAGCCAACAACAAATGACTGGAAAGTAAAGCCATTAATTATAAAGCTGAATACCGTGCCCAAACAAAACATTATAAGAGGTATAAATTTATCGGGTATCCACTCAAGACGTTTTAACACATAACCAATTGCTAAACACGCCAACACAATAATTGGAGCCATGTACTCCTGAATAAGTGACCATAAATCCATAGTCATCCTCCTTTCTTATATCAATGACAATATATTTTTCACTACATTTGCAACATATTCTAAGTCTTTATATGTATTTTCTTTGGACAATGTAAATCTAACACATTCCAACGCGGCATCAGCCGACAAACCATATGCTAATGCTACATGGCTAGGCTTATCAGAATCAGTTGAACAGGCTGATCCGGTTCCAATATAAATATCATACTCATCTAATAGATTCATCAACGTTATACCATTAACCCCTGGAAATCTTATATAAATATTATTTGGTAATCGGTTCTCTTTTGGGCCAACAAGTACACCGCCAAGTCCTTCTAATTTGCTCAATAGAAAATCTCTTTTTTCAATCATCTCCAATATTTTGTAGTCAATCATTTCAAATGCAGTGGCAAGACTCGCGATTAATGGGGTAGAAGGAGTTCCACCAATTAATCCTTGTTCTCCAAAAATAATAGGTAACAACTCATTCCGTAATTCTTTACAACAATAAAGAATCCCACTACCTTTGATACCACCTATTTTTTGCCCAGACATAGACAAAGCATCTATATGCATCTCGTTAATATTAACAGGATAATATGGTATATATTGTGTAGCATCCGAATGAAAAAAAGCCTTGCTGTGTTGATGAACAATTTCTGCAATCCGTTTTACAGGCTGTAATACCCCGGTTTCAGAATTAGCCATCTGAACACTAACAAGGCAATACCTCCCAACTTCCTTACATTCCTTTATAAGTCTGTCCAATTGTTCAAGATCTATTATTCCGTCTTCATCTACATCTATAATTCGCTTTGAATATGGTAGCCAATTGTAGAGTTCTAAAATATCATTGTGTTCTACGCTAGAAATAATTAGCATAGTTTCAGGATGCTTACGTAACATCCCTTGTATCAACACATTATTTGACATTGTTGCACCTGATGTAAAATATATTTCATCGGAATCACAATGTAGTTTATCTCCTATTTTTACTTTCGCTATATCAATACACTGATCGGCAAATAATCCCTCCATATGCTTAGAGGAAGGATTTCCGTATAAGTCTGTGGCTACTTCGGTAAATTTTGCCAAAACGTTAGGATTAACACGTGTACTGGCAGCATTATCTAAATAGATAGGATTCATAATTCATCACCTACGTTCTATCCATTCTTTATATGCATCTTGTGTATCTATTCTATTAAAAACAAACACTATGATTGGTTGTTTGTTTCGATTGTCATAACTCGGGTATATATGTATCGGTTCTATATGTTTTTCTCCCCAATAAAACGCTGCTTGTTTAGGATTTACAATACATATATGTTTATCTAAATTTATTGTTCGTTTTTCCATTTAACTCACCTCAATCACTACAATCATGCTAGTACTGATTTCTCAAACAACATAATTAATCGTCCCTCACCATCGACATATATATCACACGGATATATACCAAAAGCTATATATATTTTTTGCTTGTCAATATTTTTTACTTTAATTACCTTATTTGGATCATAATCATGCGTATAAAAGTTAGGTTTAATATTCATCCTTTTACTCCTAAAAAGAAGAGCCAATACTACTCTTCAGTATTGGCTTCTTCTACATATACTCTTCTTCTTGACCGACGATTTCTTGACGGCACAACCTGTTTTTCTTCTTCGACTTCCTTTGTTTCTTCAGACATTTCAATTTCTGTTTCCTTCGAAATTTCTACAGAAAACATATTATTTAGTTTATCTTGAAGTTTAGAAGAGAAGATGGAATAATCGGTAATATTGTGTTTATTTAATACGGTTTTAACATCTTCTTTTGTTTTAAGTCCTAAATTATATCCACTCATTACTGTATATAAATCATGACATTTTTCAGTATCAAACTCACTCATCCATTTTGGATAACTATCATATTCCCGACAATTTGGACAATATTGATAAGACCGCCCACAAAAGAGACATACTCTTTCTTTAGCCATAATACTGTTTCTCCTTATAATAATAGCGGTGCTATACTATTACATAGATAACACCGCTATAATATTTTATCAGTTTATATTAGCCAACAAACTGGCGTGTGTCATAATCGTCTGTATCATCTGCAACAGCAATATAATACAGAACCTGATTCTTTGCACAATAATCTTTGAACGCAGTAGCACTGAAATTCTGTGTCGACTCGGTATCTACAGTCCAGTCAAAGTCAGGACTCATCTGGAACTTCTCAAATACGATATACAGAGCCATTACTTCCTCAGAATCACAAAGATCAGAGCAAAGTACACGGAAGGTAGCTTTGCACTCCTTCGGGAACTTATCACCCTGTACGTTAACACGTGCAGCAATAGTATCCTGAGATACCTGCCGCTCGTACTTAATCTGTACAGAATCAGTAGCATTTGTAGGAAGCTGGAGAGTAGTACCAGAAAGAACGTAGGTATCTACACCCGGTTCAGGATCTTGACCAGTTGCAGGACTATATTTCTTCTCAAGATCAGCATTACCATTTGCAGAAGTACCATATACCTTCAAAGTACCTGCAATAGGAGCCTCGGGAAGAGTAACAGTACCAGTACCTTTTTCAGCCAGGAAAATTCTAGGCATAACCACATCAGTACCAGTAACTTTAGATACACCATTCTGAGTCGCAAACAGGTTAAGAGAGAATGTAGCATTCTCACCTGTAACCTCTACAGACTTAGAAGTAAAGTATCTCTTCAGAAGAGCGCCCTGAGCATCGGTCTTATCTTTTGTCTCAGAAGTAGTGTTGATAGAGAAGTTAGAAATCTGATCAAGTACAGCCAGCAGATCACCAGTAGACTTAGACTCAAACCAGCCATCAACAACTCGATCAATCACAAGATTATCAAAGTTTGTAAGAGCCATATCTTTATCTCCTTTACTAGAATATAATAGCGGGACTACTTTTGAGTCCCGCTATCCTTAATGTTCAATTTGCTCTCACCTGGAGCGAGAGCGTCTTTTAATTTTTGACCACCATGTTTCTTATACTTTTCGTCACTATACATCCACTGGAAATTAGCAGATGGGATTTTTGAGGTATCAACAAAACCAGACATAGAACCTTGAAAAAGAGCACATGCCTGCTTTTTACCTTGAATCTGTATCATTGATTTTGTAAATTGATAAATTGTCAAATCAAATGCCGTTTCATATGTATAAGAAAACTCTTCGGTATTTACCAAAGTAATAATTCCATTATGAAAATATGATTCGTAAACATCGTCTTTGTGACGAGAACGCTGCTTTCGATCATCCATAATTAGAATTTTAGCAGTTGCTCTATTTTTAGCCTTACGACCTTTATGAACAAATCCAATCATTTCACGAACCCACGGTATCATAGAATGATAGAGTTGTTCAGTGAACATATACTCAGCAGAATCGTAAAATTTACCTTGTATCAACATTGGATCTGTATTTACAAGTACAATTTGTGATTCAGAATCACTTTCTCTTTGAAAATTCATGGGAACTAATTTGGAAAAATCGAGATCACCAAATATCAAACCTGTATCCTCGGGCGTCATGGTATGCACTGTTTGCAAAAAATATTGCCAATCTGGCACAGACATAAAATCTACTCCTATATCAGCAAATGCAGCCGGCATATCCCACGCACATGAACACATAAGCCATACCGCATTAAAAAAACGTTGTTCACCAACTTCTTCAATTTGTCCGAGTGTCGGTTGATATATGGTTAACAAATCACTAATAACAATCGGTCTGCCGCGAAGTATTTTTAAACGGTCGCCTTGAAATAATTCTTCATTAGCCATAATTACCGTCTTAAATTAAATGTTTTCCCGTCAGCCTTTGTTAAAGAATTTGTCGCTTTTTGTTCAAATATTAGCGTACGAGTAGAAAACTTATTATCCGTCACGCTGGGTTTATCTGATACAAGTTTTAATTGATTTCCAAAATAATTACACCCATTAAATTTATCTATAAGAACACCTGCTATTAAGTCCTTCCGAGACGAACCAATCTCTTCAACAAAACTATTCTTTTCGTGACAAAGTATATAAAAAACAACTGTTTGATACTTGATTGCTGGATTATATCTAGCATCATCATCAAATGAGCATTCATAACATATATAATTTTGTACATCAGTTTGTGTCTCGGGTATTATAAACTCATCACGAATGTTGGTACCAAAATATTCATCATTTTCGGCATCAGCATCTTCGAGTTCTTTATTATTTAAAAGCCATATAAGAATATCATCCTCAAGTATTTTTTGTTTAACAATCTCTTTATACCGGATAATGTCTTCATTTGGTTTTTTCTTTAAGTCTATAAGATATTGTTTCTGCTCAGGTGAGAGCTGACGCTTTCTTTCTTGCATAGTCCACCTCCTATAGACTAACGATTTGTAGTTGTAATCCAGCACCCACAGTAGCTT